>Ga0172371_10009994_pt1 | contig 12924 bp, 11 predicted proteins | sample Lak12m_FD_114543 | JGI IMG/M metagenome (GOLD analysis project Ga0172371, IMG submission 114543) | Freshwater microbial communities from Kabuno Bay, South-Kivu, Congo - kab_022012_12m | ecosystem: Environmental > Aquatic > Freshwater > Lake | place: Democratic Republic of the Congo: South-Kivu... | reverse complement strand
CTGTTGATTATCTGAAAGCAATTGGAAAAAATATTTTAAGCGCCGAAGATCTTGCCTCTGCACGTGCATTCGTAAAGAGAGTATACCAGAGATGCCTTAATGCAGATCCTGACCAGGCAACTATAGATAATTGGGCAGACGGGTTGGCTGTAGGGAAAATTTCGCATGCAGATGTGATCAGGGATATCATAACCGGCAAACAATTCACAAGCAGAGGCTTGACTGATGCTCAGTATGTGGATGTTTTATATAGATCCATACTGGACAGGGAGCCTGATGCAGATGGAGCAGCCTATTGGTCAAGCCAACTTAAAGTGCTGGGCAGGAAGACCGTTCTTAATAATTTTCTGGAATCTGATGAGTTTAAATATTTGGTCAATCAATATATTCAGAATGGCTATAATTATACAGGAACAGTTGAAAATATATCAGTCGAAACTGAATACGGCTGTAAACTGGTCATTCTAAATGGTAACGGCGTCAAAGGAATTGCGGCCAAAGCATCTGAATCGTTAAAAGGAATAAAGGACTCGAGTGGAAAAAATAAATATAATATAACTATGGTTGCCGATGCCGATAATTATAGCTATAAAAATACACAAATTATTTGTAATTCAAAAGACTCGGAAACTTCAAAAGCTGCCGAAGAAATAAAAAGCATATTGAAAGTTGGAGATGTAACAACATCAAAAGGAACTTTCCAGAGCGCCGATATAGTGATAATAATAGGTAATGATTATTTATCGGCCAATGGGGTACCGGCCAAAACAACCACTGCAGGCGGGAATTCAAAATTAATTCTTGTAAATATTTTAAATGGGCAGGGTACACAGGGTATTGCAGCTTCAGCAAGGAAAATGATCGAAGCGGCACTCGGAAACAATAAATACCTGATTAAAATTACTGAAGCAAAAAATGCAGATAGCTTTAATTATAAGAAAACCAGGATAATCATTTTTACAAACAAAACCGGGGCAGATAATGCTGCCAATGATTTGAAGAAATTGATCGGTGTAGGGGAAATTTCAAAATCAACTGCCAATGTTGATAATGTAGATATCTCTATTATAATCGGAAATGATTATAAAATTAATTGATAACATACATTTTTCAAATATTTTTTTACAAATATGATAAAAAAAATATTTATTATCATATTAATCATATCTTTTGTTGTTATTTTACCTACTTGTAAAAATACAGCAGACACCAAAATAGAAACTTCTTCCGAGTCAACATCATCTGTTGGAACAATGCAGAAAAATCTTCCCGGGACTGATTTTGTTGAAACTCTTGATCCCATTAAGGAAAAATTAAACCTTGTAGAAACCCGATATTCCGTAACTTTAAGAAATAAAATAGAATCAATTTCAGATACAAAATATAAAGAAGCAATATTAAACGATGACGAAGCAATAGAAGCAATCAATTTCCTAAATAATTATAACCATTTGGATTTGCTGTTAAATAAAAAATTAGCTTTGAAAGAGTTTGGTTTTGTTAAATTATATAACATACTTAAAGATTACGATAAAGAAACAATTGATGATTATATTAAAAATGTAACCGATCCTAGAAATGATAATGCAATAGCGTTCATAATCAGCAACAATGTGGAAGATATATCGACAGGATTTTCTGCTTTTATTGCACATAGTTATAATGTTCCTTATTTTATAATTTCATATAAAGATGGATCTGTATTCGATCCTGCAACAAATTTAACACTGGATCAGGAAGATGAGGTCTGGAAAACAAGAGGGATATATCCTTATCTTTCTTCCTTCATGGAAGAGTTGAACAATGCCAGGGCCCATGGAGAAACAGAAAATATAAAAATAGACAAAACTAAGGAAGAAATATTAGATTATTTTAAGAAACTTTCCAAACAACATAACTGCATATATTTTTTTTCGAATGGCCATGAGAAAAATTCTTCTTTAATTTTATATTCTTCAGAAAAGGTTCAAGAAATTTCTTCTTTTGAGTTATACAAAACCATAAACGATATTGAAGAAAATATTATATTTAAAAGAATAGGGAACAATTGCGGAGATGGTTTTGATATAGAATTAAATTCATATTTGGATAAAAGTGATGATATATCTTTTTCCCTGTTATCTTCATCAAGAAATAAAAAAAGCATGTCACCAAATGTTCTTGATGCAATAGCTTTTTCAATGGATTACTTAAAAATAGATTTGGTTACCATTGAAGAATTAAAAAAATTAGGGCAAGGAGAAGGAAAAACAGGAACCGGTATACAAAATAAAAGGTCAATAGATTTTTTTGAAACAGACATACCTGGTTATGTTATGGAGCTGGACTCAGGTGGACCGGCAGACTTTGATCCTGAGTTAAGAACCAATATAAACGATAAAAGTATATTTTACTTAAGATTGAATTATTACGAAAAAAACAATTAAATATCTGTCATTAATAATGATGAAGGTAGTATTATAATAGAGGAGAGTCAGGGATTTAATTAAGAAATATTTTATAAATAAATAGTGAAAGGAATTCAATGTTCAATTATATAAAAAAATCGTTTGCTTTTATTTTGATAATATTGTTTTTGCTAGGATTATTATCAGGTTGTAACAAAACTGATGTTGTTGGTAACTATGAAGGTATAATTCCTTGTGCTGATTGTGAAGGAATTAAAGCAGAGCTGGCTATAAAAAATGATTCAACATATATATTTAAATTTACGTATCTTGGAACAGATTCTGCCCCTTACGAATCAACCGGTAACTGGAAAATTGATGAAAAAGGCAGATTGGTATTGCTTGCCTCTGATGGCGAAAGAGTTGAGCAGTATTTAAAAATTGTATCTCAAAATGAAGTCAAGATGCTTGACGGTGATGGCAATGAAATTACAGGAACAGACTTAAATTTTTCTTTACTTAGAAAATAAGGTTTATTTTAATGGAGTTTAAATAAATGCTTCGCATAAAAAATGAAGGAATTATTTTAGAGAAAACCGGTTTAAATTTTGAAACCAAAGGGGTCTTAAATCCTGCTTGTATCAAAGTAGATGATATCGTTCATATGTTCTATAGGGCAATAAGTAAAGATGACATATCTTCAATTGGGTATTGTCAGTTAAAAAATAATAAGGTTATAAAAAGACTGAAAAAACCGGTTTTATTTCCGGAATATGATTTTGAAAAAAAGGGTATTGAAGATCCCAGGATAGTTTTTTTAGAAGGTTTATATTATATGACTTATATTGCTTATGACGGAGAAAATGCGATGATCGCATATGCAATCAGCAGTGATCTGATTAATTTTAAAAAAGGGGGTGTCATATCACCAAAAATTACTTACGAAGAAGCAGATAAGATCCTTAAAAAAATTAATATTGGGAAAAAATATGATTATTTTGAAAAGATCTATGAAAAAAATTTTGGGAAAGATGTATTATTATGGGACAAAGACGCATGTTTGTTCCCCAAAAAAATTAATAATAAATATGCCCTTCTTCACCGGATATTACCCAGTATCCAGGTTTCTTTCTTTGATGATTTTTTGGAACTGGATACTGTTTATTGGAAAAAATACTTAAAAAAAATAAATGATTATGTAGTTATTGATCCGGAATTATCCTTTGAGAATGAATATGTGGGTACAGGTTGTCCGCCTATAGAGACAGAATTTGGGTGGCTGCTGATATATCATTGTGTAGAGAGAATCAACAATAATTTACAATACCACTCAAACGCTGCATTATTGAACATTCAAAATCCTCTAATTGTTTTAAACAGACTTGAAAAACCATTGTTTTCACCGTTTGAAGACTGGGAAAAAATCGGTAACGTAAATAATGTTGTATTTCCGACGGGAGCCATAATAGAAAAGGGAAGGTTATATATTTATTATGGGGCAGCAGATAAATTAATTGCTTCAAAATCAATGGAATTAGAAGAATTAATACAGGAAATTCTTTAGTAATGCATTTTTTATAACATAAGCAGCAGCGAAATTATAAAAATAAATATTCCTCCGGATATACATCCGGTCCGTGAGAAAAGGAAAATCAAGTGACGGCAAAACTTGAAATATTCTGGAACCTTAATTCTACAGAAGTATTAAAGAAGTTGGAAACTTCAACATCAGGATTAGCAATTGGTGAGGCGCAAAACAGGTTATCTCTTTATGGTCCCAACATCTTAAAGCCTAAAAAAAGATTCACTGCATTTTTAATATTTATTACTCAGTTTAAAAGTCCTATTATATTAATTCTAATATTAGCGGCTGGTTTATCTTTCTTTTTAAAAGATCCTTCAGATGCTGTCATAATACTTTCAATCGTTATGATTAGCAGCATTTTAGGATTCTGGCAGGAATTTAAAGCAACGGCTACAATAAATAAGTTACTTGAGACTATCAGAATTAAAGTAAATGTTTTAAGAGATAATAGAGATACAGAGATTCCGTTGGAAGAAATTGTACCGGGTGAAATTATTATCCTTAATGCCGGTGATATCATACCTGCTGATTGCCTTATTATTGAATCTGAAGACTTGTTTGTAAATGAATCAACCTTAACCGGAGAAACATATCCTTCAGAGAAACAAGAAGGTATATTGTTTTTAGAAACCCCGGTTTCTAAACGAACAAACTGTTTGTTTATGGGTACGAATGTTGTTAGTGGAACAGGAAAAGCAGTAGTGGTTAATACAGGTAAATCAACTGAATTCGGCAAAATATCCGAGAGGCTGAATTTGAAATCTCCCGAAACAGAATTTGAACACAGCATTAAACGTTTCGGATATTTTTTAATGGAAGTTACAACGGTTTTAGTAATAGTAATTTTTGCAATAAATATTTTTTTAAAACGCCCGTTCCTGGATTCGTTTCTTTTTTCACTTGCTTTGGCTGTGGGCCTAACGCCCCAACTTTTACCGGCCATAATAAGTGTTAACCTTGCAAGAGGAGCAAAAAGGTTGGCCGAAATAAAAGTTGTTGTTAAACATTTATCATCTATAGAAAATTTTGGAAGTATGAATGTTTTCTGCTCTGATAAAACCGGTACGTTAACCGAGGGAATCATGAATTTTAATTCTGCTATTGATATATTTGGCATTAAAAGCGATAAAGTTCTTTTTTATGCATATATTAATGCCTTTTATGAAAAAGGATTTGTCAATCCTATTGATGAGACAATACGTAATTTAAAAGAATTTGATTTATCAAAACATTTGAAACTTGATGAAATACCTTATGATTTTATCCGTAAGAGGCTCAGTATTCTGGTATCATCGGAGAACAATAATATTATGATCACAAAAGGTGCCTTTGATAATATTTTGGAGATCTGCTCTCATTCGGAATCAGAAAATGGTGTGCTAATTAAAATAGAAGAAGTAAAAGATAAAATAAAAAAAATATTTGAAGATTATAGTAATCAGGGCCTTAGAACTCTGGGAATTGCTTATAAAAATATTGGCAGGAATTCAAGTATTGCGAAAGAAAATGAATCTGAGATGATTTTTTTAGGATTCCTTACTTTTGAAGATAAACCTAAGGAAGGGATATCGGAAACGATCAGTGAGCTGAAAAAACTGGGAGTGATACTGAAGATCATCACAGGCGATAATATAAAAGTTGCAGCAAATATGGCAAAAAAGGCTGGCTTGCAAAACCCCAAAATAATTACCGGTTCTGAGCTGAATAAGATAATAGATGAAGCTCTGTTAAAAATTGTAAACGATATAGGTGTTTTTGCCGAAGTCGAACCAAATCAAAAAGAAAGAATAATAATTGCTCTAAAAAAAGCAGGTAATGTGGTCGGATATATGGGAGATGGTATCAATGACGCTTCAGCGCTGCATGCCTCCGACGTAAGTATCTCTGTAAATGGTGCAGCAGACATTGCAAAAGAATCGGCAGATATTGTATTGCTCGATAAGGACCTAAGGGTACTTTCGAAAGGAATCAAAGAGGGCAGGGCAATTTTTTCTAATACTCTGAAATATATATACATGGCAACAAGTGCAAATTTTGGAAATATGTTTTCAATGGCAGGAGCTTCATTGTTTTTATCATTCTTACCGTTACTTCCAAAACAAATATTACTCACAAATCTGATGACTGATTTTCCTGAGATGACTATTGCTATAGATAATGTGGACAAAGAAATGTCTGATGTTCCAAGACGATTTAACATGAAGTTTATCCGTAATTTTATGTTAACCTTTGGCCTTATCAGTTCAATATTTGATTTTGCAACCTTCGGTATATTGTTGTTGCTAATGCATGCAAGTACGGAACAATTTAGAACCGGTTGGTTTTTGGAATCAGTAATTTCTGCAGCTATAATAGTTCTGGCCATAAGGACCCGCAGGTCTATTTTCAAAAGTAAACCCGGAAAGTATCTTTTAGTTTCTACATTATTGATTTTGGCAGTAACATTATTTTTACCTTATACGTCATTGGGTACAATATTCGGCTTTGAGCCATTGCCTTTAACTTTCATATTGGTTCTGGCGGTCATCTTGATCTCGTATATTATTGTAGTAGAGATAGTAAAAAAGATTTTTTATAAAAAGGTAAGATATTGACTGCCGCATCTTTCAAATATTTTTAATTTAAATTAGAAAATTCTAATCAAATTTTAATCTTCTTTTAATCTCAATCACTAATATTAAAATCATGCATTTGTTATAAGAAAATGTTATAAGAAAAAATAAAAATGAGAGGATGCATATTTTAATTAGCACTTTTTTATTTGGGAGGTAATCAGAGAGATTATGAAAACTTTAAAAGAAATAGATTTGACCGGGAGCCAAATCAATGATATGCATGATTTTAAAAATAACTTGAGTATGGAAAAAAAATCATCCTCAAATGATCCTGTAAGGATGTATATTAATGAAATTACCAAAGTAAGACTGCTCACTGCTTCGGAAGAAGTTGCTCTTGCTAAAAGAATTGAAAAAGGTGATATGACAGCTAAAGACAAGCTTATTGAAGCAAACTTAAGGCTCGTAATAAGTATTGCCAAGAAATATATTGGCAGAGGTTTAGTCTTATTGGATCTGATTCAGGAAGGAAATCTGGGGTTGATAAAAGCTGTAGATAAATTTGATTACAAAAAAGGTTATAAATTTTCTACTTATGCTACATGGTGGATAAGACAGTCGGTAACAAGGGCCATAGATGACCATGCAAGGACAATCAGGATTCCTGTTCATATGGTAGAAACTATTAATAAATTGATAAGGACCCAAAGACAACTTCTCCAAAAGTTTGAGAGGGAACCCACCGTAAACGAGATAGCAGATAGGATGAATATAACACCTGAAAGGGTAAGAGAAATCATGAAGTTGTCTCAGGAGCCGGTATCTCTCGAGACACCATTAAACGAAGACGAAGATATCCATATAGGAGATTTTATCGAGGATCCAAGAGTTGTGGCTCCCTTGGATGCTGTCTCCTTTAAGTTGCTTCAGAGCAAACTGCAGGTATTTTTGGATATTTTAAACGATAGAGACAAAAGAATTATCCAGTCAAGGTTCGGGCTTCAGGATGGCCATCCAAGAACTCTTGAGGAAGTTGGAAGAGAATTTGGTATAACAAGAGAAAGGATAAGACAGGTAGAATCCAAAGCACTGGATAAATTGAGAAATACCAGCATGAGCAGATCGTTGAAAGATTTTCTTAAAAATTAAAAACATTCCAAAATATTTCTTTATTTAAAGACAATCAAACAACAGTAAATATAAAAAATTTGACAAGTATTTACGCATTAGTATACAATTGACTTCTCTATTTTGTGAAATAATATTTTAATTATGAGTTATTTAAGAATTGTGAATGTTACAGGCTTTTACCTCTCTAAAAAAAATATTGTGAAGCTTATAGAAATATTTATTTTTTAGAAGGAGGCAAAAATGCAAGGTAACAAACTATACGTAGGCAATCTAACCTACACTGTTACAGACGAACAGTTGGAAAAGTTATTTTCCCCATTTGGTCAAGTGGTACAAATCAATTTAATAGGAAGCAAAGGCTTTGGATTTGTTGAAATGGCCAGTGCGGAAGAAGCGGAAAAAGCTAAAGAAGGACTTGATGGTTCTTCATTCGAAGGTCGTACTTTGAGAGTTGATGAAGCTCGTCCTCAAAGACCTAAACCAACCAGAAGTTTTGGCAGCAGAAGGTATTAAATTTGACCCAATACCATTATTCTAATTGAATGTTGTAAACGCTCATATATTAGATGATATGGTATTTGAAATTAATTCTTTTAAACAAATGGTTTATCACGATAAATAATTACAATTTATAGTGGTAAATCATTTGTTTTATGCAGATTTATTATAATCAATTAGCTTTAAGGATAAATATAAAAATGAGTTATATCTCTAGTTTTATCAGTAATTTTAACAATAGAAACGTATATAAAGAAAGTTGTACCAAATCTGGTCTGATACCGATGAAAATGCTTACCGTATGTGTAAATCTGGCAAGATTTTTAAGATTGTATAACGCTATCTACACCATTTCATTGGTTTTAACAAATATTATCAATAGAAAAAAATTAATTAAGTTTTATTCACAATTTATAACCAAAGGTGATCTATGTTTTGACATAGGAGCAAATATTGGAAGCAGGACAGAAGTTTTTTTAAGACTCGGAGCTGAAGTCGTATCAGTTGAACCTCAAAATATCTGTATGAGAAAATTGAGAAAAAAATATGACAGCAATAAAAAGGTCTCTTTAATTCATCAGGCTGTCAGCGATTTTGAAGGTGAAGAAGAAATTATGATAAGTAATTCACATGTAGTTTCATCAATGTCACAGGAATGGATAAACAGCTTGAAAGCAAGTGATATGTTTTTTGTTTCCACATCAGCGTTCCGATGGCAAAAGTCTGTTAAGGTAAAAGTGACCACTTTGGACAAATTAATACAAGAATACGGGAAGCCGGCTTTTTGCAAGATTGATGTTGAAGGATATGAGTATAAGGTATTAAAGGGTTTGACCAAATCTGTCGGTACTATTTCATTTGAGTTTACACCCACAAAAGAATTTATTAATTCTGCAATGGATATTGTAAAACATCTTGAAACTGTTGCTGAAGTTAATTTTAATTATTCATTGGGTGAGTCAATGACTTTGGCCCTAAAAGAATGGGTCAATGCAGAAGCAATTTTAAAAATTCTACCGACCTTATCTCAAAAAACATCTTTTTGCGGGGATATTTACGCAAGGTTTGCATAGTAATGTTGCTGTAATTGTTTAAGGAATTCTATAATAAATTGTAAAATCAATATTATTTGAACTTGAACTATGCTCAAATTCAATTTTATTGTATAATACATTTCAAAAACTTGACAGAGGAGTTCGAATGAAAAATAAGCTATTTACCATTGTAGCAATTATTATTGCCACAATAATGGTCCTGAGCATGTTTGCCGCATGTACAAAAGCCAATGATGAAAATACCAGTACCAGTACTTCAAATCTGGAATTAATAAAGCCCGGGGTACTTACAGTTGGCAGCGATACGACCTGGAAGCCAATGGAATATGTTGAGGGAGATAAAATTGTAGGATTTGATGTTGACCTGGCTCAGGCAATTGCCGACAAGATTGGTCTGAAGCTTGATTTACAAAGTACACCATGGGATGGAATAGTGTCAGCTCTTGCTGCACATAAATTTGATATGCTCATATCTTCTATGACAATTACAGAAGAGAAGAAAAAAGAAGTCAATTTTTCAGATCCGTATTTTAATACTGATCAGGCAGCATTGATAAAAGAAACCTCGGATATTGATTCAGCTGAAAAAATGAATGGCAAAACCATGGGTGCTCAGCTTGATACAACAGGGTCAATTGAGGCAAAAAAAATCGAGGGCTGTACTACACAAATTTACGATGATATTTTACTTGCATTTGAAGATCTTAAAGCCGGAAGAATAGATGCTGTTATGGCAGATTCTTATCTGGTTTATGCATATGCTAAAGAATATGAAGGATTTAAAGTAGGTTTTGTGATAAATACAGGTGAAAAACTTGGAATTCCAGTTGCAAAGGAATCTCCAAATCTTCTCGCAGCTATAAACAGTGCATTGAAAACTTTGGTTGAAGATGGTACATATGATTCAATTTACGAAAAGTGGTTTAGCACAAAACCATAAAAATTATAAGATTTAAATTATTGGGGGATTTATCCCCCAATAATTTTATTTAATAATATTTTAAGTTAATAAATTTTTAGGTTCATTTGATGCATGGGATTGAGCTTCTTTTCCAGAAATATTTTTCTATCAGCATTATAAGGGAAATACTTCCTTATCTATTAAAAGGTGCACTCCTTACAATATTTTTTTCAGCAACATCAGAGGTAATAGGTATAATAATCGGGCTTGTTACATCCGTGATAAGGGTTACAAGAATCAAGGTTTTAAGCCAGCTTGCGGTTGTATATGTTGATTTATTCAGAGGAACACCTCTTTTGATGCAGATCATTTTTGTTTATTATGCTCTTCCTTACCTGGGGATTAATCTTCCTGCAATTGCTGCAGGAATTATTGCATTATCAATAAACAGTGGGGCTTATGTATCGGAAATTTTCAGAGCAGGGATCGAATCAATAGATAAAGGACAAACAGAAGCGGCACGATCACTTGGCTTGTCTTATATGCAGGCAATGAGATATGTTATAATACCGCAAACCATAAAAAGAGTTCTGCCTCCTCTGACCAATGAATTTGTTGCTCTTATTAAAGATTCTTCACTACTTTCTGTAATTGCAATAGCGGAACTTATGAGAACAGCCAAAGAAATGATGTCCTGGAAAATGAATCCCTCATCACTGACAGCAGCTGCCATAATTTACCTTATAATCACACTTCCGCTTACCAGGTATGTAAGTTATATGGAAAAGAAACTCAAGAAAAGCGAGGCATGATTTGATAAAGATAGTGGATTTACATAAGAAGTTCGGTCACCTGCATGTGTTAAAAGGTGTAAATCTTGAAATAAAAAAAGGTGAGGTCTGGGTAATAATAGGACCCAGCGGATCGGGTAAAAGCACATTGCTGAGATCGATAAATCTGCTCGAGGAGCCGACATCAGGAAAGATTTTTCTTGAGGATACAGAGATAACTGCCAAAAAAATTAACAAGGACAAAGTGAGGCAGCGTATTGGAATGGTATTTCAGAGCTTTAATCTTTTTCCACATATGAATGTTTTAGGTAATATTACACTTGCACTTCTTAAGGTACTTAAGAGGAAACCTGAGCAGGCAAAAAAAATTGGTGTGGATCTTCTGACAAGGGTCGGATTGAAAGATAAAATTGAAGCTTATCCAAACCAACTCTCAGGCGGGCAGAAACAGAGAGTAGCAATTGCAAGGGCGCTTGCCATGAATCCCGATGCCATACTTTTCGATGAAGTAACTTCCGCATTGGATCCTGAACTTGTAAAAGAGGTACTTGATGTAATGAAGGATCTTGCGAAAAGCGGCATGACAATGCTTGTCGTGACCCATGAGATGGGTTTTGCAAAAGAAGTAGGCTCACATGTAATATTTATGGATGAAGGACAGATAGTTGAGGAGGGAATAGCGGCAGAACTTTTTGAAAATCCCAGGCATCCAAGAACAAAAGCGTTTCTTGATGCGGTCCTTTATTAAAAATAATTTTAAAGTCTTGGAATTTAAATAATTATTTAAAAACTGTAACAAAATGAAAAAACAGAAAATATTAAAAATTTTTGCGTTTATTATTATAATTTTTGGCGCAGCAGGTATGGCCGGATCTATTGCGGGGATTCCAATAGCTAATAAATATCTGAAGAACATTAATCCCTTGCCTGAAATAAAAGAATCTGTTATTGACGGTTTCAGCTCAATTACGGGAACAATTACAGATGTATCGGCAACGACAAAAAATGTAACCCAAACACTTGAAGAAACTCAAAAATCGCTTACAAACGCATCCTTGCTGTCTGATCAGTCCGGAAAAGCATTTCACGAGATTTCAAAATATGTAGATTTCGACGTATTTGGTTATAAACCGCTTGCGGAGACTTCAGTTTATTTTAATGAAATAGGGGACACATTATTTGAACTTTCGGACCAGATTTCAAGTACGGTAGATTCTCTTGATGTCAATATTCAGGATATTAATAAATTGAGCCAGGATTTTATTTTAATATCGGCAAAACTTGATAATGTTTCAAAAATCAGCAGCAAGACCCTGACATTTCTTCCGATAGAAAGCTTTTTAAATGTTGCTTACATGCTTTTAAGTTATATTGCAGTTCTTCATCTGATGTTTGTGATCATAGGTCTGGGCATTCTGTCGCTTTCAACCAAGATATCACAATAGTCTTTCAGAATAGCCAAATTTATTTATCTTTAAAATGATTGTAAATTGTTTCAAATGCAAAATTTAAGTATCGAAATTGCAGACAATATAAATGAGAACCAGCGCATACGTGCAATTGAAATACTGTATTACGCTTTTGAGCAAAAAATAAGAGCTTTGATAAAATCCAGGGAAAAGGCACTTGCAATATACGATATGGCTTTAAGGAATAGGCATGTGTTCTATGCGTTTCTTGACGGAAATGTTGCAGGGCTTATAGGCCTTCAATATGGAAATGAAAACTTTCTTGAATTCAAATACAGGGATTTAAGAAAATATTTCAATCCTTTGCAAAGTTATTTTATTTATATTATTTATAAACTGACATCACCGAAAATTAAAAACGATGTCTTAAGAATAGATTCAATTGCTGTTGACAAATCTTTTAGAAGTCTGGGTATTGGAACTCAGCTCATAAATAAGGTATTTGAATTTGCAAGAACCAAAGGTTTTAAAGAAGTTGTTCTTGAGGTAATTAATACAAACCCGAGGGCCAAAGCTTTGTATGAGAGGATAGGTTTTAAGAAAACAAAAATT
>Ga0172371_10009992_pt1 | contig 12927 bp, 7 predicted proteins | sample Lak12m_FD_114543 | JGI IMG/M metagenome (GOLD analysis project Ga0172371, IMG submission 114543) | Freshwater microbial communities from Kabuno Bay, South-Kivu, Congo - kab_022012_12m | ecosystem: Environmental > Aquatic > Freshwater > Lake | place: Democratic Republic of the Congo: South-Kivu... | reverse complement strand
TCCAGAAGCTCATTGACTGCCTGAACCAGCTCCTCGCCTAACGCAGTTCAGATCGCACCAGATCCTCGGCGCACTCCCGCCGCCGCGCCAACACATAACGGCGACCGTCCACCAACATCTCCGATAACAGGTCAGACAAGTAGGTAAAAGTAGGTGTTTTCGGGACATAAGGTCAGGTTAGATGACCTGAACAATGGTTGGAGGCCCGATGTGAGGGTGCTGATGATTTTGCATTCCCTCGCTTGGTTGGAACTGTATTTGCAGTATGCACCGGCATGAAAGACACCTCAAAGAGGTCAGCACTGGGGAAACCATCCGCAGTTGTGCCGGCGCCGGCACAGATGAAACCATTATCGCTGCGCCAGGAGCGGACGATCAAGGCGTTCGTGGGGAAGGACGCAGGGAACAAGGCGGCGGCCATGCGAACGGGCGGCTACAAAGAATCCACCGCCGCGAAACAGCAGGCACGGGTGTTCGATGATCCGAAGGTCAGGAAGCGAATTGAGGAACTGCTGGCGGACAACGGCCTGACTGAGGACCACGTGGCATTGCGTCTGAAGGAAGGAACGAACGCTGAGTTCATTACAAAGGACGGCACAGTGTGTCATGGCATACCGGATTTCAAGGAGCGGCGTGAGGCGTGCGTGGTGACGTTGAAGATCCTGGGCAACTCCAAGGAGCGAATGGAGATTAAAGCCGTGGCGTCGGCGTGGTCGGAACGAGTCGCGCTTATTGTCGAGAGATGTGCCTGCGCCAAGTGCAAGCCGGTGATTTTCGACGCGATCATCACCGAACTCTCGACGCCGTCTGAATGCTGACGGCGACAACAGAGTCATTCCGAGACTGTTGTTGGCTCGTATCCTCTTTCGTAAAACTCGCAAATTGAGCGCCCACCTTTTGCTGTCCACGTCACACCCAACTCCCAATTGTTTCGGTTGGAATTTCTGGATGCGACCTGCTACAAGGAAACCTGCATTGAAAACGTCGCAGGAGATTGTTCCGCAAGATATGGGAATACGACGGAGCCTCGTACAGCACAAACGTGAGTCGACGGGGGACGAGACCGTAGTGTATCTGAGCGAAAAAGGTGCTGTGGAATAACTATGACACCCGGCTCAATCGTCCAGTGCCGCAACCGTGAATGGGTGCTTCTACCGAGCGACCAAGAAAACCTATTATTGCTCCGGCCATTGACCGGCGCGACGGACGAAGTGGTCGCGATTCACAAACGTCTGACCGATTTGGTTGGTTACTCGTTCCCCGAAGAACGGGTTAATTCGGCAAAATTCCCCCCGCCGAACGCCAGCGACCTATCCAACGTGGCTGGCGCGCACCTGCTCTGGCAAGCGGCGCGACTCACCCTGCGCGAAGGGGCGACGCCGCTCCGCTCGTTGGGCCGGGTGTCCATTCGCCCGCGCACGTACCAGTTTGTGCCGTTGCTCATGGCGTTGCGGCTCGACACGATCCGGATGCTTATCGCTGATGACGTTGGCGTGGGCAAAACGGTCGAGGGGCTTCTGATTGTGCGTGAGTTGCTGGATCGCGGCGAAATCAAGAGCCTCTGTGTGATCTGTCCGCCCTACCTGTGCGAACAGTGGCAAAAAGAACTCAGCGAGAAATTCAGCCTCGACGCGGTGATCATCCGGTCCGGCACGGTCAGCCAGCTTGAACGGCGCATCCCCGCCGGTGCGGGCAGCATCTTCAGTTACTATCCGTTCCAAGTTGTCAGCATTGATTTCGTGAAGGGCGACCGGAAGCGCGATAATTTCATCCAGCACTGTCCGAACTTCGTGATCGTAGACGAGGCGCACGGCGCAGCTTCCGCTACCGGGGCAAACGCCAACCAGCAGCAGCGACATGCTCTCCTGAAGGACCTCGCGGCCTCGCTCACCCGTCATATCGTTTTGCTCACGGCCACTCCGCACAGCGGCGTTCCTGAAGCCTTCCGTTCCTTGCTCACGTTGCTCCGTCCCGAGTTCGCCAACTACGAAGTGACCGCGCTCACCGAGCCGCAGCGTATCGAACTCGCCCGGCACTTCGTTCAGCGCACGCGCAAGGACATCGAAAAAGACTGGGAAGCCGAACACTGTTTCCCCAAGCGCGTTCCTTCCGACGAGCATTACCGGCTGTCTGACAACTACGGAAAGTTGTTTCAGGATGCCTACGAGTTTTGCACCGAACTCGTGCGCACCGGCCAGTCGTTGGACAAACGCCAGCAGCGCGTTCGTTATTGGGCTGCGCTCGCGCTCTTGCGCTGCGTCATGTCCAGCCCGGCGGCAGCCATCGCCGCCTTGGGTCGCCGTGACGGTGCGTTGCCACAGACGGAAGATGAAGTGGAGTTCAGTCAGAACATATTTGAGTCTTCCAACGAGCAGACCGACGACAGCCAGCCCACACCGCCGGTTGAATCAGCAGAACAAACCTTGCCGGAATCCGAGCGGCGCAAACTCCGCGAGCTCGCGCGGCTCGCCGCTTCCATCGCCCTTACACCGGACGACACCAAGCTCGCCGGGTGCGCCAAGCTGGTTGCTGGACTGCTCCGTGAAGGCTTTTATCCCATTGTCTGGTGTCGCTACATCGCCACCGCCGATTATGTCGCCGAGGGATTGCAGCGCGCCTTGAGCCGTGAGTTCGCCGATGTCCGCGTGGCATCCATCACCGGGATGCTCAGCGACGACGAGCGGCGCGCCAAGGTTGCTGAACTCACACAGGAAAAACGCCGCGTACTGGTCGCCACTGATTGCCTCAGTGAAGGCATCAACTTGCAAAACGCTTTTAACGCCGCCATGCACTACGACCTGCCGTGGAATCCCAACCGACTGGAGCAGCGCGAAGGCCGCGTGGATCGCTTCGGTCAGACATTGTCGAAGACCGTCAAAACCATCCGCTATTTCAGCCCAGACAATCCCGTGGACGGCGTTGTGATTCGCGTGTTGCTCAACAAGGCCCGCGAGATTCATCAGGCACTTGGCACACACGTTCCCGTTCCCGAAGAAAGTGAGACGGTGACACAGGCTGTCCTCAAGGCGTTGTTTTTCCGTGGTCGCACGTTGGCCGAAGCCACGCCGCAGATGGATCTCGGTTTGGAAATTCCCGAAGTTACCGCGTTGCACCGAAGCTGGGATCTCGACGCCGCTCGCGAAAGGGAAAACCGCACCCGCTTCGCCCAGCGCGCCTTGAAACCCGAGGAAGTCCGGCAGGAACTTGAAGCCACCGACGCCGTCTTGGGTGACCCCGATGCCGTCCGGTTGTTTGTCTTGAGCGCGGCACAGCGGCTTGGCGTGCAACTTACCCCTGACCGACGCACGAACATCTTTCGCATCATCGTCAGCCCCGAAGCCCGCGCCAGTTTACCCGCCGCCATCGCTGGCGCGCTCCCGATCACCAAGACCGGTCACTGGTTCGTCAGTTTCACGTCGCCCACGCCGGAAGGTGCGGAATACTTGGGGCGTAATCACCGGTTCGTCGCCACGCTCGCGCAATTCCTCATGGAGGAAGCGCTGACCAAAGGCGCAGCGGCCCGCGCTTCGCGTTGCGGTGCGATGCGCACCCGCGCTGTCTCCCGGTTGACCAATCTCTATTTGCTGCGACTGCGTTTCCTCATCGAGCAACCTGACCGCACACCGATGCTGGCCGAGGAAGTGCAGGTCATCGGCCACACCGGTACGGCAGACAAACCCGTTTGGCTGGCCGGCAACGAAGTCCTCACGCTCCTCGAAAAAGCACAAGCCGACGCCAACATCGGCGACGCGGAGAAACGCGAACTTGTTTCCGCCGCACTCGACGGCTGGGATAAACTCGATTCCGCCATTAAGGAAAAGATCACCGGACGCGCCGAGGCGTTGACCGAAGCCCATCGCCGCATCCGGCAGGCCGTTTCCATGCGCGTTCGTGGCCTCACCATCAAACCCCAGATGCCGCCCGACTTGCTCGGGCTGCTTGTGCTACAGCCCTTCGTAGCCCAGAAAACGTGATATGAAAAAGGCACTGAAAACCCGAGTAACGAAAATCTTGGATAAGGAGTATTCTAAACACCCGCATTGGAAGGGGTTCGTTTTTTGGTGGCTGTCCGCGCACGGTTTTGACCACGAACTTCAGCCCAACACGGTAAAATTCCCCGATGGCAAGAAGGATGGTGGCATCGATGCCGTCGCTTGGCCGTTGCCAAATCAAACACTTGATCATGTTTTGGTTATTCAATCCAAATTTTATGGCAAGTCGCCGACAATAAAAGACATTCAGCGATTTGAGGAAGCAATCGGCGCAATTCAGGGCTCACCAACGCAATTTAATGAATGGCTCGGTACCTGCCGCGAGGAATTACACGCGGATTACGAAGGCCTTCGCAGGTCTCGGAAGCGGAATCGCTACATCTTAATCACTCCAGCCAAGCTCGATTCCAGCGAGGCATACAGATGCCACAAGAGCGGAATTGAAATCCATGATGCGGAGGCGATTGACAAATTGGAGCGTGACCATCGGGAAGGCAAAACTCCCCGCATGGAGGTGATCCGCATCGAGGGCACCACGAAGCCAAAAAGCATAGCTTCTGGCAACGGGACGAAAGTATGGCTCTTTACCGCCCCGGTCCGGGAATTTGGTCGCGCTTACAGCAAACATAAGGAAGATCTTTTTGCCGGAAATATCCGGTATGCTTTGTCTGGGCAAACCGCTAAGCGGGTTCGAGAAGGCATTGACCAAACTCTGGCGGAGAGCCCACACGAGTTCGTGTTTTCGCATAACGGAATCACCATCTCAGGCGACGGTATCCGTCGAAAAGGGCGCACCATTTGGTTGAAATCTGCCTCGATCGTCAATGGCGCCCAAACCGTTTCCTATCTTGGCAGCCCATACGTTTTACCCAAATTGAGCCATAACCCCGCGCAAGTTCTGGTCAAGTTTGTTCAGGCTGACAAACCTGAATTACTAAACGAAATCGAGTCCAAGGTTGCTTGTCGTTCCAACAACCAAAACAAGGTTGATCCCAGCGATTTAATGACAGAACTTCCCGATCTTGTTTCGCTCCAGCGTTATTTCCGCCGGCATGGATTCCATCTGGAGCGAAAAAAGGGTGAACGAAAACTCACCTACGGGCAGTCGTGCATCACCAAGGAACGCCTATGCCAAGTTCTCGCTTCGGTGACGACTCCGGAGGGTGCAGTCAAAGCCAAGAGCAAACAAAAACTGTTTGGTGACCATGCAGTCGACCTTTTCGCTGAGTTCGACAGAGCGGAGAAGGCACGCTCAGAGGCATTGGCTTGGGCCCGTGTTGATGAAGTATTCTGGGATACCATCAACTGTTTCGCTTCACAAAAGTACAAGAAGCGGGCTCAACTGGCACAGTTCGCCAGTCTCCGCGTGTTCCATCAAGCTCTCCTGGGCGCAAAGCTCAAACAGAAGCTCCTGCAGACGATGATCCGCTGGCATCCCGCCGCTGACCATCAGGATGTAGATAACATCCGATATTTTCTAGAGAAGTCGTGCAAAGCTGTGCTCAAAGCTCTGTTGGCGAAGTCCCAGCATGCTAAGAAGAACGAACCTGCATTCTACAAGGCCTTGGAGGACGTTAGGCCCGCGGTGAAGTCTGCCGCCTACCACGCGCGCTCGAAGATCCGGAAGTATTACGTGCGTATTCTCGGGCTCTAATCAATGCACCCTCTATGAACGAACCTGGCGACCTCAGATTAAGGCGGCTGTCGATTCGAACCTCCATGCCGGCGACCGGCAATCCGGCACCCTGAACATGGCCTCCTATCCTTCCATCCGAATTGAAGGCGGCCTGCTCGGCCCGGAGTTGCTGGACCAGGTGTGCGCCGCCGACGTGCCGGGCCAGAAGCCGGCTGACTTCGGACTCGACCCCAAGCGCAGTCTCACCGACGAGATTGCCGCCGTGTTCGCGGATTCGCGGGCACAATGGGGCATTTTCAAGAATCGTCTTGCACGGTTGCCCGAAACAGACTTGGCCACCACGGAGACGCGCAAACAATGGGTTGAACCGTTCCTGTCATTGATCGGATACAATTCTCAGCCCAACCCGCGCGCCTTTGAGGTGGACGGCCAGACCTTCGCCGTCTCCCATCGCGCTGGCGAAACCGAGGACGCGCCACCGGTTCACATCGTCGGTGCGCGGCAGGAACTTGGTCGTGTGCCGCCCAGCGGACGCCCGCGCCTCGCGCCGCACTCGCTCGTGCAGGAATATCTCAACCGCACCGAGCACGTTTGGGGCATCGTCACCAACGGCCTTACGCTCCGCCTGATCCGCGACTCCACGCTCGTCCGCCGGCAGGCTTACATCGAGTTCGACCTCCAAGCCATTTTCGAGGAACAACGCTTCCACGACTTCGCCGCGCTCTACCGGCTGATCCACCGCAGCCGCCTGCCACGCGGCATGGCCGACGCCAACGAATGTCTGCTGGAGCGTTACCACGCGCAGACCATCGAGCAGGGCGGTCGCGTGCGCGAGCATCTGCGCGACGGCGTCGAGGAATGTCTCAAACTCCTCGGCAACGGTTTCCTCACCCACAAGGACAACGAAGAACTCCGCCAGAAACTCAATTCCAAGCAACTCACACCCGCGCAGTTCTACCGGCAACTGTTCCGGATCATTTACCGGTTCCTGTTCCTCCTCGTCTCCGAAGACCGGGGGTTGATCAGCCCGAATACGGTCTATCGCGATCACTACGGCATCGGTCGCCTGCGCCGGATGCTCGACGTACAGGCTGCATGGACGGATCACGCCGACCTCTGGCTCAGCCTGCGCACGATCTTCCGCCTGTTCCAGGACGACAAACTTTCCGCCATTCTCGATCTCGCTCCGCTCAACGGCGAACTGTTCGCCACGCAAACGCTCGACGGCTGCGCCTTGAGCAACCGCGACCTGCTTGGCGCGTTCTGGTATCTCGCCTACTACAAAGAACGTCAGGGCGCACCGGCACGCCGCGTCAATTACTCTGCGCTCGATGTCGAGGAACTCGGCTCGGTTTACGAAAGCCTGCTCGAATTTCATCCGGACGTGGCCACCGATGCCGCCGCGCAGTTGCACTTCGATCTCATCTTCGGCTCGGAACGCAAAACCACCGGCTCATTCTACACGCCGCCCGAACTGGTGAATGAACTCATCGAAAGCGCGCTCATGCCCGTAGTTCGCCAACGGATTGAGGGTGTGAAGCGAATGGCGAATGGCGAGTGGCGAATGGTCACAGAGCCGTTCCGTACTGCTTTTACCAACTATGCAAATCAACGACTATCGCGATCTGGAAGTGTGGCAGAGGGGGCGATCTCTAGCCAAAGCAGCCTATCTGCTGACCCGGCCATTCCCAAAGGAGGAGCTGTTCGGCATGACCTCGCAAATTCGCCGGGCAGCGACATCCATACCGGCCAACATAGCGGAGGGATGGGGACGGCATTACACGGCGGAGTTCATCCAGTTTCTCCGCAAAGCCAACGGCAGCCGGACGGAACTGGAAACGCACCTCACGATCTGCGTGGACGTGGGGCTGTGTCGGGAGGAAGCGATCCAACCGCTGCTGGCGGAACTGCAAATCCTGGGGAAACAGATTCTAGCCCTCGAACGAAGCCTCCAACGGAAAGAGAAGTAGAAAAGCTGTGGCGCTCCACCCCATTCGCCACTCGCCATTCACTACTCGCCGCGCAAGCCCTGCTCGCGCTCAAGATCATTGATATTGCCTGCGGCTCCGGCCACATGCTGCTCGCTGCCGCCCGGCGAGTCGGCAAAGAACTCGCCAAACTCCGCACCGGCGAGGACGAACCCGCCCCGGAGCGCGTCCGCGAATCCATCCGCGATGTCATCAGCCATTGCATCTACGGCGTGGATCGCAACCCGCTCGCCGTGGACCTCTGCCGCGTCGCCCTCTGGCTGGAAAGCCACACCGCCGGCAAGCCCCTCACCTTTCTCGACCACCGCATCCGCTGCGGTGACTCGCTCGTGGGCGTGTTCGATCTCGACGTTCTCAAACAGGGCATCCCAGACAAGGCGTTCGACCCGTGCGAAGGCGACGACAAGGCCACCGCCCGCGGCGCCGCCAAGCAGAACCGCGAAGAACGGCGCGGTGCTCAGGACTTGTTTGCCGTCCGTGATTCCCACGAAGCCGAGGCGCTCACCCGCCACAGCCGCGACGTGGACGCCATACCCGACGACTCACCGGAACTCATCCGCCGTAAGAAGGAATTGTTCGAGGCCAGCCACCGCGACCCGGCCTGGCTGCGCCAGAAACAAGCGTGCGACCTCTGGACGGCGGCCTTCTTTCAGAACTTGCGGTCAGCGAATGGCGAATGGAACGGACGTGACTGCCGCACCCCATTCGCCACTCGCCATTCACCAATAATTACCTCCGCCGCGCTTGCCGACCATCTCGGCGGCAGGCCGATTGACGCCCGGTTGCACGGCAATGCCGGGACGCTCGCCGTCCGGCAGCCGTTCTTTCATTGGCCGCTCGAATTTCCCGAAGTGTTTGCGGCCGGTGGGTTCGATGTTTTGTTGAGCAACCCACCGTGGGAACGCATCAAGTTGCAGGAAGTGGAGTTTTTCGCTGCCCGCGACCCGCGGATTGCCGACGCGCCGAACAAGGCCGCCCGCTCCCGGCTCATTACCGAACTCATCCAGAAAAACCCCACGTTGCACTCCGAGTTCATCGCCGCCGTCCACGCCGCCGATTGTGTCAGTAAGTTCCTTCGCCAAAGCACCCGCTTTCCACTCACCGCCACCGGCGACATCAATACCTATGCCGTCTTTGCTGAGACAATTCGCAACCTCCTCAGTCCGACCGGACGTGCCGGATTGATCCTACCGACCGGCATCGCAACAGATGAAACGACCAAAGAGTTTTTCGCCGACCTGATTGGGAAGCAAACATTGGTGAGACTGGTCGGCTACGAGAACGAATCCTTCATTTTCCCGGCAATCGCCAACGTCGTGCGCTTTTGCACGCTTACCGTTTCTGGCGCGAATTGTCCGGAGCCGAAACCAACTTTCGCTTTCTACCTGCGTCTTTTCTGGCAACTTGCACAGCGGGAAAGATTCTTCCACCTGACCACGGACGATCTCGCTCTACTCAATCCGAATACTCGCACTTGTCCTTCGTTCCGAACCAAGACTGATGCGGAACTGACTCGGAAGATTTACCGTCGCGTTCCGGTGCTCGAACGCGAAAGTCAACCAAGCGGAAGTCCTTGGGGTGTTTCTTTCATGCGGATGATCGACATGGCCAACGATAGCCATCTCTTCCGCGGGGCACCGGGTGACGGTCTACTTCCGATGTACGAAGGCAAACTCGCTTGGCACTTTGACCACCGGTTTGCGTCCTATGCGCTCAAAGGTGTCGTCCAAGGCAAAGGCGGTCGAGGATTGCCTGAGACACCACTTCAAATGTCCCAAGACCCTTCGTGGCGCATCACGCCGCAGTATTGGGTTGAGGAGAGCGTAACACTGAATCGGCTTGTGCCGCCGACGGAAAAGGAACTGGAGGACTTGTCTGAAGGCAAGCTCACAGCCGTTGAACTTCTTGGTCGTCAGCGTGAGCGTGCCCCGCGCTGGCTCATGGGTTTTCGAGACATTACTAGCGCCAAGCTGGAGCGCACTGTTGTTTTTAGCTTCCTACCGAGAGTTGGTGTCGGGCACACGATGCCGCTGCTGTTCACATCCGCGCAGCCGCATTTGCAGCTCTGTCTGGTTGCGAACCTCAACAGTTTAGTTTTTGATTACGTCGCACGGCAAAAGGTTGGCGGGACGCATTTGACCTACGGCTATTTGAAGCAGCTTCCGGTTCTTCCGCCGGATTTCTACCGGCCGGCGGACGTGGCGTATGTGGGGGCGCGGGTGTTGGAGTTGGTCTATACGGCGGACGACATGCAGCCGTTGGCGGACGCGCTGCGCGCCGCCGAGTCGCCGCTGGCCGCCACCGTGCCGCGCGCGCCGTATCGCTGGGATGAGACGCGGCGGGCGCAGTTGCGGGCGGAGTTGGACGCCTGGTATGCCCGCGCCTACGGCCTGACGCGCGACGAGTTGCGCTACATCCTCGACCCCGCCGACGTCCACGGCCCCGATTTCCCCGGCGAAACCTTCCGCGTCCTCAAAGAAAAGGAGACCGCCAAGTTCGGCGAATACCGCACCCGCCGCCTCGTGCTGGAGGCGTGGGACCGGTTGGAGGGCAACGCGCCATGAGCACGATCAGGATATTCGGAGAGGGCGGACTGCGTGAGTACCTCGATAACCGCAGAGCAGCTTTACAGGAGGAGGTCAGAGCCGAGGACAGGAACAAACTCCTGAACGTGAACGAGACGGAGTACGTGGAGTATTTGACAGCCCGTTACCGTATTGAGCCACTTGTTCTCCACTGGGACAAAGAAAGCGTTACGGATCGGGAAGCGATGGTTCCGGCAGAGCGTTTCGACCGTAGCTTCGATGTCGAAAGCGGACGGCGGTATCTGCAGCAGGTTGTGACGTATCATCTACCGTTCTCCGGTGAGACTGACTTGCTCCATTGCATTCCTTCGACCCACTTGGTCTGGACAGAAAGAGTAGGATTATTGGCGGGGACTCATTGCATTACGCACGAGGTGATCGCTTGGAACACTGACAGTGCCGGGGTGAAGCAACGGATCGACAATTTCAAGGGCTGCGTACGAAAGCAGGCGGACAATGTGGCGGTTGACGTGGATGAGTTCAACAAGGCACTGGAGAAGACGGCGCGTGACATCGTACAGGGGCGAAAAGGTCAACTCCTCAGACAATTGAACATGGTTGCCGGTCTTGGGATACCGGTCCACAAGGCGGGGAATGTTCCGGCTACGTTTGCTGTCCCGGTAATGCCCAAGAAAATTGTCGTCAAGCCGAGCGCCCCTGCCGTCGCGTATGCCCCCGAACCGACGCTCGATGACCCCAATTACCAGCAAATCCTGCAAATGCTTCATCAGTGGGGTGTCGAGATGGAACGTCACCCGGACATCTACCAAGGGAAAGGCGAGGAAACATTACGTGACCATTTCCTGATGATGCTGTCCCCCCACTTTCAAAGCGTAACGGGTGAGACATTCAACAGGGCCGGCAAGACCGACATCTTGATCCGTCACGAGGGGAAGAATGTTTTCGTTGCCGAGTGCAAATTCTGGAGCGGCATCAAGGCGTTCCACGAAACTATTGACCAGATTCTCCGCTACCTGACGTGGCGCGACTCCAAGGCGGCGGTGCTTTGTTTCGTGCCAAACAAGGAACTCAACCCGGTACTCCAGCAGATCGAATCCGAAACGGCCAAGCATCCATGCTTCGTGAAGCACCACGGCAAGAAAGCCGACGGTTGGTACAATTTCGAGTTTCATCTGAAGGACGATCACACCCGCAGCGTCAAATTGGCCGTTCTGTGTTTCCATTTTCCCGAGCAACCACAAAAGGCATGACTCGACTCTGCAACTTTTTAAGTGCGCACAAAGATGGCGAATACCACACCCGCCGCCCCGTGCTGGAAGCGTGGGATCTTCTCTCGCAGTTGGACAACCCATCACTAAACAGTGCATAAGTAAGGTGATTCAAACACCCATGGCTACCAAGACACAAACTGAACCCGCGCCGGTCATCAAACACGGACAAGCAGCGAACCGTCCCTTGCGCATCCTTGTGTCGTCGGTTGTTTACGGCTACGAGGACTTTCTCGAAAGCATCTACGCGATCCTTGGCAACTTTGGGTATGAAGTTTTGATCTCCTACAATGGGACCATCCCAATCGACCCGGACATCTCGGCCATGTCGAGTTGTCTCAAGGCAGTTGAGGACTGCGATGTGTTTCTCGGAATCATCTTGCCCCGATATGGCACCGGGAAAGAGGAGGGCCAGCCGCACTCCATCGTTCATCGGGAGGCCATCAAAGCGATTGAATTGAACAAGCCGCGCTGGTTCCTCGTCCACGAATACGTCGCCATCGCCCGCCAATTGCTGGAGCCGTACCGCGACGAATCGAAGAAACCTCAATTCGTGTTGAAGCCTGGGATCGCGTTTCAATCGACAGCGATCATTTCTGATCTCCGTGTGCTGGAACTCTATGAGTTGGCCATGCGCCATGACATTCCGCAAGTCAAAGACCGCAAAGGCAATTGGGTTCAGACCTATGGCACCGACGAGGATGCACGACTTTTTGCGACTGCCCAGTTTCGTCGTTACCGGGAACTCGAACAGAAATATCTGCCCAGAATTTCCGACCCGACAGCCATCCGGGCGAGGGGAGGCAAGGCATGAATCCGATTTCCCATCTCATCGAAGCCGGTGAATCTGAAAAGGCTGCTTTCAAAGGGCCGCGGACGCCTTTGGAATCGGTGGCTCAGACGGTATGTGCCCTGCTGAACCAGCAAGGCGGAATGGTGCTCTGGGGGGTTGATTCGCATGGCACGGTCGCTGGAGTTTCCGAGGCAGACGACAAGGTCCGTGACCTGAACGATTTTCTGATGCGCCATTTGACTCCGCGTCCGCTCCTGTCGGTGTCCGCCGAAGAGTTCAAGGGTAAGCGGCTGGTGCTAGTGGAAATCCCACGCGGGGCGGACAAGCCGTATTCGCTGAATCGGCGGATTTGGGTGCGGCTTGGCAAACAGGATTTGCGAGCCTCGGCAGATGAGAGTGCCCGCATGGTCGAGGCCAGCGCCATCCGCGAGGGGCGCTGGGAACGCGAAGCCGTGCCGGGATTTGAACTCACGGATTGCGACGCGGCGGAGCTTTCCGAAGCTCGGCGGGAAATCGCCGCGACCGGCCGCTTCGGGATTGCCGTGCCGGAGACGGATGAAGAATTGATGCGCCGGCTTTACCTCCGGACCGGAAGCCAGTTGACCAACGCCGCGATGGTTCTCTTCGCACGCGACCCCGTCGCTTGGTCGCCCAATCTCGCCCTGCGAATCATTTCTTACGCCTCGGACAAGCAGGGCCGGTCG
>Ga0172371_10009991_pt1 | contig 12929 bp, 13 predicted proteins | sample Lak12m_FD_114543 | JGI IMG/M metagenome (GOLD analysis project Ga0172371, IMG submission 114543) | Freshwater microbial communities from Kabuno Bay, South-Kivu, Congo - kab_022012_12m | ecosystem: Environmental > Aquatic > Freshwater > Lake | place: Democratic Republic of the Congo: South-Kivu... | reverse complement strand
GATTTGATGACGATTTCCGTATCAGTTTGATAGACATCGATAGTGAGTTGACCCTCGCTTGGGTCATTGGCGACAAAATTTTCTTCTGGCATAGATTTTTTAAATGGTGAAGAAGAATTCATTAAAATTTCTTCTGCTTCTTCTTCCTCATATATATTATTTAATTGCTGCATTCCTCGGCCAATTTCAACTTCTTCTTCCTCATACTGGGCGGGTTCGATTCTTTTAGAGCCAGTAAGTTTTTCTAAAAAAGATCTTTTCATTGTGACCATGTAAATTGAGATTAAGTTAATTACTTCAAACTAATTATAAAGTAAAAAGTTTATTTTGACAAATTGATTTTTAGTAAGCTAAAAAAGGTATATTTGAAGGGAATTATAGGCTAAATGGAAAACTAAAGCAATAATAAACCCAGCTAAAATTGAACGGCCGGGGAATTTTTTTAAGGTTAAAAAATAGCCAATAATTACCGCGGTTAGAAGATGAATAAGGATAATTCCTAAGTAATCGAAAAAATAGGTCTGAATGTTTTGCCAATTACCCCAAATTTTGAAGGTTAGTTCTATTAAAGAAAAACCCAAACCCACAAAAAGCGAATTAACTATTAATTTCCAAGAATTCTCTTCTTCGGTGGATAGCTTATAAATTACCAAAAACTTAAAAATTTCTTCAGACATTGCCCCAAAAATCAAAAGAGGAGTTAAACGATCGGTATTGATAATTTCAATATTTAAAAGTATGAGAATAAGTTGTTGAAAAATGGCGGCTCCAGAGGCAGCAATAATTCCATAAAAAATAGCTGTTACTTTGTTCATAGTTTAAGGCCCCACACTAACAGAAATACTTTTTCAATAGTCGGTTAGTTTTGTATATAATCAATAAATAAATCATAACATGCTTCAATTGTTAGTGCAGGGGTAAATTGGCATCGGTGGAAATATTTTTCCACTGTTCTAAATATTTTTCTTTATTCTCAATTTTTTCCCAACGAAAATAAGCTGCGGCTCCGATCATCGCGGCATTATCGCCGGTATATTTTAATTCCGGACAAAAATATTTTGTCGTGGGTAAATTTTCTTTGACCGCTTTTTCCAATTGCTTTCGCAGTTCTTGGTTGGCGCTCACTCCACCAGCCAGCATGATTGAGTAGGGGTTAAATTTTTTGGCTGCTTCAAGAGTTTTATGTACCAAAACATCTATCGAAGCTTGTTGAAATTCATGGCAAATGGCTTGAATAAATTCTGGATTTTTTTTCAAAGCTTCATTTTTTTTCACTAAATAAAGAACGGCGGTTTTTAGTCCGGAAAAAGAAAAATTAAAATCTTTGGAAGCGAGCATCGGTCGAGGCAGCTTATAGTTTTCAGCTTTTTCAGCCATAGGCTGATCCGCCCTTGGCGGAAGCTTGTCTCTTGTCTCTTGTCGCTTGTCGCTTTTTGCGGCTTCAGCCGCAATAATTGGTCCACCCGGATAGCCCAAATCTAAAATACGAGCCACCTTGTCAAAAGCTTCACCCACAGCATCATCTTGGGTTTGACCGACAATTTCATAATGCAAATGATCTTGCATAAAAATCAATTGAGTGTGTCCGCCGGAAACCACCAAGCATAAAGCCGGAAAAATAATTTTGTTTCTTGTTTCTTGGTTCTTGGTTATTGCGCCAATTTTATCAGAGATAAAATTGGCGTAAATATGTCCCTCGATATGATGAATGCCCAAAAGTGGTTTCTTCCAGAGATAGCTAAGTGTTTTAGCGCAATTTGTGCCAACAAGGAGAGCGGGAATAAGACCAGGACCATTAGTGACCGCGATTAAATCTAAATTTTGTGGATTAATTTTGGCCTCCTGCAAACTTTCTTGAATAACGGGCAGAATGTTTTTTAGATGTTCCCGAGCCGCTAAGTTCGGCACGACGCCACCCCAGGGAGCATGGAGATTCACCTGAGAAGAAACGATATTAGAAAGCATCTCAATTTTTCCATCTTCTCCATGGATAACTGAAGCGGCTGTTTCATCACAGGAAGTTTCAATAGCTAGAATAAGCATTTTAATTATAAATAAAAAGTGATATAATAAGAGTAGCTTAAATAGTGATAATTTTCAAATTTATATGTCAAAAATGGAATCATTTAGAAGCGCAGCAATTAAATCAAAAGAGGCAATTGGAAAAGGGGCTCGCGCTACTTGGGAAGGCGCCAAGGTTGCTAAGGATAAAATAAAAGATGCAAAAGATACGGTAGCTGATAGTGCTATTTATAAAAAAGTTTCCGGTGCGGCTAAAAATTGGAAAGATGATATGGTGGAAACTATAAAACTAAAGACCGTTGATAAATGGAAAATGATGGCGGGAAGGGGAGCGGAAAACTGGCTTTTAAACAGAAAAAATTCTGACATTGACAGGGTGGATGGGAAAATTGCTAACTCCGAAAGTAGTGTAAGCTTAAAACAAGAAGATTTTAAACGAGAAGAAGAAAGTATTAACGCGGCCATGGCGAAAATCAGTGATCCGAAGTTTAAGGAGATTTTTGAAAATGGAAAAGCTGGCAAAAAAGCGGAAATGGATCGGGAAATCGAAGATATTCGCAATGGGCAATTAAAAAAACTAATGGAACGCAAAGCGATTTTGATGGCGCAAAAAGAGCGCTACGAAGCAAATATTAAAAACATCGAAAGTAAATTTACCAAAAGAATTGATGATAAAATAGAAAAAATAAGAAGTGACAATGGTTATGCGGAAAAAATGGAGCAGAAAAAGACTCTGGATGATAAAATCGGAAATTTTAAAAATAAGCTAGCAGAAAAAGAGAAGGGTTTGGTTGATTGTGAAGTTGCCCTAGCAAATAAAAGTTTTCTGACAAAAGCGGATCAGAAGCGCATTAAAGAAAGGGCGGCAGAAATCAAAAAAAGTGTGGAGATGTGTCGCAAGGTTGTGGAAAGAGCGGAAAAAGCTAGAGAAAAAAATGAACGAGAAATTGGAAAGATAGATAGAAAAACCCTAAGGTGGGAAACAATGAAAACCAAATACGGTTTGAATAAGGGAGAGAAAGTGGCTACTGAAGAAGGGGCTGATAAAAAAGGAGCCGAAGATGCGCCGGCAGCAGAATCAGAATCAAAGGAAAAAACTGAAGATATAAAAACAACAACTCCAACAGAAGAACAGAAAAAAGAAACTAAATCAAAGGAAGATTTTTTTAGGGGAGGAGGCTATAAGGTTGAGGGGGAGGATGATAAAGAATTTAATGAAGCATATTATAATGCCGAGGCTTTTGCAAAAGCTGGGAATTATGACGATGCTCTAGCTATTGCCAAAAAAACTGAAAAAAGTCAGGGAGTTTTATTTTTGCATATAGCTGAAGTTGCGGTAGAGAATAATGATTTAAGAAATGCCTTTCGAGTGGTGGGTGAAAGCGGGAAGCATAAGGAGGTAATTACTGATTATATTAATCGACTCCTTGATGAAAAAGACCAAAAGGGGCCTAGCGAGTCTATGGAAGATGGAGCTAGGGAGGAAGTTTTGGAAAATGAAGAAAAGCAAGAGCAAGAATCAAAAGAGGATCAGGAAAAAAAGGAAAGAATAGTCATTCTTAAAAAAATTGCCGCTCTTTGTGATGCTTATCAAAATGATTTTCAATTGGAAAATAAATATAAAGGGATTGTGGAAACCAGCAAGGAATTAAAGAAAGACGATCCCTTGCGAAAATTTATTGAAGAAGGTAGACCGAAAGATCTTAAGCTAGGAATGATAACCATTGGTAATCTTGCCAAGGCTCATCTAAAAGAATTAGCTGAATAAATAATAATTTAAAAAATACAAAAGAAAATGGATACAACAAATATTCAAAATAATAATACAATAGCTGATAATAATGAAGATGCCCAGGAGATTGAAGCTCAGCTGGAAGAAATAGCGAAGGATATTGAGAAAGAGAGAAAAGAATTTAATGATAAGACTTTGTCGATTGTTGAAGCGATTGAAAATGAGCCAGAAATTTCTGATGATAATACTGAAGATGAACAAGAAATGGCCAAAATGGAAGCGGATCTTGGGGGAGAGCTTGATGAAGTCATGATGGAATTGGCTACTAAGGAGGAGGATGAGTCAGAAATATAAAAGTGCTAAAAATAAGAATTTTAAGTAAGGGGAGTTTTAACCCCTTGCTTTTTTTCTCACTCGGGAGTAAGATAGTCTGTTAAGTTGCTAATACTATTAGCTGTTAATTCAAAGGGGATTAAGGGCTAAAAATCCAAATGACGAAAAAAAAGTATTTGGAAAAAAAACGGGTTATTCATAAGAAAAAAGAGAACACTGACAATCAGTTGGTAAAGATTATTCGGCGAGGAAACCCAGAAAGATATAGTGAGATAATTGATCGTTATCGCGGTAAGCTTTTTGCCTACCTTTATTGCTTGGTGGGGCAAAAAGATGAAACCGAAGATTTATTGCAAAATGTTTTTATTAAAGTTTACAAAAATCTCTCGCGTTTTGATCAAAGCCGAAAATTTTCTTCGTGGATCTATCGCATCGCTCACAACGAAGCGGTTAATCATATTAAAAGAAAATACCTAAAAAAATTTGTTTCATGGGAAGATATTGTCACTACTAAGGATCAATTGGATTTAAGTAGCCTGGAAGATAATGCCAGTGAAGAGTGGATTAAAAATGAGCGCATTAAAGAAGTGCATGATATTGTTGATAAACTTCCCGTAAAATATAAGCAAGTCTTGATTTTGCGTTATTTTTCTGGTAAGTCCTACGGGGAAATGGCGGAAATTATTGGTAAGCCCGTGAATACGGTGGGCACACTTATCAATCGCGCCAAAGAAAAATTACATGAAGAAATTAAAATGGAAGAAGCCCGAGTGGGTAAAAACAAAGTTTCTTCAGGAATGAGAGAGGTGATATTTAGGAAATAAAAAAGCAGGCCATAAGAGCCTGTTTTTTCTTAGTACCGCGTATGGGATTTCTCCTCGCTCCGACTCGGAGCCGGGGCGCTACACACAGAAAGCTCGCTTGCTCGCTTTCTACTCGCGCCCTTCGAATCCTCCATGAGTAAAAAACAAAACCCCATAAAGGGGTTTTGTTATTTTGTACCGCGTATGGGATTCGAACCCATGATTTCCAGGATGAAAACCTGGCGTCCTAGACCAGACTAGACGAACGCGGCGTATTTAAGATAACAGTAGAAATGATAACATATTTTAAAAATAAATCAAGCCCCAGCTGATGGAATGTTTTTATTGCAAAAAATTCGCGAAAGGGGCTAGGATGTTTGTAGGTGAAAATGATTTCTAGAGGATTGTTTATATAGGGAGGATTATTATGGAAGGAAATGCAGGTCTTCAGGAAAGCACATTACAAATTGAAGTTGAAGTTGATGTTGATCGGGAACTTGGGTTTATCGATGTAAGCGATTTTTGCTTTAATTTTGGTCGACTTTTTCCGGGAGAGGAAATCGTTTCTGAATTTACGGAGTTTGAAAAAAAGATTATTCTTTGGCATTTACTCGTGGCAGATGTATTAAAAGAGACATTCGCCGAGGTTAGTCGAAAAAATTTGATTTTTGAATGTGATGAAGAGGGGATTGAAGAAGTCGTTCAGCTTAAAGTTCTGCAAGAGTATAGTAAGAAAATGGAAAATCTCTTTAATCAATCTCTACTTGAACGTTTGGCTAAATTTGAAAAACCGATTCTTTTTCGGGGAAATCTTCAGATTGCTACTAGTCTCAAAGGGGTAGAGGATTTGCTCCCAGATCTTACCTACCAAAACTTGTTTTTTCATCGATGGATCTTGGGATTTTTAGGGAGGGCGGAAAGAGGAGGAACTTATCCAAGTTGCTAGTTTCAGAAAACTCCGGGTTTATATAAACCACGGAGTTTTTTATATTTTACAAATTTGTGTTATAGTAGAAGCAGAAAGAAAATTATCCCTAACGAAATGCTAAAGGTTGATGGGGGGCACATAGATAATAAAGGGTTTTGGATAAAGCCCAAAAGCTTTATCAAGGTATTTTTTTTGTTATATTTTTTCAGAAAGTCCTAAATATTTGGGCTTTTTTTATTTTGCAATAAGTAATTGTATTAATTAAGCCTAAATAAATTAAATATATGTTAGAAAGAATTAATAAAACTTTTGACGAATGGTGCATGATTTTGACACCCGAGCAATTTAGAATCACTCGGCTTGGGGAAGATGAAGTGCAGTTTACCGGCAAGTATGACAATTTCCATGAGGAAGGAAAATATGTTTGTGTGTGTTGTGGAAATAAACTTTTTGGTTCGAAAGGGAAATATCGGGAAGGGAGGGGATGGCCAAACTTTTTTATGCCCTATGGTCCAGAAAGCGTTGAGGTTTGTCAGGATCGAAAAAGTAAGTTGAATCGCAAAGAAGTGACTTGCGCTAAATGTGAGGCGCACCTGGGTTATTTATATGAAAGCAAAAATTCTCCTACCGGGAAAAACTTTTCCATTAATTCAACCGCTTTGCATTTTGTTCCCCAAAAAAACGGGGAGAGAAGTGATGAATATCTAGTTTAATTAAGTCCTTGAATATGGTATAATGCTTTGACAACGGGGATTTAAATGAGTAATCTTGATTCATGGTAAAAAAATTACTTGCATCAGTCAAAAGCATTCTTTTTGCCGATCCTAAACTTTTATATAAAGAAGAAAGGCATCTCCTAAATCAACCTTTTTATTTTCCTGGTACCAACGGAAAGGGTGTTTTACTAATTCATGGTTGGACTTCGACGCCTTATGAGGTGCGTCGTTTAGGGACATATCTCAATGAAGCGGGTTATACGGTTTATGGTCCCCAACTAAAAGGCCATGGGACGGTGCCTAAAGATTTAGAAAATGTGCATTGGAAAGAATGGCTGGAGGATGCTAGGCGGGGTTATAAAAAACTAAAGGAGAATTGCTCAGAAGTATATGTCGGCGGGACTTCCATCGGAGCTAACTTAGTAGCGATTTTAGCTTCTGAGGAAAAAGAAATTGCGGGCTTAATTTTAATGGCTATGCCATATCGCGTGAAGTTTGAAAAATTAATGGTTTTCCTAGCTTCGTTTCTAAAAATATTCAAAAGTTATAGTAAGAAATTTTATCCACCAACCTTTGGAGTTTCCACCACCATTACACGCTTAATTGCTTATCGCACCTATCCCTTAAGTAGTGTGATTGAAACTTCGGCTCTTTTGGAACAGGCTCGCCAAATTTTACCCAAAATCACTCAACCTTGTTTTTTGCTCCAATCTACACATGATCATGTGGTAGAAAAGGGGAGTTTAGAAAATATTTATCAAAAAATTAGTTCAGAAATTAAGCAAAAAAAATATATTGAGAGAGCTTATCATACTTTTATTTCCGATATTAAAAATGAAAGTGTTTTTGAGGATATTTTAGCTTTTATCAAATCTAATGAAAATCGGAATCTTCACCAATAATTATTTGCCCAATCCCTATGGTGTGACCGGCTCGATCGAAAGCTTTCGCAAGGAGTTGGAGAGTTCGGGACATGAGGTTTTTATTTTTGCGCCACGCTGGAAAGATTTTCAGGACACCAACCAACATGTTTTTCGCTATCCCTCAATTGACATCACCCTTAAATTTCGCTTTCCTTTGCCCATTCCCTTTTCACCAAAGATGGATAAAATAATTTCCGAACTGGATTTAGATATTATTCATTCCCAACATCCTAATCTCCTGGGGACTGCCGCCAAGAAATGGGCGAAGCGGAAAAAAATTCCATTAGTTTTCACTTGGCACACACTATATGATCAATATACTAATTTTGTGCCAATTTTGCCGAAAAAATTTACCGCTAATTGGATAATTTCTCAAGCGGTAAAATATGCTAATCAATGCGCGCAAGTGATTGCGCCGTCCGAGTCAGCCAAAGGAATTATTCAAAAATGGGGAGTGCAGAAAGATATTCAAGCTCTTTCCACTGGAGTAGATGAGGGTATTTTTGCCGGAGCACAGAGGCAACTTTTGCGGGGAAAATATGGAGTGCAGGAAGATGAAGTTTTAGTTCTTTTAGTTTCCCGACTGACAGAAGAAAAAAATATTGCCTTTCTTTTTGAAGCGGTGACAGAAGCTATTCAAGGCAAAGAAAAAGTAAAATTTTTAATTGCGGGTGGAGGATATCTACTAGAAGAGTTACAAGGAAAAATAAAAAAATTAAATTTGGAAGAAAAAATATTTCTGGCGGGAGAAGTGAAAAAAGAGGAGGTAAAAAATTATTATGCTGCTTCTGATATCTTTGTCTATGCTTCTAAATCAGAAACTCAAGGGATGATAATTTCAGAAGCTATGTACGCGGGTTTGCCAGTGGTGGCAGTGGAAGCGACTGGAGTCAAAGATACAGTAGAGCACGGAATAAATGGTTTTTTAGTGTTTGAAGATAAAAAAGAATTTCAAAACGCTTTGGAAAAGTTAATCGTCGATAAAGAATTGCGTCAAAAATTTTCGGATCAGGGGAAAAGAATGGCGAAGGAAAAATATACCGCTAAAGTTTGCGCGCAGAATTTATTAAATTTATATGAGAAAGTAATTACAGATTTTAAAAAATAAATTTTAGAAAATAAAAAAGCCGTCTCCTCGATGTTTCTTGGGGGACGGCTTGTTCTTTACCAGCTAGTGCGCTTACAAATTATGGCTGCTGGGTTTCCAAAAATCATTTCGGAAACATTCATCAACCAATGAAAGCGGGCAAATTCGGTATCTTTGTTGATGTCAATGTTTGCATATTCTTCGCGTAGAATTCTGAGTACTGCCAAGGGGATGATTTTTCCTTCAATATTGATACCAAATTCTTTGACTGCGAGTATTAGGCAATTTGGACAAATATATTGGCGTTCTTTGCCTATGCGAATTGCTGGGGGGATAATAAAATTAGGGTCAATATCTTTTTCTTCGGCCCGATTTTTGCACATAGTGCAAGTGTAGATTTTGCGGATTTTTCCAGTTGGAGTCAAAAGACATAGTGGGAATGGGCGGTCTAATGCAGTCGCATTTTTCATAACAGATCCTTTCCGTGTTTGAATTTTTTTAAATAAAAAGAACTGTTAAATATAGGTTAAAATAGTTATTTTGTCAACCCAGCACTAACTTTCCTTAAAAGACTGCTTAATTCGCTGTTTTAACTTAGCTAATGCTTGGCCATGATATTTTAATTGATGTTCTCTTTCTCTGGCGTCCTGTTTTGAATAATAAGCTTCATAATATACCAACTTCCACTTATATCCCTTGGTAGCAAAAGATTTTCTGTTGTTATGTTCTAAAAGCCTCCTTTTTAAATCATTCGTACTGCCGTAATAAATCTCCTCGTTTTCATTTTTTATAAAATATACGTAGAACATAACAAAAAGAAAGTTAGTGCTGGGTCAAGGTTTCTATTCTAAATGAATTTTTTCATTAAATCTAGTGAGAGCTTTCACTAAAGCGGGGTGATTTTGTAAGGTGGGATCTTCACGCAAAATATTTCTAGCCTCTTCTTGAGAAACTTTAATTAACTTCACGTTAGTTAAATTTTCCATGGCAATATCAGGCAGGCCTGATTGGACCGTGCCTAAAAATTGGCCTGGACCACGAAGTTCCAAATCTTTTTCCGCAATCTTGAAGCCATCTGCATTTTCTTCCATTGCTTTCAAGCGTGCTTTGGAATTTTGTGTGTCGCTAGTGGAAAAAAGAAAACAATATGATTGTAGTGAACTTCTTCCCACACGGCCACGAAATTGATGAAGTTGGGACAATCCAAATCGATCTGCATCTTCGATAATCATCACCGTAGCATTGGGAATATCAATGCCCACTTCGACAACCGCGGTGGCGACCAGGATTTGGGTTTTGTTTTCTTTGAATTCTTGCATGACCGTTTCTTTTTCTAAGGATTTTAATTTTCCATGCAGGAGTCCGATGGAAAGATTGGGAAAAATTTCTTCTGATAAGCGTTTATGTTCTTGAGTTGCGGCTTTGACTTCGGTTAGAATTTTGGATTCTTCCACAAGGGGTAAAATCACAAAGCATTGTTGACCTTTTTGGATTTCTGATTTTATAAATTCATAAACTTTATTTCTTTCTTGCGGAGAAATTATTTTGGTGATTATTTTCTTGCGATTCTTTGGCATCTCATCCAAAAGCGACAAATCCAAATTACCAAAAACCGACAAAGCTAAGGTGCGGGGGATTGGGGTGGCAGTCATGGTAAGAAAGTGGGGAATTTTTCCTTTGATGCCGTCATTAATTTCCGCGGATTTTTGCTGGAGGTAAGCCCTTTGGGCGACACCAAAGCGGTGCTGTTCGTCGATAATGATTAAAGCTAAATTATGGAAAGTAACACTTTTTTGAATAAGAGCGTGTGTACCAATTACCAAATTAATATTGCCGTTGCGTATTCCGTCGATAAGTTTGTCACGGTTAGCTTTTTTGCTAGACAAAGATTTTAATTCTGAATTTTTAATTTTTAATTTTGAATCAAATTCGAAATTCGAAATTCTAAATTCGAAATTATTTATCTCCTGGTATGCATTAGTCAACAAGGCTATATTTATCTCATAATTTTTTAGCATTTCGCAGAATGTCAGATAGTGCTGGCGCGCCAAAACTTCGGTCGGCGCCATCAAGGCCACTTGAAATTTATTTTTCAGCACTTGCAAAGCAGAAATTCCTGCCACAATGGTTTTTCCCGAACCAACATCCCCATTTAGAAGGCGATTCATGGGCTTGGTTTTTTCCAAATCTTTTAAAATTTCAAAAGAAGCTTTGCGTTGAGCGTTGGTTAGTTGAAAGGGCAAATTTTTCACAAAAGTTTGAATCAGCTTCTCGTCAAATTTTAAAGATACAGCTTTTTCGTGACTGAGCGCCGAGCGAACTTGCAAGGTCTTGAGTTGCACTAAAAACATTTCTTGAAAGGCAAAACGTTTTTGGGCACGAAGCAGTTTTTCATCTGAGTCGGGAAAATGAATTTGGGTAAGAGCGGTATATAAATCATATAAATTTAATTTTTGACGAGTATCATAGGGGATAGGGTCTTCCAAAAGTTTGGCGCTTTCCAAGAGCGGTTTCAGTTGCCAGCGGATCCATTTGGAAGTTAAGCCCCGAGTTTCGCTATAAATGGGAATAATGGCGCCCGTGTTAGTGGTTTCGCGCGCGGATCTTTCCCAAGCAGGATTGGACATGGAAAGAAATTTTTTATTGAGCACTATTTTTCCACTTAAACGCACCTCCACCCCTTCTTTTAGCGTTTCTAGAATGTAGGGTTGATTAAACCAAACGGCTTTAAGAGGTAAACCATTCTCACTTTCTTGAATAGTAATTTCTGCAATCGTTAATTTTCGGCGAAAAATTCTCGCCAATTTAGTTTTTGTAATAAATCCTTGGACGGTGACGGTTTGATTAAGATATTCTTCCAAGATTGGCACGGTTTGAGAAAAATCGTCATAACGAAAAGGAAAATAAAATAATAGATCCTCAATATTTTTGAGTTCTAGTTTTTCCAAAAGCTTGGCATATTTTGGCAAGATTTTTGGAATATTTTTGAGTTCGGTTTTAGGAGTGAGTAACATTTTTTTATTACGCTTTCCACTTTTCTTTTCCGCAAAGAAAAGTGGAGAAAAGAAACTCTCGCCCGGGCTTGTGCTGGCTGAATTCCTGATTTTATTCGCTAAAGTTTATAACTCCGCCAAAAGCGAACTAGATAAACTTCTTCACGCTCATAAAATCGGAATTCAGAAACGCACTAACGCCAATGGGCGATTATTTTATTTATACGCTTCGTAAAGGGCGGATCTATTTATATTTTAAATTATTTTCAGAAACGCACTAACGCCAATGGGCGATTTATTTATGTTTTTATTATATCATTAAATAAAGCTTTGTATTTTCTTTGTAATCTTATATAATAAAGGCTCATAATCATAAAGCATAAAGCATAAAGCATAAAACATATAGCAAGAAAATATGATTAGGAATAAATCAATTGGGATTTTTGATTCGGGCTTTGGCGGAGTTTTCATTATGAAGGGAATAGTGGAAAAATTGCCGAAATATGATTTTGTCTACCTTGGAGATACGGCTCGAGTGCCCTATGGAACCCGATCCAAAGAGGTTGTTTATAAATTTACGAAAGAAGCCGTGGATTTTCTTTTTAATAAAAATTGCGAATTAATTATCTTTGCCTGCAATACGGCCTCCAGCGATGCGCTTCGCCGGATCCAAAGAGAATATTTGCCCAAAAAATATCCGGGGAAAAAAGTGCTGGGAGTGATAATTCCCGCGGTAGAAAGCGCGCTCGAAGCGGGGGCGGTTAGAAAAGCTGGAGTGATCGCCACCCAAGGGACAGTGGACTCAGAATCATTTGTCAGAGAATTTCAAAAGATTGATCCTCAGATAAAAATTTTTCAACAAGCTTGTCCGCTTTTATCGCACATTGTTGAAGCCGGCGAACAAAATTCGGAAGTGGCCGATTTGGCTTTAAAAAAATATTTGCAACCGCTTCTGAAGAAGAAAATAGATACTTTGATTTTGGGTTGCACTCATTATGGAATTTTTGAACCAAAAATAAGAAAAATTGTTGGGAAAAATGTTAGAATAATTTCCGAGTCAAAAATAATGGGCAAAAAATTAAAAAATTATCTGGAAAGACATCCGGAGATAGAAAAAAAACTCGGCCGAAATTCCAAACAAATTTTTTACTCAACTGATATAACGGATAGATTTAATGTTTTGGGAAGCAAATTTTTTGGAAAAAAGATTAATTTTAAAAAAGTACAATTATAATAATAGTGATGTGAATTTTGTGGGGAATTGCCAATAGCCCGTTTTCTAGTCAATAGCTTCGCAACACTAGATTAACATTTGAGAAGGTGTTTTGAAGTTAATTCCCATATGCAATCTTTCGGTATTGTAGTATTTTAAATATTTAGGCAAGTATCTGT
>Ga0172371_10009984_pt1 | contig 12934 bp, 9 predicted proteins | sample Lak12m_FD_114543 | JGI IMG/M metagenome (GOLD analysis project Ga0172371, IMG submission 114543) | Freshwater microbial communities from Kabuno Bay, South-Kivu, Congo - kab_022012_12m | ecosystem: Environmental > Aquatic > Freshwater > Lake | place: Democratic Republic of the Congo: South-Kivu... | reverse complement strand
TGGTGGGCCCTGGATATGGTGGACGCGGCCCCGGCCCAGGACAAAAAAAAGGGGGCCGACCGGGGGGTGGACGGGGTCCTTTACTTTCAGGAAAAGGACGTCGGCCCCTATCACAAAATCGTGGTGCAGGTGAAAAGCGGCCACGTCAACGCCCCCATGGTCCGAGACCTGAAAGGGGTGGTGGAGCGGGAAAAGGCGGCCATCGGGGCGCTGCTCACCCTGAAGCCGCCCACCCGGCCCATGCGGGAGGAGGCTGCCGGGGCGGATTTTTTCGTGTCGGACCGCTTTCCCGAGCTGCGCTTCCCCCGGCTGCAAATCCTCACCATCACCGATCTTTTTGCCGGGAAGCAGTTGGAGTATCCCCGCTGGGTGCCCCCCAAGACCTTTAAAAAGGCGGCCCGGCGGCGCAAAGGTCCCAAGGCTGAGGAGAAGCAAAAGCAGTTGGATATGTAGCGTTGCGCCTGATACCCAGTTGCCTGAGAGGGACCATGATCGGCGGCGCAGGCGTCTCGCCGGTGCAGAGAAGGCGTCTGCGCGTCCGGGGCGCCAATCCTGGCGGCCACGGGCCGCCCTATGATAAATGAATATTCGGGTGGGGCGGGCCTCCGCGCCCGCCGCCCTTTCCTGGAACAATGGTGCGCGGTGCACACCTGCTAAACACAGGCGAGACGCCTGCGCCACCGATGCATAGAACTGTTTCTCGTCCGGGTGAGAATAGTTAATGCTCCTGAGCGCCCCAAATCCCCCCAAAGTCAAGCCCCACCCCGAAACCCGAGAACCCTTTCTTTCGGACTGGCCTGTCCTCCTGGGTCTGGCCCTGGTGGGGCTGGTGCTCTTCTTTTACCGCCTGGGGGCGCCGGGGCTGATGGACCCGGACGAGGGGCGGTACGCCGAGATCGCCCGGGAATTTATTGTCCTGAGAGACTGGCTGATTCCCCACCTCAATCTCCTGCCGTACCTGGAGAAGCCGCCCCTGGTTTACTGGCTGACGGCCCTGAGTTTCAAGGTCCTGGGTTACACCGAGGCGGCGGCCCGCCTGGTTCCGGCCCTGAGCGCCCTGGGGGGGGTGTTTCTGGCTTACGGCCTGGGGCGGGTCCTGTGGGGGCCGGGGGTGGGCGTCCTGGGGGCGTTAGTCCTGGCCACCACCGCGGGTTACGTGGCCCTGGGGCGGCTTCTCACCCTGGACATGACCTTCGCCCTGTGCCTGAACCTGGGGGTGGGCCTGGGTTACCTGGCCCTGAGCCGGGAGCGCCCCCGGCTGTGGCTGTGGGCCTATGTGGCCCTGGCCCTGGCGGTCCTCACCAAGGGACCGGCGGCCCTGGTGCTGGCGGGGCTTATCTGGGTCATTTGGGTGGCGGCGGGGCGCCAAGCCTGGCGGCCCCTGGCGCAGCCCTGGGGCTGGGCGCTCCTGGCCGTCATCGTCCTGCCGTGGTTCGTCTACGTACAGTGGCGCTACCCGGAGTTCGGCCGGTTTTTTATCTTGGAGCAACACCTGGGGCGGTTTCTGACCCCGGCCATCCACCCGGAGCCGCTCCTTTATTACCTGCCGGTGTTTCTGGGCCTGCTGCTCCCCTGGACCTGGCTGCTGCCCTGGGCGTTAGGGCCCGGGGGCCGCTGGGGGGACCGGGATTTTCAGTTTCTGGCCATCTGGGCCGGGGTGATCCTGGTCTTTTTTTCCCTGTCCCGGGGCAAGCTGGCGCCCTATATCCTGCCGGCGCTGCTGCCCCTGGCGTTACTTCTGGGGCACGGCCTGGCGCAGCTCACCGGCGTCGGGCGCTTGCAGTTCAACAGCCGGGCGCTCAAGATCAGTCTGGTAATCTGGGGGATAACCGGCCTGGGGCTGGTGGCTCTGAGTCTGAGGCCGCCGGCGCCCCTGGTCCAGGCTATGGCCGGGGCCAACCTGTCCGCCACCTATCTCTTGACCCTGTCCCTGATCTGGACCCTGACGCCGCTGGCCGCCCTGGTCTGGCGGCACCTGGGGGCGCTGTTGCTGGGGGCGCTGCTGCTCTCGGCCCTGGCGCCCCTGGGAATGGAACAGGTAAGCCAGGGACGGTCGTTTAAGGCCATGGGGTTGGCCCTCAAGGCCCGGTGGGAGCCCGGGGCCGTCCTGGTGGGGGTGCAGCTCTATTCCCAGGGTTTGAGTTTTTACAGCGGCCAGATCTTTCATCTTTTGGGCTGCCGCACCGAACTGGACTTCGGGGAGCGCCTGGGGGCGGACCAAGGCCTCCGACTGGCGGACAAGGCGGCCTTGGCGGCCTTGACCGCACGGCGGCCGGTGAGCTTCTGTTTTTTGAAGAAAGATGATCTGGGCTGGCTCAAGCAAGGGCTGCCGGGGAAATTCCACCGGCTGGCCTCACATAGGGATTGTATTTTGGTGACCTATGAGCGACAATGAAACATTCGCCGGGCCGCCGTTCAGAGAGTCCATGAAGATCTACCCATCATGCCCCAGATCCTCTACCGTTATTTAATCCTGGAAATCCTGCCGCCCTTTGGGGTGAGCCTGCTGGGGTTCACCGCCATCGTGTTTTTGGGGCGCATGATGAAAGTGACCCAGATGATCGTGGTCAAGGGGGTGGGGATCATCGACGTCTTGAAGTCCTGCGTTTTTCTCCTGCCCTATCTTCTGGTGTTCACGCTCCCCATGGCTGCGACGGTGGGAATTTTGCTGGCCATGACCCGGCTGACGGTGGACCAGGAAGTGATCGCCATGAAAACCGCGGGGTTGAGTTATGGCCAGTTGCTGCCGCCGATTCTGGGGTTTTCTCTGGCCGCGGCGCTGGTGACCCTGGGTCTGACCCTCTTCGGCAACCCCTGGGGGCAGGAGGCGACCAAAGACTTGCTGAGGGACGTGGTCAAGCGGCGGGCCGACCTGGGCATCAAAGACCAGGTGTTTAATACGGATTTTAACGGCATGATGATGTTTGTGAATCAGGTGGCTTCCCGGGGGGGCCACTTGGAAGGGGTATTCGTCTATGATTTCCGGGATGCGGAGAATCCCCTGACCATTTATGCCGAGACCGGGGACCTGAGCTATGACCGGGACCGGGAAACCATGCTCATGCAGCTCTATGACGGGCGGATCATCCGGTGGGGCAAAGGGGTGAACCACTGTCAGAACCTGGAATTCAAGAGTTATCACCTGCCCCTGGAGGTCTTCAGCTTCGGCCTGAAGGGAGGCAGGTCCGAGACGGAAATGTCTCTGGCGGAATTGTGGGGGATCATTGCCAGCCAGCCCCAAGGATCGGACCCCTCCAACCGGGCGTTGGTGGAGCTGAACCAGCGGTTTGCCCTGCCGGTGGGGGCGGCGCTGCTCTGCCTGATGGCCATGCCGCTGGGTCTGAGTCCCCGCCATCACGGGCGCACCTGGAGCCTGGTCCTGGGTCTCTTGGTGTTTCTGGTGTATTATATAGTCTTTACCGCATCGTGGCGGCTGGCGGTCAACGGTTGGCTTAATCCGGGCCTGGCGCCCTGGCTGGCGAATTTCCTGTTTATCTGGGTGGCCCTGTATCTGTGGCACCGGACGGTGCGGGAACAGCCGTTGCTGCCCAGCTTCGGGTTGGGGCCGAGGCGGCGCAGGGTGAAAGCCGGGAGATAATAAGGGTCAGAGGGGGGTAAGCCATTTCAGAGTTAGAAGGACTCAAGGGGGCCCGGGTGTTGATCACCGGGGGCGCGGGCATGATCGGCAGCACCATCGCCCACCTGGCGGTGGCCCAGGGGGCCCGGGTGACCATCCTGGACGCCATGCTGCCCATGTATGGGGGAAACCCGTTCAATCTCCAGGGCATTCGGGAGCAGGTGCGGTTTATCCAGGGGGATATTCGAGACTTGGAACTGATGCGGGGGGTGGTTCCCGGCTATGATTATATTTTCAGTCTGGCCGGCCAGGTGAGTTACGTGGACAGCAACACCGATCCCCTCCTGGATCTGGATATCAACTGTAAGGGGCACCTCCAGGTGCTGGAGGCTTGCCGCCGGGAGAACCCCCGGGCCAAGCTGCTTTTTGCCAGTTCCCGGTTTGTCTACGGCAGGGTGGAATATAACCCGGTGGATGAAAACCACCCGTTCAACTGTTTGAGCATCTACGGCATCCACAAGCTGGCGGGGGAGAAGTATTATCGGTTTTACCATGAGGCCTATGGTTTAAAGACCGTGAGCGTGCGGATCGCCAACCCCTATGGGCCCCGGCAGCAGATGAAGCACAGCAAGTACGGCATTGTCAACTGGTTCGTGCGCCTGGCCCTGGAGGGTCAGCCGTTGACGGTGTTCGGCGATGGTCAGCAACGCCGGGATTATATCTTCAATGAAGACCTGGCGGATGGTTGCCTGGCGCTCATGCTGAGTCCGGGAACGGCAGGCCAGGTCTACAACCTGGGCGCCGGCGTCGGGGCGCCGTTTATCGAGATGGCGCACCTGGTGGCGGCCGCGGTGCCCGGCGCCGAAGTGCGGCAGGTGGAATGGCCCCAGGACCGCTATTTCGTGGAAACGGGGGATTATATCAGTGACATTACCCGGATCACGGAGGTCATCGATTGGCGGCCTCAAACCACCCTGGAAGAGGGGATTGAGCGCACCGTGGCTTATTACCGGGAAAATCGGCGGGAATACTGGTAGGAGGTCCAGGCCGGCGTGCGCCACTCGTCCCCGGCGGTGGGTGAGAACGTCCGCAGGGAGTGAAAGCTTTAGAGAGAGACGGCGATGGCGGATTGGACCCCTGAAATCAAACATTATACCTATTTGGTGACCGGCAGCGCCGGGTTCATCGGCTTCCATGTGGCCAGGACCTTGCTGGAGCACGGAGCCCGGGTGGTGGGGCTGGACAATTTCAATGATTACTATTCGCCGGCCTTGAAGCATGACCGGGACCGGGAACTCAGGCAGCACCCCGATTATGTCTCCGTCAGGGCAAATCTGACCGACCTGGCGGCCCTGGAGGCCCTGTTTGACGCCCACCAGCCCCGGAAAGTCTGTCATCTGGCGGCCCAGGCGGGGGTGCGGTACTCCCTAACCAACCCCTTTGCCTACCAGAAGTCCAACCTGGAAGGGTTTCTCAATCTCCTGGAGCTGGCCAGACGCTTTCAGCCGGACCGTCTGGTCTATGCCTCCAGTTCCAGCGTTTATGCCGGCTTGACGGAGATGCCGTTCAGCGAGAGCCAGCGGGTGGATACGCCCATCAGTCTCTACGCCGCCACCAAAAAAGCCGACGAGCTCATGGCCCATGCCTATGCCCACCTGTTCGGCATCCCCTGCGTGGGGTTGCGGTTTTTTACGGTGTATGGGCCCTGGGGGCGGCCGGACATGGCTATGTGGCTGTTTACTGAGGCGATGCTCAAGGGGCAGCCCATCAAGGTCTTTAATTACGGCCGGATGCAGCGGGATTTTACCTATATTGACGATATTGTCCAGGGAGTAATGGCGGCCTTGATGGCCCCGAACCTGGAGCGCTATGAGATCATCAACCTGGGCAATAACCGGCCCGAAAATCTCCAGAAGGTGATCAACATTCTGGAAGGGGAGTTGCACCTCAAGGCGCACCAGGAACTCCTCCCCATCCAACCCGGGGATGTGCCGGCCACCTAAGCGGATATTACCCGGGCCCGGACCAAGCTGGGATTTCAGCCCACGACTCCCATTGAGGTGGGGATCCCTCGTTTTGTCCAGTGGTATCTTGCTTATCATGGGCTGGCGGGCCGATAACGACAAGCCGGGAAGGCCCGGCGCGCATGGGGCGGGTAATGGATTTATTGGGGAAAATTAAGCAAAAACAAGCGTTGGTCGGGATTATCGGGTTGGGCTATGTGGGGCTGCCCCTGGTTTTGCGCTTTGGCGAAGTGGGCTTCACGGTCCTGGGCTTTGATACGGATGCCAACAAAGTGGAGCTTCTGAACCGGGGAGAGTCCTATATCAAACATATTCGGTCTTCCCGGCTGGCTGCTTTGCTGGAGCCCCAGGAGGGCGGGGCCCGGTTTGCCGCCACCCACGACCTGGGCCGGTTGGGCGAACCGGACGTGTTGATCATCTGCGTGCCCACCCCCCTGACCGCCAAGCGGGAGCCGGACCTGCGCTTCGTAACGAACACCACTCGTCAGATTGCGGGCTGTCTCCGCCCCGGTCAGCTCATCTCCCTGGAATCCACCACCTACCCCGGCACCACCGCAGAGTTGGTTTTGCCTATCCTGAGCGCCAACCACCAGGTGGGGGAGGATTTCTATCTGGTCTTCTCGCCGGAACGGGAAGACCCGGGCAACCCCCAATACCAGGTGGACACCATTCCCAAAGTGGTGGGGGGGGTGACGCCCGCGTGTTTGGAGCACGGGGTGGCGCTCTATTCCCAGGCGGTCGAGCAGGTGATCCCGGTGTCCTCCACCCAGGCGGCCGAGATGAGCAAGCTCCTGGAGAACATCTATCGGGCGGTAAACATTGCCCTGGTCAATGAACTGAAGCTGCTGTGCCTGAGGATGGGGATCGACATTTTTGAAGTGATTGAGGCCTCCAAAACCAAGCCCTTCGGGTTTCAGGCCTTTTATCCCGGTCCGGGTCTGGGGGGCCATTGCATCCCCATTGACCCTTTTTACCTGACCTGGAAGGCCCGGGAATACGATTTTGCCACCCGGTTTATCGAACTGGCCGGCGAGATCAACACCTCCATGCCCTACTTCGTGGTGAGCCGGGTGATCAAGGCCCTGGGCGACCATAACCAGGCGTTGAACGGGGCCAGGATTCTGATATTGGGGATGGCTTACAAGAAGGACGTGGATGACCTGAGGGAATCGCCGGCCCTCAAAATCATGGACCTGCTCAAGCAGGAGGGGGCCGAGGTCAGCTATAACGACCCCCATATTCCAAGATGCGCCGGGATGCGCCACTATCCCCATTTCGACCTGGTGTCGACGCCACTGGATGAGGTGGCCTTGCAAGCGGCCGACCTGGTGTTGCTGGTGACGGACCATTCGGCCTATGATTATGCCTGGATCGCCTCCCAGGCCCGCCTGATCGTCGACACCCGCAACGCGTTTCGGGGCATCCCCGAAAAGCACATTTATCAGGCCTGATGGACTCGAGGAAATGAGGCAGTTTTCCGTGGGTCCAAAGGCCCTGGACCTTCTTGCCCGGGGGGCCAAAAGGGTTTATGAACCAAACTAAACCGAATATTCTGGTGTTTGCCTCCGGGACCAAAACCGGTGGCGGGACCGGATTTGAGGCGATGGTCAGGGCTTCGCAAGCCAGCCCCCCCATTTTAGACGCCTTAATCTGTGCGGTTATCACTACTCATTGGGCAGGCGGCGTGTGGCAAAAGGCCAAGGCTCTCGGAATTCAGGCCGAATATTGGGCTGGTCCTTATCTGGCTAAGGGCTACCAAAACTTTGTAAAGTATTTCAAGGCTGATTATGTCATGCTCTCCGGCTGGCTGAGACTCGTCAGAGGGCTTGACCCGGCCCGGACGATCAATGTGCATCCCGGTCCTTTGCCCCGATTTGGCGGGGCAAAATGTTACGGACATCATGTTCATGAAGCGGTGATGGCGGCTTATCACCGGGGGGAAATCACCCACAGCGCCGTCACCATGCATTTTGTCGACGAGATTTATGACCGCGGCCCGATAATTTTCGCCCTCCCCATTCCCATTGAGCCCGGCGATACCCCGGAGACCCTGGCTGCCAGGGTAAATCGGGCGGAACATCAATGGCAATCCCGGGTTCTCAACCATGTCGTGCACGGACAGGTGCGGTTGATCGGCAATGAAGTTGTCTATGAGACGGCAGAACTGAAGCGCCTCCTGAGGCCGGAAGCCTTGTAAGTCAAAGCTCTGGATATCTCATCATCGCATTTGCCGAAAATTTCTTCAGAAGCATCCTTTAAATCCCCCTCCATCCCCCTTTGGCAAAGGGGGACTTTTAACGGAAATTCAATGAGTTAACCAGGTTAGCCAAGGGGTGGTTGCGGGGATGTGGATGCCCGGAGCAAGGTCATCCCGGAAAAAACTTTGGGCAAGCGCCAGGTATGATCGCGTCAGGTCATCAGGGCCAGGAGTTCGGCGGTCTTGGCCCGGAGGAGGGCCGGGTCCCGGCGGGTCTCGACATTGAGACGGAGCACCGGCTCGGTATTGGATTTGCGCAGGTTGAAGCGCCAGGCGGGGAATTCCAGGCTGAGGCCGTCGGTGCGGTCCAGGGCCGCGGCCTCGCCCAGATAGCGCGCTTCGACCCGGCGGAGGGCGGCGTCGGGGTCCGCCAGCTTGCGGTTGATTTCGCCGCTCACCGGATAGCGGGCCATTCTCTCCCGGACCAGGGCGGAAAGGGGCTGGCCGGTGCGGCCCATAAGCTGGAGCACCAGGAGCCAGGGAATCATGCCGCTGTCGCAGTAGGCGAAATCCCGGAAGTAATGGTGGCCGGACATCTCCCCGCCGTAGAGGGCGTCTTCGGCCCGCATCCGCTCCTTGATAAAGGCGTGGCCGGTCTTGCTCATTACCGGGCGGCCGCCGGCGGCCTGGACCATGTCGATGGTGTTCCAGGTGAGCCGGGGATCGTGAATGATGGCCGCGCCGGGATGACGGGGCAGGAGGGCCTGGGCGATCAACCCCACCAGGTAATAGCCTTCGATAAAGGTTCCCTGTTCATCAAAGAAGAAGCAGCGGTCGAAATCGCCGTCCCAGGCCAGGCCCAGGGCGGCGCCGCGGTCCTTGACCGCCTGGGCGGTGGCCCGGCGGTTTTCCGGCAGCAAAGGGTTGGGGACGCCGTGGGGGAAAGCGGGGTCCGGTTCGGAGTGGATCTTGAGGAAGCGGCAGGGGAGGTGGGGCTCCAGGGCGTCCAGCACCGGGCCGGCGCAGCCGTTGCCGGGGTTCACCACCACCTTCAGGGGCTGCAGGAGCCGGGGGTCGATATAGCTCAATAAGTGGCTGATATAGGCCTTACGGGAATCAGTGGGTATCCGGCCGCCCTGGGGACACTGAGAGGGGGGAAGCGCCCCGCCGGCGGCGAGCTGATGGATTTCCTTCAGACCGGAGTCGCCGCTCAGAGGGCGGGACTTTTCCCGGACGAACTTCATGCCGTTGTATTCCGGGGGGTTGTGACTGGCGGTGACCATAATGCCGCCATCCAGGTCCAGGTGGGAGGTGTAGAAATAGACCTGTTCCGTGCCGCACAGGCCCAGGTCCAGGACTTCGACCCCGCAGTGGTTGAGCCCCGCCGCTAGGGCGTCGGTCAGGGGGAGGCTGGAGCGGCGCACATCCCGCCCCACCGCCACTCGGGCCGGGGAGAGAAAGGCGGCATAGGCGCAGCCGATCCGGTAAGCCACATCCTCGTTGAGTTCTTCAGGGACCCGCCCGCGCACGTCGTAGGCTTTGAAGCAGCTGATTGCCATGGAATTAAATCATTGGTATTTTCAATAGTAATTACACTGAAGGCAAAGTATTACCAAAGTCATTGTTATGGGCTGCCGTTAGCCAGATCGAACGGAGTCAGATTTTTTGAAAAGGAATCTTATGACATAAAGAAATTGAAGACAATGTCCCCAGGCGATTTTCCTGGGCTTATGGACGGACTTAATGGATATCGGCGCTTCAGCCACACGCGCCCCTAAATAATAGTATTCCAAGACCGAGGCGCCACAGATACATTTCCCCGGGATATTCAGTTTAAGGGCAAGGGTTCGTTTCATTGCTCTAAACCCTGTTCCGGTATCATGTAGAGGTATTCTGAGATTAGTAATGAAATTGAGAAATCTTTCCGATGGTCTGGGGATATGATTTCTTTTACCGAGCACAACATCTGCTTTATTTTCCAGAATTGGTTTAATTATTCTTGGAATGTCACTGGGGTTATGTTCTCCGTCGGCATCAATAGTTACGAAGATATCACCGGTGGCATGGGCAAATCCGGTTTTGACGGCGTTAATATAACCTGAGTTTCTCTGACAGACTACGTTAACTCCAAACCTACGAGCGACCTCAATAGTATCATCGGTGCTGCCATCATCAATAACTAACACTTCATAGTCATAATATGATAATTTCGCCAATACATCAGATATCCTCATTCCTTCATTATAAGCTGGAATGATAACTGAAACTTTATGAGGCATAGGTTAAAGTTACAGGAGCGGCGGTCAATCCCGGTCTTCAATGATGGGTCGCCCCTCGTCCGCCTATCTTAAATTCAGGACCGACCTTTAGGTAAGGCAGGTTACCTCATGGGGAGCATGGTAGCACAAAATTTCTTGCGAAGTCAATTTTCCCCGAAATTGCCGAGACGCCAGGTTGGCGGACTTGAGGTATGGTGGATTTGCCGTTAAAAAACCTCAGGCCTTGGCGCCCCGACAGGGGTGAGCCTCCTTCCTGGCCAGCCCCTGGTTGGTGGAAAAATTTGCGAAATCTGGCTGGGAAGGTTGAAAGGGTCGGCTGCCGCAGATAATATTACCAGGAGAATTCCCAAGATTCAATAAACCCCGTACGCCCACACCGGCAGGCGGGTGAAGACAGGCGGGATCAAACCGGATGATTCATGTTTCCAGGGCAATAGTGGGGGCGGCCGAACTTGAGGCCATGGGCCGGGTCATGCGCAAAGATGGCTATCTGGGTATTGGCCGGGAAGTTCGGGCTTTTGAGGAAGAGCTCCAGGCATATTTCGGGGGCCAGGGGCGGCAGGTCATTTGCGTCAATTCCGGCACCGCGGCTCTGCACCTGGCGGTGCAGGCGGTCACCAGTCCGGGGGACGAAGTGTTGGTGCAATCGTTGACCTTTGTGGCTTCATTCCAGGCGATCAGCGCGGCAGGGGCAGTGCCGGTGGCCTGCGAAGTAAAACCGGAGACGGCGACCCTGGATCTGGAGGATGCCGCCCGGAGGATTACGCCCCGCACCCGGGCGGTGATGCCGGTGCATTACGCCAGCAACCCCGGGGACCTGGCAGCCGTCTATCAGTTTGCCCAGGGTTACGGCTTGCGGGTCATTGAAGACGCGGCCCACGCCTTTGGCTGCACCTACCAGGGGCAAAAGATCGGTTCATTCGGCGACATCGCTTGCTTCAGCTTCGACGGGATCAAAAATATCACCAGCGGGGAGGGGGGGGCGGTGGTCACCGCCGACCCCGGGGTTATCCAAGCAGTTCAGGATGCGCGCCTGTTGGGGGTGGCCCGGGACACCGAGAAACGTTATCAGGGCGCCCGGAGTTGGGACTTTGACGTCCACCAGCAAGGCTACCGATACCATCTGAGCAACCTGTTTGCCGCCATCGGCCGGGTGCAGCTGCGGCGCTTTGAAGGAGAATTTAAGCCGCGGCGCCTGGAATTGGCCCACAAATACCGGTCGGCTCTCAACCGATGGGCGGGGGTGCATCTCTTGCAGGGTGAGCCGGGTCCCATTGTGCCGCATATCTTTCCGGTCAGGGTGCTGCACGGCAAGCGGGATGGCCTGCGTCAATTTTTGCAGGACCGGGGGATTGAATGCGGCATTCACTATAAACCGAATCATCTCCTGTCTTTCTATGGGGGAAAGAACGGCCTGTTGCCGGTTACCGAACAGCTTTATGAAGAATTGTTGACCCTGCCCTTGCATCCCGGCTTGAGGGATGAAGAGATTGATCACGTCATCGTGTCAGTTAAAGAATTCTTTGCAGATTCCTGAAGCTACTGCCGACTCAAGAGCACGTCGAGGTTATCTCCAAGCTGTCCCCAGTACGGTCAACAAGTTTTCAACCTGTGCTTGGACAGCCGAGGGCGGCTGTCCCACATTCACATAAGGAGCTTTTCATAACAGTCGCACAGGGCCTATCCGGTTCGCCCGTAAAGCCTGAAAAGACCCGTAGGCGCGTCTTACGCGCCACCATCAGCGGCCACAGGCCGACCTAAAAGAACCCTTCGAAGCAGCACTCAACCTGATGACAGACAAGCTGGGACCCTGGCGGGGGAAAGGCCCAGCCCCCTTAAGCCCCTAACCGCGATGCCGCGGTCACTGGAGACGCTGGTAGTATTGGGTCTCGCCGTCCGAGTCTTTGAGCATGAGCCGATTCCCTGCCAACCGGAAGGAGAGTTGCTCCCGTTCGCCGGTCAGGGAACTGCGGATGAAGATCAGGTTCTTCTGGATTTTATAGACGCCCTTGTCCACCAGTTGATTAAGGGCATGGACTTCATACGTCGAGGCGTCGATTTTGAGAATTTCCCCCGCCTGACTCTGCCAGACGCCCATCAGGGAAGCGGCGGGCTCCTGGGGTTTAGCGGGGGCCGGCAGGGAGGCTGAGGGGGCCGGAGCAGCCGGCGGGGCTGCGCCCTCGGGGACCGCAGCGGCGCCGGGCTTTTCCTTGGCCCATAAAACCAGCCAGCCCTTGGGCACCAGGTACTTGAGGACCAGGCGGGGGGAGCCCTGTTCCCAGCGGGAAACCAGCACGGTGAAGTTCATGGCTTCAGTCGGCGTCCCCTGCTCATCGAAGGACAGCAGCCGCAGGGTCGGCTTGACCCGGGTGTCCAGCAGGACCATTTGGGGATGGACTTTCCAGTTGGGGTCCTGGGGATTGCGGATCTTGGCCACCAGCACCCCGGGGTCGGACTTGGAGGGGGCGATTTCGGTGGAGGCCGGCAAGGGCTGCCACTTCCCGTCTTTCAGGCCGTGCCAGCGCCAGGCGCCCACCAGGTCTTTGGTGGTCAATTTCCGGGCGTTGTCCACGAAGCTTTGCTCCTGCCGGGTGTAGCCTTCCACCTTCAGGGTGGTTTTGGCGAAGCTGGATTTGCCCCCGATGGATTCGGCCCGCATGGCCACGATGACCTCCCCCGGGGAATCGGCGTTAATCACCAGCTCCAGCCCCTTTTTCCACTTTATGGTCTCTCCCTTGAGGTATCCGGGCTTACCCTGGTCGGGGAGGAATTCAAAGAGCAGGGTCAGGTCGTCTTCCGGCTGCGGTTTAATCTGCCGATAGGCCACGCCGCCGCCCGGCTGGGGGATTTCCCCCAC
>Ga0172371_10009982_pt1 | contig 12935 bp, 11 predicted proteins | sample Lak12m_FD_114543 | JGI IMG/M metagenome (GOLD analysis project Ga0172371, IMG submission 114543) | Freshwater microbial communities from Kabuno Bay, South-Kivu, Congo - kab_022012_12m | ecosystem: Environmental > Aquatic > Freshwater > Lake | place: Democratic Republic of the Congo: South-Kivu... | reverse complement strand
GCCGGTGCTGATCACATCGTCCACGATCACGATATTCTTGTCTTTGATCAGTGCCAGGTCCTTCTCATCCAGGATCAGGGTCTGTGGCTCCCCCGTTGTAATGGAAAGGGTTTCAGTCCGCAAGGCATTGCCCATGTAGGGTTTGTAACTCTTGCGGAAGACAACATAAGGTTTTTTCATTTCAACGGCCAGCGCGTATGCAAGAGGGATGCTCTTGGTCTCGGCGGTGACCAGAATATCACAAGGAGTATTTTTAAGTTTTTTTGCCAATTCACGGGCGCAAGCTTGAACGAGTTCGATATCTCCAAGGATGTTAAGGATGGCAATTCGAAGTCCCGGCTTTATTTCGAATAAAGTCAATTCACGATGGACTCCTGCGATATCTACGCCATAGGTGTCTCTTTTTTCCATCTTAATCTCCTTGAACAAGTTGTTCAGATCACAAACGCTAATAGTTTATCACAAATTAACGAGCGCATTGAATAAACCAAAATAAAAGATCCCCGCACATCGGTTTGCGAGGATCTTTTTGCTCAGCTTACGCCAAGTCAATATTTTCGTATTAATCATCGAGAGCCGGGGACGCCGACCCCGGCTCTCTTTACTAAGGAGGAGAAGAAAAGAAGTCGCCCTGTAGATAGGATATCAATTTCCACCAGGATGTACTTGACTCTTACCCTACGATTACCCTACGATATCTCTTTGATAATAATTTCGGTAATTTTAAAAATTACTTGATATTATTGATTGGTAAATATCCTTAAGTCTGATGTTGTTCCCATAACATTACTTACGTACAAGCCATGAGGGTATTAATTGGACTTCACGAAAACGTTATCGCGGAATAGAATTTTAAAATCATTAAACTTGGCATTGTGAGGGCTGCAGCTTGTCTATAAAAAACTGGATAAAATTCTTCTCCCTTTCGATCGTTTGGGGCACATCCTTCTTTTGGATAAAGATCGGTCTCCAGGAAGTTGGTCCGGCTACTGTAGTTTTTTTCCGGGTCTTCTTCGCCACCCTGGGGTTAATTGTGTTCTTCCTGGTGGGCCGTAGAAAATTTCCGCTTAAGACCTGGTGGTTATTTCTTTTTCTGGGCTTCTTTAATGTGGCCTTCCCTTTCCTGCTCATTTCCTGGAGCGAAGAACATATTTCCTCCGGGCTGGCCTCCATCCTTAATTCCACGCAGCCGCTGGCAACAGCTCTCGTAGCCACCATTTTTATTCAGGAAGAACGTATGACATGGCAGCGCGGATTGGGCCTGGTGGTTGGTTTTAGCGGGGTGCTTGTGCTTATGTCCAATCGTGCAAATGGCGTACTCTCAGGTCAAATGATCGGTGTATTGACCATGATCGTGGCCGTTTTCTCATATGCCAGCAGCGCTGTTTTTGCACGAATTAACAACAAGAATGTCAGCCCTGAAAGTCAGGCTCTTGGACAAATGTCGTTTTCACTGATCTTTGTCTTGCCCGCCATGTTGGTTATGGATGCTCCATTTAAACTGCCGCAACTGCCCATTTCTTATCTTGCCTTTGCCTGGCTTGGATTGCTAGGTTCCTGTTTTGCAGCAATCGTCTGGTATCAACTTCTTGATGAAATTGGTCCGTCACGAGTAAGCATGACCACCTATTTGCTCCCTTTGATCGGCGTCGCTTTAGGAGCGTTGGTTTTGCACGAAACAGTGGACTGGAGATTACTTGCAGGTGGAATTCTGATTATTCTTGGTATCATTATCGTTAACCAAAAAAGGAACAGAAAGAAGACACAGGAAAAAGAATCAATATGAGCAAAGGAAAAGTATGAGTGATCAGTCAAAAATGCGCTCCGGATATGTAGCTGTTGTCGGCCGTCCGAACGTCGGAAAATCAACATTGGTCAATACGCTGCTCGAACAAAAGATAGCGGCTGTTTCCGCCAAACCACAGACAACCCGCCGCAGGCAGTTAGGCATTCTCACCACAGCTGAGGCTCAGATCATTTTTGTTGATACTCCCGGGCTTCACATCCCCCAGCACAAACTGGGAGACTACATGAATCAGGAAGCCGTGGAGGGTCTGAAAGAAGCCGATCTGATCTTGTGGTTGATCGATGCCTCCGTCCCGCTTACAAACGAAGATCGTTTGATCGCCGAGAGGCTGAACTCCATCCGGGATCTTCCGCCTGCGTTGATCGTCCTTTCCAAATGTGACCTGATCTCTGAAGACATCCTGCTCGAACGAAAGAAATCCGCTCTCGATCTATATCCTGCCCAAGACATGTTGGTCATTTCTTCGCTGACCGGCATCGGTCTGCCTGAGCTTAAACAAAAGGTATTGACTGCGTTGCCTTTCGGAGAAGCCTTTTTTGATGAAGATATCGTCACAGATTATTATGAAAGAGACATCGCAGCCGAGTTGGTCCGTGAAGCTGTTTTGCTTTACGTTCGGGACGAAGTGCCGCACTGCATTGCCGTACGTGTCGACGGTTACAAGGAAAGAGAAGATAACAAAGCCACCATCGAAGCGACCATTTTTGTTGAAAGGGATTCTCAAAAGGGGATCGTCATTGGCCAGGGCGGAGAAATGATCAAGAAGATCGGCACCCATGCGCGACAAGAGATTGAATCCATGAGTGGAAGAAAAGTATTCCTGGATCTACGAGTTAAGGTAAACAAGAACTGGCGCAACAGCATTGATGCTTTGCAGTTGCTGGGTTATGCCACTCGCAAGGACGATTAATATGTTTACCTGGAGTCTCTATCTCGCTGTCGCCTTCGCCTTTCTCGATTGGGCTTCCACCTGGAAAGGCTGGAAGATCAGGCTGTACATCGCCAAACCCGCCACCTTGCTGTTTTTAATTATCTGGACCTTCCAGGTCACAGGCTGGCAAGGCGGAATGGTATGGTTCGGGATTGCCCTGATCTTTTCGCTGATCGGAGATATCGTCCTGCTGCTCAATGCGCGTTACTTCCTCATCGGGTTGTTTGCGTTCTTGCTGGCGCATTTCAGTTTTTTGATCGGATTCAATGAAGAACTCCCGCCCCTGGCGCTTGGCCCACTCCTCTTGTTGATTATTGTTACCCTTTCGGCCCTGCGCGTATTGAGGACTTTAAAACCGGGTGTGCTCAAAGTGCCGCGCGGAAAACGCTTTCTGGCAGCCGTGTCTTTGTATGGTTTGACCCTGGGCCTGATGGTGTTATCAGCGTTGATCACCTTTTTCCGGCCAGACTGGTCGCTTGGCTCTGCGACCCTGGTATCGGTTGGCGCGATCCTCTTTTATTGTTCTGATACCTTGCTGGGATATGACCGTTTCGTGCAAAAAATTAAACACGGACAAAGTTACGTCCATCTGGCTTACCACCTGGGCCAGATCGGGCTGGTGACCGGAGCGATGCTTCACTTCATGCACTGATCCGGTTATTTCAGCGGTTTGAACCCCTCCCCAAGCGCTTCATTCGCCACGCCAATGACCATGAAAGCCTTGGGGTCGATTTCTTTAACCAGCTGCTTGAGTTGGTTGACTTCTGCCCGTGAGATCACGCAATACAACACCGGACGGTCTGCAGAGGTATAGCCTCCCGTACCCGAAAGGATCGTCACCCCACGTTCCAATACTTCCATGATTACGTCTTTTACCTCATCGGAATGTTCCGTGATTATGATAACGGTACGGAAAATACCCGAACCTTCTGAGACCATCTCGGCTGCCAAGCCGCTGACGTAGATCACAACCAGACCGTAGAGCGCTTTTTCCCACGAAAACGCAAAACCGCCAGCCAGTACTACCAATGTATCCGTGATGAGATAAGAAAGGGAAATGGAAATCCCAAACTTGTAATTAAGGATGCGTCCCAGGATATCCGATCCACCACTGGTTCCCTGGCCCAGATAGACCAGCCCGAGCCCGAGCCCCAGTAACACACCACCAAAAAGCGCATTAAGTACGTTATCGCCGGTGACCCCCTGCGCCGGAATAAATAGCAACAACAAATCAGTTAATATGGAAAAACAGGTGACCGAGAAAGCCGTCCGGATGGCAAAACGTGAACCACCCAGAAAGCGCCACCCCAGCACAAAAAGAGGGATGTTACCAACCAGGATCATGATGCCAAGTGGAAACTTGACATAATAATTAATGATCTGGGCAGCGCCACTGATGCCTCCACTAACCAGCAAGCCAGGCACCAGGAAAAGACGCATGGCGAACGCCTGGACCAATGCTCCCGCCAGGAGCAGTGTGTAATCCTGAACGGTTTTCCATGAAAAATTAATGGGGCCGATCAATGTTTTCAGGTCTTTTTTTTCACTCATATGCAAACTCTCTTACAGAATAGCTCTATTCTAATCCATCTGCGCATGGAGTATGAAAGGTCATAACCTGAAAAAATAGTTCTTATGTGGAGTAGCCATAAACCGGGTGACATGGACCTTATGATGCAAGGAAAATAAAAGAGTGCATGGTTATTCTTGAAAAATATCCCGTAATCATATAAGATTAAGGAATTCTTGAATGGTACTAATTTAATTAATCAGGGTGTGAACAATGATGATAATCGAACCAGGAACTGTTCTGAAATCGAGATACAAAATCACCGAACAGCTCGGTAAAGGGGGAATGGGAGAAGTATATCTGGCTCAAGATGAAACCCTGGATACGAGAGTTGCCGTCAAAGCCAATCACAACCTGGCCTCACACACAGCAGCACAATTCATCCGTGAAGCTCGCTTATTGGCGTCTCTCAAACACCCAAACCTCCCTCGTGTGATTGACTATTTTACTGACGATGACAGCCAGTTCCTGGTGATGGATTACATCCCCGGGGAGAACCTGAAAAACCTGGTGGAAAGCAAGAAGAAGATCCCTCTGGAACAGATCATCCAATGGGCGATTCAGCTAGGTGACGCCTTAACTTATTTGCACACGCAGGATCCTCCCATTTATCACCGGGATGTTAAACCGGCCAATATCAAGTTAACCGATTCGAACGAAGTTGTATTGGTGGATTTCGGTATCGCTAAAACAGGAGATGCATCACAAGAAACCCAGACGGGCGCATGGGCTTTTTCTCCGGGGTTTGCCCCTCCCGAACAAGTCAGCGGCATGCGCACCGGCCCTTATTCTGACCAGTTCAGTCTCGCTGCAACAATTTATTATTTGCTCACCGGAAAACCCCCGGCTGACAGCGCGCGCAGATTAATGGGAGAAGAGGAATATATATCCTTATCCAGCAGTATCCCCTCATTGCCCGCCCATTTCTCCGCTGCGATGGATAAGGCTTTATCCATCAAACCTGAAGCCCGTTTTTCTTCGGTGGCTGAATTTGTTCAGGCTTTGACCGACCCGAACGCAGCGGCTGCCACTGTGGCAGCCAGCCAAAGAACTGTAGTCGCTGCATCGCGCGGTACATCTCCTGCAATCGCTCCTCCGCAGTCTATTCCGCCGTATCCTGGTAACCAAGTGCAGACGAGAAAAAAATCTTCGGCAATATGGATTGTTCTTGGTGTACTGCTTTTATTGGGAATTGCTACAGGAGGTTATGTGGCGCTAAAGTCGCTGGGAATGATCGGAAAGCTGGCTTCCCCCCTGCCCACTGAAACTGCGCAGCCGGTTATTATCCCATCGGAGACAGCCACAAGCGAAGTGCTGCCAACGAGTACTTCCACCGTTTCAGCAACAGAAGGAGCGGTCTCACCTACGCTGGACGCGCCTGCTTTTACTCAAATCGGCAGGGGTGGAAAGGTGGCTTTTATCAGCGACAGACAGGCAGATGGCTACAAACAGGTATGGGTAATGAACGTTGGTATGGACGCCGCCAACAACCTGGTGGCTCAAGACCTTCAACAAGTCACCTTCACTCCAAACGACAAATCAAATCCCTCCTGGTCACCTGACGGAACCAAGATCATCTATTCCGGGTTGAGTACCAATTTTTCTGTAAACGGTACCCCCTTTGCCGATGATATCTGGATGATCGATATTACCAAACTGGATCAGGAACCTGTTGACCTCAGCCAGCGGGCCGGTGACGATAAATACGCAGCATGGTCTCCAAACGACAAATATATAGCTTTCACAAGTTATTACCGTGAAGATAAAACCCCCCAACTAGTCTTGATGAACACGGACGGTTCCAAGCAAAAACTATTGAGTACCCTTGGTTTTTCTGATACTTATTCCACCTGGTCTCCAAATGGAGATTGGCTGCTTTACGTGTTCTCCACCGGGAATCTGAAAGTCCTTCAGATGCGCTACCAGTCTGATTTCGTCAACAATGTACGAAAATTCGATCAGTCTTCAAATGAAGGAAGACTTGGCAACGTCATGGAACCTTCGATCAGCTTTGATGGCTCAATGATCGTTTATACCCACACTTTTAATGAAATAAACAACATCTATTCTGCTGTCTTCGCCGATCGTGGACGCACCATCACACAATTGACAGATTCAGGCAAGGATCATTCAGCGTGCTGGTCGCCTGACGGGAAATGGATCCTCTTTACCTCTGAACGAGATGGTGACCCGGAGATTTACATCATGGATTCCGAAGGTGGGAACGTGACGAATCTTTCCAATATGCCCAGTATCGATGCAGAGCCTTCCTGGCAGCCACCCAAACCTGAGTAACAGTCTAATTATAAAAGTTGATAATTGAAGATATACAAAAAACTCCCGGTTGCCCGGGAGTTAATTAATCCAGTGAAGGTGGATGTTGATGTTTGTCCTTTGGACGCGACCTTTTTGAAATAATGCGCGATGGAGAGATCGTTTTACCGGCATTTGGACTTAGTAGCAAGGTCAATCGGGTCAGGGCGTTTTCATCATATTCACAACGGCCGCAAATATCACATACCCATGCCGGAAAATCAGGCACCGAGATCAACTCATCACCGAGATATGTAAAATAGGCAATATACTCCCGATGCATGTGTCCGGCCTGGCACTCTACACAAGGAAAAACGGGTTCAGGAATACTTACATTTGAGTCTGTCATGAGTTTTTATTGGTCTCATCAGTTATGCTGCTATTAATTGTAAGGTTATCACATTTTTCTCTGATTGACCATCCATAAAATGGATCCTTAAAAACCATAATCCGGACGAGTTAGGAGTTTGACCGCATCGAGTGGCCAATAGACCAACAAAGCCTTGCCGACCACATCGTTTACAGGGACAAACCCCCAGCTATGAGAATCATAAGAATAATTTCGGTTGTCGCCTAAGACAAAAACAGCGTCGTTCGGCACTGTCCAGGTTGATACGTAATCAGGCGGCGCCGAAATATATGGCTCATTGAGCGGTTTTCCATTTACACTAACCACTCCGGCTTCCACGCTCACAACATCGCCTGGCTTTCCGATTAGCCTTTTAATATAATCTTCTTCAAGGAAATTCGGGTTATGGAAAATGATAATATCCCCTGTTTGCATCGGCCCAAGTTTATAAGCCAATCGATTGACCAGCAACAAATCACCTTCATATAAGGTTGGCTGCATACTGATATTAAGTACCATTACCCGTTCAAAGACAGCGTCAATGGCAAAGTATAGAACCGCCGCCATTAATAACGTTTGCAATACCTCTCCCCAAAGGCTCTGCCAAAACGGTACTTTTTTTACAGGCGGTTGCGTAATTTGTTCTTCCTGTTGGATGGTTGGTATACTGTTCATAGTCTCTTCAATTCTAATCTAATCATGACGTGGTTTTAATACAATACGAATCGGAGTACCGGTAAAAGGATACTCCTGCCGGATCTGATTCTCAAGAAAACGTAAATATGTGAAATGAGCCAATTTTGGGTTATTACAATAGATCAGGAAAGTTGGTGGATCGGTACGCACCTGAGTTCCATAAAATAATTTTATACCCACGCCGGTTTTGGAGGTGGGCGCGAAAACATCCTGAGCTTTTTGAAGGATCCGATTCAATGCACCGGTACTGATGCGCGCCAGTCTCTCTTCCTGGACTTGTAAGGCCAACGGCATTACCTGATTCACACGCTGACCGGTTTTTGCTGAAATAAAGAGGATGGGAACGTAATCCATAAAATTCAGTTCCTGGCGGATGCGTTCTGAAAAATTTTGCATGGTGTAATTGTCTTTTTCAACGGCATCCCACTTATTAACGATCACGACCGCGCTTTTTTGTTCATCCTTAATATACCCAGCAATATGCGTATCCTGTGCGGAGATGCCTTCCACAGCATCGATCAGCAGAAGAGCCACGTCGCACCGCTCAATCGCCCGCATGGAACGCACGACACTATATTTTTCCACACCGGGTTCAACTTTACCGCGCCGACGAATTCCAGCCGTGTCAATAAGAATGACCGGCATCCCGTCAAAGTCAATTTTTGTGTCTACCGCATCGCGTGTGGTTCCAGCAATTGAACTGACGATCGCACGTTCTTCACCGGTTATTTTATTCAGCAAGCTCGATTTGCCTACGTTGGGTTTTCCCACGATGGCAATCTTTACCGAATCGTCGTCGTTTTCCTCTTCCTGTTTTGGAAAAACCTTCAACAGTTCATCCAACAGATCGCCTGTGCCGGTGCCATGTACCGCTGAAATCGGATAGGGTTCACCTAAACCCAATTCGTAGAACTCGTTAACAAGTTCACGCTGTTTGGCGCTGTCGGCCTTGTTTACAACCAATAATATCGGCGGATAGGGTTTGCCATCCACTTTCTGTTGAGATTGTCTTAATATTTGAGCCACCTCATGATCGGCGGGTGTGACGCCGCTCAAAGCATCCACCAGAAACAGAATGGCATCCGCTTCATTGATAGCCAAAACGGCCTGGGCTTTTATTTCTTTGATGAAGTCCGCAGACCCGATGGAGAGGGGTGATTTCCTGCTCGCCGAAGTTGGGTCAATCCCCCCTGTGTCGACAATATCAAACTGCACCCCGCTCCAGTCTGCCACAGCAAATAGCCGGTCACGTGTGGTGCCTGGCGTATCATCTACAATTGCCATCATCTCGCCACACAGACGATTAAAAAGGGTGCTTTTTCCAACGTTTGGTCTTCCGACCAGCGCTACTACAGGTCTTGGCATATTACCTCAGTTCCAGATTCAACCAATTTTACCCTGTAATTCGACATTGATTGAACCTGGAATCATAACGCAACCTCGATCAGATCATTTAATTGTGATTTTAAAAGTAGTCGGAGAAATACTCTCGAGTTGTATTTCAGGATAATTCAATGAATACTTAGGTTCCAGGGTATAGGTGCCTGCTTCATAACCTGTCAAGTCCAAGACTACTCTGAGATCGGTCGGATTCATGGCTTCCAATATGTTCAACGGTCCTGAAATAATAATGTTGACCTTTTCCGGCAGGATGGTTACGTCGAGATTGGAACTTAAACCGCTGGCCTCAACCGGAACGTCAGAAAGGGATTGATTGCCGATGATCGGCGTTATTTCCACGCTTACCAGCGCGTAAAGATCGTCAATTACTTGAATTCCTGGCGGCAGATTTAGATCAACCTCTTGTTCAAAACTTTCTGTCTTGCGGCTTAAATCGATCGGTTTTGTTTCAATATATCCCGGCAGCGCATCTATCAACATTGGATCGCTGGAAAAGACGGTCACAGTAGGCGGTGTCACGGAAATGCCAGACATCCGATAGCCATTGGCGGGTTGTCCGTTGGTGACTACATTCACTACAACATTTCGATATCCGCCGCGTTCAAAAACCTTTTGCTTGACCGTGATCTTATCAGGTGAAAGGCTTACATCCTTAACAAGCGATCCGTTAATATCTACAGGCTGTAATGTAACAGTCTGATCTATGTCTGCCTTAACATCTGTTAACCTTACCACCGCTCTTACTTCAGAGACTTTGTCAACAAAAGATTTTGCCCCGCTGACCAAAACCGTGGATTCCGAAAGTTCCGCTTTGCTGGATTGATAGCCGACAGCCAATGAACCCTGGTTAATAATGCGGATATCAAACTCTTTTGTTTCCAGCAGGTCCAAAACCAGCGTGGTGGATTGGGGCGCATAACTGGTTACCTCGACTGGCTTAATCCCGATTTGCACCTGGATGGGAACGGTGTGAGATCCCTCTCCCAACCCTGAAATGTCCATAATAGCCCGTACCGGTACCTTTTTGGATATCAGGCTATCCCAAATAGACGTCGGGGCGCGCAGGGTCAGTGTTATGGATTGAGGGACTGAAGAGGTAATGACCAGGTTTGGGTCCTGACCAATAATTTCCACCGGAACGGAGAAAGGATAGTCTTTTTCAACAGACGGATCAGATGAAGTAACCGCCATGATCCAAACCGCTACGGCCAAAACGAAGGCGGTCAGCAAAAGCGGCAATGTTTTTGTAAATGCTCGTAGTGCCTTGATCATTATTTCAACCTTTGTTCACCAAGAAAGAAATTACGCAGCCATTCGCCGAGATTAACGTGCTGCGTTGTCTTTTCTGCGGGACGATAGAATGCCAACAAGATATTTTCGAGCCGTTCACTGTCAAGGCGGCGGATCATCCTGCCGTTGTGCGCAATAGAAATCGATCCCGTTTCTTCGGAGACAACCACGGTGATGGCGTCAGTCGCTTCCGACGTCCCCAAAGCAGCGCGATGGCGCAAACCCATCTGACGTTCGGGAGATTTTGTCAGAATACCGCTGGCTGAAAGCGGCATCACACAAGCGCCTGCAATAATGCGATTATCTGAAATGATCACGGCGCCGTCATGCAAAGGAGTATTTGGATAAAAGATTTGCAGAAGCAATTCCGGAGTAACGGATGCGTTCAATCTGACACCGGTGTTGGCGTAATCTTCGAGGCTGTCATAGCGCTGCATCACGATCAATGCCCCGTGTTCGCGGGCCGAGAGTCTGGCCGCGGCAGTCACAACAGCGTGAATGGTCTGCTCAATTAGCTGGTTCTGATAGGTTGACTGCCTGCGCATCAATTGCGGCGTGCTGGCCCTGCCCAGTTTTTCCAGGCCCCGCCGGATCTCGGGCGAAAAGATGACCGGTATTGCAAATAATAACGCCGGCACGATAGTCCGGAATAGCCATGAAAATGCGGGGAGATTAATTAAAGTTGTGAATAATGCCAGAAGGATCACGATAAAGATAACGCCTCGCAGCAAAACCATGATCTGCGTATCGCGCATCAGTAGCAACACACCATAAACAACGGCTGTCACCAAAAACAGGTCCAGCACACTGAGCCAGTTCAATCTTTGAAACAAATAGGCAATTTCACTAACTAGATCGGTCACGAATTATGCCTCTTCATTAATAGAATAACACATTAGATGGGCCTTAGAATCCTGTCTTCCCGCAGCTGTTTAAAAAACATGGTTGTATTGGCAAGGGATGATTGCTCAGCAGCCTCCTGCCAGGCCAATACATTTAGTGATGAAGGTTCTTTCTTTTCATAACCCAAACCGTTCCAGAGTGCGTCATGATGAGCCAGTTTGTCTGGCACAAAAATCAAAGAGGCTTCACATTGCAGATCCACCGATGCTTTTTCCATTTCACGGATCAAGATCGGCAAGTATTGGGCTGGTGGAAGCGCAGAATCCAGAAGAATTTCGGTGGTGCGCGCGATCAAGTTTTCTACCTGCCACGCCAATATGCCCATTGGATTTTGTTCGATTCGCAGGAGCAAAAACGCTTTTTCTCCAAACTCTGCCATTACCTCTTCTGCTGTAATAGTTTCGGGCTTACCCTTTAATCGGTTCATCGTTTCAATTATTTCATCTATTTGTTTGGGCCCCGCTCTTTCAATATTTACCTCACCCAAAGAGAGTTTTACCGGCTGCGACATTGGGATCGGTTTGGAATCTCCAAACGGCACATGTCTCTGCCATGCAGTGGTTACCTGCTTCCAGGTGTCATCAAACGAAGAATTATTCTTGATCACCACAGAGGCATTTGCCAGGCGCGATTCCTGAGGCACCTGGGCTTCCATGCGTTGCCGGGCGTCGCTTTCACTCATGTTCCTGTTGTGCATTAATCTGGAAAGCTGTACCTCTGGATTGGAATATACCACCCAAATAGCATCACACTGCGCAGCGAGGTTACTTTCAAGGAGTTTTATCGCCTCGATCACAATGACCTTTTGAGTGGTTCGCCGGACGATAATGTCCACTGCCTGCTCAACCAAAGGATGCACAATTGATTCAAGTTTCGCCAGGGCTTCTTCGTCATTAAAGACGATTTTTGCGAGTTTCTTCCGGTCAATCTGACCCTCAGGAGAAAGAATAAAACTGCCAAAAGCCTGCAAAATAGCTTCGAAACATGGGGCGTCACGTGAAATAGCCCGGTGCGAGATGGCATCTGCATCTATACCGTATGCCCCGAGATGTTCCAGCATGCGGCGAACGACACTTTTTCCAGTGCCAATATTGCCGGTCAGCCCGATGACGTATTTGTCAGCCCATTTCTTCATTTATCTCCCAATTACCGAGAAGTCATTTGACCCTTTATCATTTTATTCATTGGTAATCCAATTGTCAAACTAGTAACTTACTTAATGCAACACATGAAATAATAAAAAGGGTTTTCATTCGAAGTTCATATTAATACAATTTCCAAGGGATAAAGACACCTTAATAATTAAGGTAGGTATTTTTTGTGAATTTTTTCTACTGATGCATCACTAAATGCAAGATTAAAAGGCGAGATTATATAATACACGATAAAAAACACCTGCCTGGCACCTGTTGATTTTGATAACAAGAAACCAGTACTTTTTTTAATAATACTGGATCGTTTCTTGGCCAAAAAAAACTGGTCTGCAGGTAATCATGAATTTGCTATCGGTAAACGTCGTTCCGTTAAAAAGTTAATATTTGCTATACTTAAAAGAAAAAGGAGCGAATATGGGTACAAAAGGCAGACAAATAGTCGGAATGGATGTGGATGAACTACTGGGCATGCTTTATAAGGCATTCTCGGATGAATGGCTGGCTTACTACCAGTACTGGCT
>Ga0172371_10009981_pt1 | contig 12937 bp, 9 predicted proteins | sample Lak12m_FD_114543 | JGI IMG/M metagenome (GOLD analysis project Ga0172371, IMG submission 114543) | Freshwater microbial communities from Kabuno Bay, South-Kivu, Congo - kab_022012_12m | ecosystem: Environmental > Aquatic > Freshwater > Lake | place: Democratic Republic of the Congo: South-Kivu... | reverse complement strand
TGCGGGCCATAAATCCCCCCCCGCCCCCCTTCAGTGAAGGGGGGCGAGTTTAGGCGGTGTAGAGTAGGGCTTGCAGTTGCTGGACCGCTTCCCGGAGCGGGTCCGGGCCGCCGAAGCAGGCGGCAATCTCGATGACGTTGCCATGGCTTGAAATGGGCGGCACTTTCAAGACCTCGGGAATGGCAAACTGGGCTGGCCCATGGTCGGCGTAAATTTCCAAAAGTTCGTGCAAGATGGCTTTCGCCTCGGGACCGTAGCGGTCGAAGAAGTCCTTCTTCTCCCGGCGCAGCCGGTCGGCCCGCTCCCGGCGGTTGCGCAGGGGGGCATTATAGGCCACGTGGCAGAGAAGGTCGCAGGGGTCGGCCTCGGGTTGGCCGGTAGCTGCGGCCAGTTCCTTAAAATCGATGCCCCGCTCAGCCAGGGACTCCACGATCAGGGCGCGCTGGGCCGGGTCGGCCCACTGCTCCCGCAAGGCCGCGGCGGTGGGGTAAAGGGTCCGCACCCGGTCGGCGGTGTAGTCGGAGTATTTGACTACCCGTAACTTTTTACCGTCGGCGTCCAGTTCATAGACCAGGTGGGCAACGATCTCGAAATAGCCGCTGTCCACGTAGAGCTTGCGTGGTTCATGCGGCGGCGGTTCTTCAAGAGCGGGCGGCTCGGGTTCGATAATCTCGCCGCCTTCCACCAGTTCTTCGGGCTGCACGATCTCCTCCCCGGTGACCTGGCCGGTCTCGTCGATCTCCTCTTCGGTGACGAGGGCGGGGTCGCCGTCAAAGTCGGGATCGGCGAAGTGGCGGGTCGCGGAGCCGGTGTAGTCCAGGATGGAGAAGTAATATTTGCCGTAATCGTCCCGGACCCGGGCGCCTCGCCCGATGATCTGCTTGAACTCGGTCATGGAGTTGACCACCCGGGCGATAACGATGTTCTTGCAGGTCTGCACATCGACGCCGGTGGTTAGAAGTTGCGAGGTGGTCAGGATCACCGGCGTCAGGGTTTCCAACTCCTGGAAGCGGCTGAGATGGCCCCGGCCAAGGTCGCCTTCGATGGCGGTCACCCGGCAGACGTAATCCGAATACTGCTGCACCAGGTCGGCATTGAGGTTGTTCAGCGCCCGGCGCATCTCGTCGGCGTGGTCTTGGTCCACGCAGAAGACGATGGTCTTGGCAAAGCGGTCGTTCTTCTTGAGGAAATCGCTGAGATGCCGGGCAATGGCCTGGGTGCGGGCTTTCAAAGCGACGATGCGCTCGAAGTCTTTGGTGGTATATTCCCCATCGGGTATCTCCCGGCCATAGCGATCCAGTTCCCCGGCATCGGGGCGCCAGCCGGCGGCGTCTACGGTGGTGATGACCCGGTGCACCCGGTAGGGGGCCAGAAAGCCGTCCTCAATACCCTGGCGCAGGCTGTAAATGTAGATGGGATTGCCGAAGTATTGATAGGTGTCGATGTTGTCATTCCTGAGGGGCGTGGCGGTCATGCCCAACTGATAGGGCGGATGGAAATATTCCAGAATCTCCCGCCAGTTGCTTTCATCTTTGGCGCTCCCCCGGTGGCACTCATCCACGATAATCAGGTCAAAGAAATCCGGGGCGTATTCCCGGTAGAGTCCGGGGCGGCGTTCATCCTTGGCGATGGCCTGGTAGATGGCGAAATACATCTCCCGGCTCTTGATGGCGACGCCGTTTTCAATCTTGTGCCGGGCCTCGCCGAAGGGAGCGAATATCTTGTCCTTGGGGTCATCGATGAGAATGTTGCGGTCGGCGAGGTAGAGAATCTTGGGGCGGCGGTATTCGCCGGTGCGGTTCCACCGGGCCGACCAGAGCTTCCAGCAGATTTGAAAAGCCACCACGGTCTTGCCGGTGCCGGTCGCCATGGTGAGCAAGACGCGCTTCTTACCTTGCAGGATGGCCTGGACCGCCCGGTTGATGGCGATCTCCTGGTAGTAGCGGGGGCTTTTGCCGGAGAGATGATTGAATGGAGTGAGCAGGCGGGTCTGTTTGTCTTCATCCAGGCCCTGGGAAGTGGCGAGGCGTTCCCAAAGTTCGGAAGGGGTAGGAAACCGTGCTATCTCCTGCTCCAGACCGGTCACATAAGCGAACTCAATGACGCCGTGGCCATTGGTGGCATAAGCGAACTTTAGCCCCAGGATCTCGGCATAATCCTTGGCCTGTTGCAGCCCGGTTCCTGGGGACAAGGATTCGGCCTTGGCCTCGATGACGGCGATGGGGAAATCCCGGGTATAGCGGAGAAGATAGTCGGCCCGCTTTTGGGGGCGGCGGTGGACCTTACTGCCGGAAACCACGATCCTGCCGTCGGTAAAGGTTCTCTGCTCAGTGAAAGAATGGGGATCATTATCCCAGCCCGAGTCGATGAGCTTCAGGAGGACGTATTTACGGCAGGTATCGGCTTCGTTGGCCATTTCGTTGGTCTGTGGGGACGGCGCTATCTTTGCCCGGGGGCGCTATTTTTTAAAGATTAAGTGGGGGCCTTATACTGGATATAGTCTATGGCGGGAAGGCGGGGAGAGTCAATAATAATAACTTCGGAGCGGATGGCGAAGAGCTTTCCAGGCTCCCCCCTTGGCTGCTAACAGACTGATGTAGAAGCTTATCAGCCCTCAGGGCGCTGGGGGAGGGGCGCGGATTCCGGTAAGGGTCTGAGCGAGGTTCCACAACCTGAATTTGTCTGCGTTTTGTTCGCAGAAGCGCGGACAAAATGAGCAATTTTGACGATTTTTGCAACATTTCTGCCCCCTGCTAAAATCCCCGGAAAGAGTCCGGGCCATGGGAGCTTTTTAACAGAAATATGCTTTCATAGGGGGATGATGACGACTAAGCCCACGTCAACCATGCGGCTTATAACGGTGTTCAATGCAAGCCCGCCGCTTTGGGAGCAGGAAGTCGGCGTTTCGAACCCGCCCGTCCCGACCAGCCCGCAATCGCCGGGCTTCAGCCGGGCCCGGTGAGGGGGGGGACAGGATAACCTGAGATTTTCCGGGCCAGGTTGATTATTTGGCTTGACAGAGGAAAAAATTTTGATAAATTTAAAAAAGTTTAGCATGTCAGACTGAAAGCAGGGCCGCAAGTCCTGGACAAGAATCGGACGGGGATGCTAAGTCCTTGGCCGGTTTTTTTTTGCCTGACTGCTTGGCGCCCTGCTTTATGAGCGGGAATATTTCAGCAGCACCAGTAGGAGGTTGTTCAGCAATGAAGGAATCCGGTAAAGTAAAATGGTTTAACGACTCCAAGGGCTTTGGCTTCATCTCCCGGGAAAACGGCCCCGATGTCTTTGTGCATCACAGCGCCATCCAGGGGGAAGGCTTCCGCTCCTTGGCGGAAGACCAGGAAGTGGAGTTTGAGGTGGTCCAGGGTCCCAAGGGGGCTCAGGCCCAAAACGTGGTAAAACTCTAAAGGGCAAAGCCTGAAGTTCAGAACTCCGGTGGTCTCAGGACGGCCGGAGTTCTGATATTTTGAGGTCCAGGGAGGGAATTTTGGCTCGGAACCGTTATGGCTGGCAAAAGCGCGCCAAGGAATTGGCCCGCAAACAGAAACAGGACGAGAAGATGAACCGCCGCCGGGGGAAAACCCGGACGGAGCCGGCGGCATGGCCGGCGGCCACCGGGGCGGAAATGACTGGCTCGGGCGAGACCGACGCCGCCGGGGAACCCTCGCCCCCCGGGACCGCCCCGGCAGACTGAACCTCTTGCCGGCAGGGGCTCCCGGCCTGCCGGGCCATCACCTTTCCGGCTCGATCCTGAAAAAATCCAGGTAGAACTGGAACCGGCGTCTTTCCTCTTCGGGGTTGAGGCCGAACTCTTCCAGGGAATAGGAGTGCACCCCGCCTTTGTTTTTGGGGTTGGCCCGCAGGAACCGCTGCATGGCGGCCTCCGCAACGTCGGCCAGCTCCAGGTCGAAGTGCTGATAGATCCGCCGCACCATCCCCATGGGGTCCCGCACCAAGTCGGTATAGCGGACGTCGAACAACTGAGACTGGAAGTTCCCAAACTCCTGCCGGCACTTAACCGCCAGCCCGGCGCCCTCCACCCACCGTTGCCGCACTTCCAGGGCCAGGGACGCCTTATCCACCCGGTCGCTGAAGGCCCCCCGCAACACCTCGGTGAAGCTGGCGCAGGAGGGCAGGACCTTGAGGGGATCCCGATGGGTCAGGATGATCCCCGCATCCGGATAGACCTGGAACAGTTCAGGCAGGGCCAGCAAGTGGCTGGGGGCCTTGAGCACCCACCTCTGGCCGGGGCAGCGCCACTGCAGGTGTTGCAGAAACTGGCGGTGAAACTCATAGGCGGGGCGCTTATCCTGACGGTCATGCCAGGCCCGGTAGGAAGGCACGGTAAACATGGATTCAAAGGTGTAACTGCGGAAGTCGTGGCTGGTGATGGCGATGCATTCCTGGGGCAGGGTGGCCCCGATCAAATGAACCGTTTTAAATTCCGGCATCAGGAGGTCGAGCCACTTCAGTTGCCCGTCGGTGGCGGCGATCCGGGGGTCGGAGGCGTAAGACCTTTTTTCGGGCGGGGGGGAAGGATACATGACTTCCCACACCTGAGGGGCCCGATGGGCCGGGTCCTGGGCCAGCAGGGCGTGCAAAAAGGTGGTGCCGCTCCGGGGCAGGCCGGTGATAAACAGGGGACGCCGGACGATTTCTGCGGCGATGGCCGGGTGGCGCCGCCGGTCCGCCACCAGCCGCAGCCGGTTGCTCAGCAACCGCACCGTGTCGCTGTGCACGCAGATACGTCCCACAAAGTTGAGCCCGGCCTCGGTTTCATAGGCCCGGAGCAACACCCGGAAGGCGGCGCGATAGGAGTCGTCGCCGAAGTCCACCAAGCCGGTGTTTTCACAGGCCTTGTGGATAAGGGTCCTTTCATCCAGCCGCGTCCAGGGAAAGCCGTTTTTCAGCAAGGGGCGGCCGGCGGCATTGACCAGGCGCAAGAGCAGGGAACGGTTGGGGCGGTCAGGCGGCAGCATGGTCATGAGCGAAACTTTGTCGGCGGTGGTTTGGGGGTCGGTGGTCAGTGACCTTGACCTGTTGGTTTTTTGGCATTGTACCCGGGTCGGGGCCATTCCACAACCGGGGAGGCCAAAAAATCCAAAAAATCTGGTAAAATACTGCCGCGGCGGGCCTGGCCGTTTGAGCTCGGCGGCCCCAGGGTCTTGCTTTTTGGCAGGTGATGGGGATAAATGTAAGAAAATGCCATGGAAAGGAAGGCGCCGCCTCCATGCGATGGTGCGACTTATCGTGTGAACATGCTTCCTTCCCTCAGGTTGAGGCAGTTGACGGGTCCGGGTCCTGCAGAACCTTTGCCGCCCTTTATTGCGCCAGGCTCAAGCAGCTCGTCCACAAGAACGGGCCGTGCCGCTGCGAAGACCGGGCTCCTGACGTCCCGGGTCCGGCCGCGGGCCCGGCTTGAGGCCCTTTTTTAGAGGAGGGCAAGCCCCCGGACCCTGAGGCATGGGTGGCCGCCCTTCTGCTGCCGGCCGAACCGGGGTGTCAACCGGTAAGGGCGTCTTCGGGGATGGTCGGATCGTTCCACCCCAGTCATCCAGCGGCAGGGGAGACCATGAGGCATGGAGCCATTTGACCGGGTCTGCCCGGCGGCCGGGGTCACGCCCCCGGTCATTCAGGCCTTTCGCCGGCGCCTTTACCGGTTTTTCCATGACCAGGGGCGGCAGCTTCCCTGGCGGGCCACCCGCGACCCCTATCACATCCTGGTGTCGGAAATCATGTTGCAGCAGACCCAGGTGGAACGGGTAATCCAGAAGTATGCCCCCTTTATTGCCGCCTTTCCGGACTTTCCGGCCCTGGCCCGGGCCTCTCTGGGGGAGATCATGGCCAGGTGGCAGGGTTTGGGTACAATCGCCGGAGCGCCTGCTATCAGCGGCAAGCCCCCTTTGCCGATTCCGACCGGCAAATCCGGGGCCTGGTCCTCAAGACCATCCTGGCAAGGCCGGGTCTTACCGTTGAGGAACTGGTGCAAGCGGTGGGGAAAAACCCCAGGCGCACCCTCGGGCTCATCCACACGTTCAGGCAAGAGGGTTTCCTGGAGCCGGCGGCCGCCGGCCCGGACATCGCCTTCAACGCGGCCCATGCCGAGTGGGGCGACTCCGGAATCGGGATGAAGGTTTCCCCCGAACCCCTGGCCACCCGCCAGGGCTGACTCTGGGGCCCTGGCGACCTGGCAGGGCGGCCGGCCCCCGCCCGCCGGGGAAAAGGCCGGCCCGCCAGGTATCCCCCGGGAGGTGGGTGTGAACTTAACCGTCAAAGAAATTCTGCATAACCGGGCCAGGGCGTTATTGCACCTGGAGACCGCGCCGGGACTGGGCTGTACTGATCCCGCCGCCATCGGCCTGGGAGCGGCCGCGGCCGCCGCCCTCCTTCCCGCCTCGGAAATTGAGGCCATGGAAGTCACCCTTGACCCCAACCTCTATAAAAACGCCCTGGGGGTCATTATCCCCGGGACCGGAGGGCAGGGCGGCATTGCTCTGGCCGCGGCCCTGGGGGCGGTGGCCGGCGACTCCCGCCTCCAACTCCAGGTCTTCAGCCGGGTGGACCTGGAGGCCACCGCCCGGGCCCGGGCGCTGCTGGAGGCCGGCAAAGTCAGGGTCAACCTCAAGGAGGGCCATCCGGAAATGTACGTCCGGACCGGGGTGAGCGCCGGCGGCCACACGGCCGTGTCCCTGATCACCGGCCGGCACGACCATCTAGAATCCCTCGCCCTGGACGGCCGGCCCCTGGAGGGACATCCGTTATGGGGGGGCGGCGGCCCGCCGGCCGCCAACCTGGATGAACTGCAGGACTGGCTGACTTCCCTGTCCATCGGGGAACTGGTGGAACTCCTGGAGGACCTGGACGACGATGACCTTTCTTACATCCAGGCCGGGCTTGAGATGAATGAGCGCCTGGTGGACTACGGCTTGGAGCACGGCCCCGGCCTGGGGGTGGGCCTGACCCTGCAGCGCCTGGTCCAGCAGGGATTCCTGGGGGCGGATATGGCCCTGACTGCGGGGATGCGCACCGCGGCCGGGATCGACGCCCGCATGGGCGGGGTCGGGCTCCCGGCCATGACCCTGGTCGGCAGCGGCAACCAGGGCATCGCCGCCTCCGTTCCCCTGGCGGCCGCGGCCGCTTCTGCCGACCTGGACCATCCCCAGGCGCTGATGAAAGGGGTCACCCTGAGCTACCTGATCACCTGCGCCATCAAGGCTTTATCCGGCCGGCTCTCGGCCCTGTGCGGCAGCGCCATGGCCGGCGGGGCCGGGGTGGCCGCCGGCGTCGCCTACCTCCTCAGGGGCACGGTGGAGCAAATCGGCGGGGCCGTGGTCAACCATTTGGCCGGCACCGCCCTGGTGATCTGTGACGGGGCCAAAACCGGCTGCGCCCTCAAGGTGGGGGAGGCCGTGGCCGCGGCGGTGAAAAGCGCCCTGTTGTCCCTCCAGGGAACCGTGGTCCGGCCCCGGGACGGGTTCACCGGTCAAAGCCCCGAAGAAACCATCCGCCATCTGGGGGCCTTATCCCGCCGGGGCCTGGCCGCCATGGACCCGGTCATCCTGGAGATCATGCGCCGCCAAGGCGCTGACCAGGGCGGGCCAGGGTTTTATGAGTGAATGAGACCTCTGCAAAAGCCTTGCTTGGTTTCCTTTTACGTCAAAGCTTGCGGCTACCCACAAATTGCCCGGTGAAGGCGACTCGGGGGGAATGGACTTTGAGCCGGTGAAGGCCGACGCCGCCTTCCGGGACTTTTGGCGATAATTAATTGACCCGGGGCTATATTTCTGTGATAAATTTTAACATTTAAGGAACCTGGATGCAGGAGCGTTGGATGCCCCCTCGTTATGACCCCCGCCCCCTGGAGGCCAAGTGGCAGAAGCATTGGGAGGAGCGGCGGCTGTTTCACGCCACGGAAGACCCGGCCAGGCCCAAGTATTACGTGCTGGAGATGTTCCCGTACCCCTCCGGGCGCATCCACATGGGCCACGTGCGCAACTATACCATCGGGGACGTGGTGGCCCGATATAAGCGGATGCGGGGCTTCAACGTCCTCCATCCCATGGGCTGGGACGCCTTCGGCCTGCCGGCGGAGAACGCCGCCATGGCCCGGGGGCTCCATCCCGCCGCCTGGACCTATGACAATATCGAGTATATGCGGCGCCAGCTCAAGGAACTGGGTTACAGCTATGACTGGCCCCGGGAATTGGCCACCTGCGACCCCTCCTACTACCGCTGGGAGCAACTGGTCTTCATCGAGATGTTCCGCCGGGGGCTGGCCTACAAGAAAGAAGCCCCGGTCAACTGGTGCCCCAGGTGCCAGACGGTGCTGGCCAACGAGCAGGTGGAAGACGGCCGCTGCTGGCGCTGCGACGCCCCGGTGCACCTGAAGGAACTGGACCAGTGGTTCTTTAAGATCACCGCCTATGCCGAGGAATTGTTGGCCGACCTGGACCAGCTCGCCCATTGGCCGGAGCGGGTCCTCACCATGCAGCGCCACTGGATCGGCAAGTCCCCGGGCGCGGAGATCAAATTCCCCCTGGCCGACGGGGGTGAGCCTCTCACGGTCTTCACCACCCGGGCCGACACCCTGTACGGGGCCACCTTCATGAGCCTGGCCCCGGAACATCCCCAGGCCCAGTCCCTGGCCGCGGGGACCGGGCGGGAAGAGGCGGTGCGGGCCTTCGTGGAGTACTGGCGGGCCCAGAACCGCAGCCGGGGCGTTCTGGAGGAAGTCACCAAGGAAGGGGTGTTCACCGGCAGCTGCTGCCTCAATCCCGTCACCGGCGTTCAAATGCCCATCTTCGTGGCCAACTTCGTGCTCATGGAGTACGGCAGCGGCGCGGTGATGGCGGTGCCGGCCCACGATCAGCGGGATTTCGAGTTCGCCCAAAAGTACGATTTGCCCATCAAGGCGGTGGTGCAGCCGCCCGGGGAGCAGCTCAAGGCCGAAACCCTCACCGCGGCCTACGAGGACGACGGTGTCCTGGTGGATTCCGGCCAGTTTACTGGCCTGAGCAGCGCCGCGGCCCGGGAAGCCATCACCGACTTCCTGGATAAAGAAGGCAAGGGCCGACCAGCGGTGAACTTCCGCCTGCGGGACTGGCTCATTTCCCGGCAGCGCTACTGGGGCGCGCCCATTCCCATCATCTACTGCGAGAGATGCGGCCTGACCCCGGTGCCGGAGTGCGACCTGCCGGTGGTCCTGCCCCTGGAGGTGGAGATTGCCGGGGAGGGCGGCTCTCCCCTGGCGCGCCTGCCGTCCTTCTACCAGACGACCTGCCCCCTCTGCGGCGGCCCGGCCCGGCGGGAAGTGGACACCATGGACACCTTTGTGGAGTCCTCCTGGTATTTCCTGCGCTACGCCTGCGCCGACTACCCCGCCGGCGTCCTGGACCCGCCCCGGGTGAACTACTGGCTGCCGGTGGACCAGTACATCGGCGGCATCGAACACGCGGTGCTCCACCTGTTGTACGCCCGCTTTTTCACCAAGGTCCTCCGGGACCTGGGGCTGGTCAAGATTGCTGAACCTTTTCAGCGCCTCCTGACCCAGGGGATGGTCCTGAAAGACGGGGCCAAGATGGCCAAATCCAAGGGCAACGTGGTGGACCCGGAGTACATGATCGAGGCCTACGGCACCGACACCACCCGGTTGTTCCTCTTGTTTGCCGCCCCGCCGGAGAAAGACCTGGAATGGAGCGACCAGGGAGTGGCCGGTTCGGCGCGCTTCCTGAACCGTCTCTGGAATCTGGTGCAGGAGCTTTTGCCGGAACTGCGGGGCGTGCAGCCCTACTGCGGTCCGGGGACCGAACTGCCCGCCGGCCTGGCGGAGTTCCGTCACAAGGTGCACGCCACCATCAAGAAGGTGACTGCGGACATCGAGGATTCCTTCCACTTCAACACCGCCATCGCCGCGGTGATGGAACTGGTGAACGCCTTTTACCTGGCCGCGGAGAGCCTGTCCCAGGATGAAGCCGCCCTGAGGGTCTTCCGGGAAGGGGCGGAGGCCGTCCTGCTCCTGGTCAGCCCCATGGTGCCCCACATCGCCGAGGAACTCTGGCGGGAACTGGGGCACGACACCCTGCTCCAGGAGGTGCCGTGGCCGCAAGCCCAGGCCGAGGCCCTGGAGGTGGAGGAGTTCACCGTGGTGGTGCAGGTCAACGGCAAAGTGAGAAGCCGCCTCCCGGTCCCGGCGGCGGCGACGGATGGAGACATTAAAGACCTGGCCCTGGCCGATCCGGCCATTCATAAATGGCTCCAGGGCCGGCCCCCCAAAAAGGTAATCCTGGCCCGGCGCAAGCTGGTCAGTATCGTCGTTTAAGGGAGTAAAACTATGCTCTTTTGCCGCCTGGGGGTGCTTGCCGTTCTCCTGTTCAGCCTGTGGGGCTGCGGCTACCGGCCCCTGGGGACGGCGCCGGCCGATTCCCAGGCGCGGCCCACCCTGGCTATCCCGCTGTTCGCCAACCGCTCCACCGAAGTGGGCCTGGAGTCCATCTTCGCCAAGGCCATGATCAACGCCTTCGCCCAGACCGGGGCGGTGCGGGTCGTGTCCGGGGACCGGGACGCGGACCTGGTGCTGGAGGGCAAGGTGCGGTCGCTGGAAAACACCTCGGTGGCCTTCGACTCCATCACCCGTTCCACGGTGCGCCGGGTGACCTTGCGGGTGGATCTCACCCTGCGCCGGCAGAAAGGCGGCCAGGTCCTCTGGAAGGACACCCAGATGGTCCAGGAAGATTACGTGGTGGACCCCGATTACCACCTGGGGGAGGCCACCAAGACCGAAGGCATCCGGCGGGCCGCCTTCACCCTGGCCCGGCAGGTCCTGGACAAGGTGCTGCTGGTGATTTAGCAGGGAGCAGGGAGCAGGGAGCAGGGAGCAGTTATGTGGAAATGGAGGGCGGGCGTGGCCCGCCCTAATTGAATAATTCGATGAATGGTGGGCCATGCCCACCCTACGCGTATCCCATGTCCCACCCCATCCTGGAACGCCATCTGCAACAGGCCGCCCTGAAGCCCCTGTACCTCTTTTTCGGGGAGGAGGGGTTCCTCATGCTCCGGGCCCTGGCGCGCCTGGAGGCCTCCCTGACGGAGAAGGCGGGGGAGCCCCCGGTCAGGGTGGTGCGGGAGTCCCAGGAGGTGGGGCTCCTTGAGTTTTTAGCCGAGTCCCGGGCGGCCACCCTCTGGGGCCCGGGCCAGTTGCTCATCCTCCGGGGGGTGGCCGTCTACCCCCCGGACCAGCTCCAGGCGCTCACCGCCTATCTGGACCACCCGGCCCCCCGTACCTGGGTGGTGCTGCTGGCCGAAGGCCTGAAGGCCCGGGAGGTGGAGAAACACCGGGTGTGGGGGCGTCTGCTCCGGGAGGAGGCGGCCCTGGGTTTCCCCCGCCTGCGGGAAGGCGAGCTGTATCAGTGGCTGACCCGGGAGGCCCGGCAGTGGGGGAAAAGCCTGACCCCGGCGGCGGCCCGGCAGCTGGTGGAGATGGCGGGCGACAATCTGGCGGAATTGACCCAGGAGTTGGAAAAACTGGCCCTGTTTGCCGGGTCGGAGGCCACCCTGAGCCCGGAGTTGGTGCAGCAGTCGGCCAGCCACAGCCGCACCTACAACATCTTCGTCCTGGTGGAGGCTTTGGGGGAGCCGGACTGCCGGGCGCGCCTTTCTGCCCTGAGCCACTTGCTGGACCTGGGGGAGGCGCCCCCCAAAATCCTGGGGATGCTGGCCCGGCAGGTGCGGCTGCTCATCCGGTTGAAGGAAAACCCCCGAGCCAACCCCGGGGAATTGGCCCGACGCCTGAAGCTGCAGCAATGGCAAATCAAGAACCTGAGCCAGCAGGCGGCCCGCTTCAGCCAGGCGGCCCTTAAGGCCCACCTGGAGGCGCTGCACCAGGTGGACTACCGTCTCAAGACCAGCACCGGCAGCCCCCGACTCTGGCTGGAGTGGGTTTTGCTCAGGATGGGCCCGGGGTGAACCGCAGGAAACACGCCATGGGTTCATCTGAACCCGAAAAGAATTCCCCCCCCGGCCCCCGGCCGGAGGGCGCATCCCCGCCCCGCCCTTCCTGGTTTGTCAAAAACCCCAAAAAAACCATATTTCTTCTGTTAGCCAGCGTTTTCTGCCTCATGCTGGCGGTCACGGAAAAGATATTGGCTTTAAAGGCCGACACCCGCATCTCGGGAATCAAGCGGTCCATCCGGCTGCGGGAATATGATCCCTGGTTATACAGATTTCAAACCTATAATGACCCGGGGAAAAAAGTATTCGACAGTTTTACCCAAAAGACCTATGTGCTGAGAATCGACCGGGAGGGATTTATCATGCTCTCCAGGATTCATGAGCAGCCGGATTATGTCATCGTGTTTGTGGGCGCCTCCACCACTGAGTGCACCTGGGTGGCTGAAGAAAACAAGTTTCCCTATTTAGTCGGGCGCCTGCTGGAGAAAGAGACGGGGCTGAAAATTAATTCGTATAATGCCAGCAAGGCCGGCAATAATACCTTGCATTCCATAAATATTTTATATAACAAGCTGATCCCGCTGAAGCCGAATATCGTCGTGATGATGCATAATGTGAATGACCTCAACATCCTCCTGTATGAAAACACTTATTGGAATCAAAACCCCTACCGGTCGCCCATTGCGGAGGACAAGGCTTCTCTCGTTAAGGAATTCAGAAAAATCAGGGACTTGCTTATCCCCTATCTGTATGCCGGCCTGAAGGAAGGTATCCGGTGGGTGCGGGGCAGCCAAGAGGTGGACGAATTCCAGGAGGTCCGGGGGAAGAACCGCCAGCCCATTGACCAGGCTTCTCTGGCCAATGAATTCAGATTAAATCTGGAGACCTTCATCCAGATTTGCCGGATCAGGGGGATTATGCCGGTCCTGATGACCCAACAGAACCGGATAACCTCCCATCCTGATCGGGTAATCTTGCGGCAGTTGAACCT
>Ga0172371_10009980_pt1 | contig 12939 bp, 8 predicted proteins | sample Lak12m_FD_114543 | JGI IMG/M metagenome (GOLD analysis project Ga0172371, IMG submission 114543) | Freshwater microbial communities from Kabuno Bay, South-Kivu, Congo - kab_022012_12m | ecosystem: Environmental > Aquatic > Freshwater > Lake | place: Democratic Republic of the Congo: South-Kivu... | reverse complement strand
TCTTGTTCTGCGTGAAACAATGGCCCACTGACGGGGTCGCGTGGTTCTGGACGATGTGGAACATCACCTTCCTGGGATCGAACTTGAACTTGCGGGCTATTTCATGCCGGACCCGGTCCGCCCATGCATTGGTTGCAGCCAGCAGGTCGAGCGACAGCCAGCAGAAACGCTCTTTGCCGGACTCCAGCACCAGCGCGCTGGCATACAGGCGGTCACGAATCTCCTCAGTGGGCCGGTAGCGACCTATGTCCCCGGCAAGCTGAATACCCATCGCGGGCGTTATGTCGGTGCGTCCCGCACCGGCTTTCAGAATCGGCGTTGGTTTCATTGTCGTTCTCCTTGATTACTTTCAGCGGCAAACCTGGAGGTTTGCCCTCCATGACCAGATCAATACGCCGGACCGCGACATGGAGGGCAGAGCTCCAGCTCTGCCGCTATCCCGTCCATCCTGTCAAACGTCCGCTCCGCCACTCACTCACATCCCAAATCACGCAAGTACGCCGCCGCACGCCGGACCGCCTCATCTGCCTTGATCTCGTTGCCCTCGTACTCGATGTTGATGAATCCCTTGTACTTCGCTTCGCGCATGGCGGAAATCACGCCGGCGTGATTCACCACTCCCTTGCCGATCAGTTCCGCGCGCCATGTTTCGCCGTTAAGCATCTCGCAGCCGCCGCTATCTGACCGGATCCAGTCCTTGAAATGGGAATGAACAACATGTTTGGCACACTGCCGGAACGACTCCACCGGATCTTCACCGCCGGCGGCATTGCCGCTGTCGAACGTAAGCTTCAAGCCGGGCACTTCTTTCTGTGCCTCGAGAAAGTCCGCAGCCGTGACAAAGGAACTGAATTTGCCGGGGAAGTTCTCAACCGTCAGCACCACCCCGCAGCTTCCGGCATGGCGGGCCACGGCGCGAAGCCCGGCTATCCACCGCTTCCTTGCCTCATCACGCGGCTCACCATTCTTGCCCGGCGTCACAAGCATCGCCACCGGCGCCCCGAGTTCCGCGGCGGCATCAAGCGAATGACGAGCCTTGTCCACCGCTTCCTGTTGCGCCTTTGCGTCCTTCTGGTTCAGGTCCGCTCCGAACGTGTGCGCGACGACAGGGATACCGTGATCCTCTGCCATGTGGCGCAGTTCAGCCGGTTTGCGACTGTAAAGATCCGTCAGATCGACGCCTTGCAGTTTCAATTCCTGTGACAGCTTGAACATGCGAACCAGGTCGAAACCGGGTTGACGGGACATCGTGTAGGACATCATCGATAGTTTCATGGTCTTCCTTCCAAGCTACTTGTATCAGCCGCGTTGCCGAAGGGATGCGCCGCGCACCCTTCGATTCCACTCAGGGCAGGACGGCGCTACTACACCCGGAACAGGCTTATTCCCTGCTGTAGGAGCCGAACCACCGTTCGGCGACCGATCCGTCATCGCCGCAAAGTGTTGCGGCTCCTACCCTTCACTTCGTTTCCTTCGCGTGCTTTGTGTTCACATTCCCGGCTCTGCTCTTACGCCAGGCCGAGCTTCTTGAGATTGCCAATGCTGACACGCGCGCTTTCCATCGAACCGATCTTGTTCGTATCCTGTTCGTAGATAAGCCAGTTGGCCCCAACGTATACCGCCGCATCCGCGATGGCCTTCAAATCGAGTATCCCAGTTCCGAGTTCCGTGTGCTCGCCTGCGGCACTGACATCTTTCAGATGCACATGAGGCACGCGTCCCTTGTACTGACGGATGTAGGCCACGGGATCGGCGCCGCCGCGCTTGATCCAGTGCGTGTCGGGCTGGGCATATACCTCTTTCGGATCCGTTTCCCTGTACAGCTTGTCGAGCGCGTACACTCCGCCAATCTTTGCGAATTCCTGCGCATGGTTGTGGTAGGTGAACATGAGTCCGCCGGCCTTTGCAGCCTTCCCGGCCTTGCGGCAGATGTCGACTGCCTTGTCCCATTCCTTCTCAACGTGGCCGCAAAGGCTTATGGTCGCGTACTTGTTACCCGTTGCCTTTGACAAAGCGTAGAACTGGCTGTCCGGGTTCATGATGTCTTCAATCCCCGTATGCCAGCCGCACACCTTCATCTTCTGCTCTTTCAGGAAAGCGGCCAACTCGTCAGGCGACAGGTTGCCCCATTGCCCGGCGAATTCCACGCCCTTGTACCCCATCTTCGCAAGTTCGCGCACCGTGCCCTTGAAATCCTTCTGGCAGGCGTCCCGCACTGAGTACAACTGAATACCGATTGGCAACGTCTTCATTGCAGCAGTCATTTCCTCCCTCGTTTCCCTTTCCTTGTCCGCACCAACCCTATTGCCGCGTCCGCCATCATATCTCCCGCCTCGGGAGCCATCCGGCTTGACGCCGCGAAAGTCGTCTCGTACCCGCCACGCTCAAACGCAGCCTGTGTCGGGACATATCCCACCATGCCGTTCGCGCATGAGACCACCAGCGCACGACGTGGATGAACGGCTTCCTTGATCTTCAATCCGAATTCCACGAAGTATTCGGCCGGCATTGCGGCAAAGTCAACATCACCCAGCGACAGCACCTGAATCTCCACGGGCTGGGTCTTCCGCATCCTGATCCGCTTCAGCAGATCCGGCATGCCGCGATCATAAATGGCCGGGTCAACAAACCGCTGCGCGCCGTGGATCGTACCAGCCACTTCCTCTTTCGTGTAACGGCGATAGGGAAGCCGTACTGTCCGCGAGGCGGTCGCAAGGGACCAGTCCCTCCGGAACTCCATGGCGGCAATTGCCTTTGCCGCATCATCGGCAAGTTGCGCTCCTGCCTCTTCCAATGACATCCCCGCGCCGTTCCGCGTCGGGTCGGAAGTGTGAGTGTTGCCGCATGGCCCGTTGAGGAACAGGGTGACCGGCCAGTGCTTTTTCTTCATCGCGGCAGCCAGGGCGCCCGGGTAACCCGCCGAAAGCGTTCCTTCGCCGCCAAAATGCGTAGGATGGCACGCGAAATTCACAAGACAACCCAGCGGCGTTCCATTGGGGCGCCTTGCCGCGAGAACGGCCACTTCGGGATCAACCGGCCCCTCGAAGAAGAGCGCATCCGGATCGGCGAACGTCCCGTGTGTCCGTACCGTGCCGTCCCGCATCACCACCCTGCGGTTGAAAGCGACATTGAACTCGAAAACGCTGCCAAAGCCGATTTCGGCATCAACTGCATTCTTCAGAGCCCTGCCGAAGGCCTCGACAGCCTTCCCCACCATGGACTCGACATAGGCTTCGTCGCGCGGGACTTCACCGGTGCCGGCCACGGCAGGGCCGGCGTGGTTGTGTGTTGCCGAAACCATCACTGCACTGCCCGGAAACTTGCACTGCTTCTCGATCCGCGTCCGGATAGCCCGGACCGTCGTCCACCGGACACTCAGAGTGTCGAGCTGGACGAATCCAATCCGTTGCGCGCCGTTCTCGAACACGGCAATCCGGGCGAACAGTGGATCAATCACTTTGTCGGACACTATCTTCTTCAGCCACCCTATCTTGAGGGTACCCACTGGTGGGGTGATATCAACTTCTGCAAATCCTGCTTTCATAGTTCTTTCCTTATCTTAGCGTCTTTGCGCCTTGGCGTGAGGTCTTCTTCTCTGATCCTCTGCACGGCCCGGCTTCACGGCAGCAATCCACGACGAACTTCGTCTGTTCCATCGTCCGGTTCGGGTACCCGGCAACGCCAAGGATAAAATGGTCCCACGGCTTCGCCTCGCGGACCATGCGATGAATATCGGCGCGCACGGCTTCCCTGTCGTGCATCGGCCCGGCAAGCTGGGAGATACCTGCCATGATAGTGATCCGGTTACCCAGCCGCTTTCTTCCCTCGGCGACGGTGACATTGCCGGTTGTCGGAACAGTGAAGCCATGTACGGCATCCATCTGCGTGCGCTTGTAGAGCGGCAGCAGGTCCTTGATCAACCCGCAGGAATGGTGGAAGTACAGTTTGCCGGCGGCGTGGCACACCCGGGCGCGTTCATCCGTAAGAGCCATGTTGCATGCTTCGAACATCGCCGGCGAAATGGCGGTAGTGGACGTGTCATCCACGCCGATGAACACATCGACATCAGACCGGACGCCAATCGCAAGGCGTTTGAGGTAGTTGGCCTCCATAGCGGCAAAACAGTCGCGCAAGGCATCAGGCGCATCGGCCCACATGTACGCGAGCGCTGCCACACCTGAATAGACACGGTACATCATGCCGAGCGGAGTACCGTCATAGGGACCCATTACAACGCCGTCTTCACCTATCAATTTCCGTCGCTGACTTGCGCGCTCCACAGCCTCGGGGTTCGGCTCGATCACCTCATCCTCGAAAATGGAGGCGAAAGCCGGCAGATCTTCCGGTCCCTTGACCATGTGTTCGGTCCAGTTGCTGGATACCGCGCCGTTGTCCTCGCGGCAGACACGGATGGCCTCGCGAAGGTCGCCTTTCGGCGTATGCCACACCGTTGTCGTGGTATCGCCTTCGGTGCGGGATTCCACCGTCACCTTCCGCCGCGTAATGCGAAACGGCATACCGAACCAGTCCATGATGTCCAGCCCGAGATATCGGGAGAACTTGACCGTGGACTCGTCGCCCCAATGGACCTCGCCCAATGACGCGGCCAGTTCAGGATCCATTCCCTGGCGGCTGGGCTGGTTGTACGGATCACAGTGACCCGATATGGGGATCCATTCGGGCTTTTCGTGCCGGAGTACCCGAAACAGGTTTTCTCGTGGTGTCATGACAGAGCAATCCTCCCTCATTGCACCGACAGGCGCCAAAGGATTGGCGCCCTCCACTCCTGCAAACCCGCTGGAGGGCGGCAATCTCTTGCCGCCCCGCACATGCTACTTCTTCTCCGCCAGGACCTTGTCAGGGTCAATCTGCCCGACGTTTTCGAACACCTTGCAGAATGCCTCTGCCGTCTTTTTCGCCACATCGGTCCGGTTCGGCGCGCGGAGCGGTGTTGTCATGCCGAAATGTGTTTCGCAATGCTTCTGCGCAACGGGGAAGTCGGCCGGATCGTAGTTCACGCCCTTGCCGGCGCCGTTGCAGGACCACGGGCAGCCGCGCCCGTAGGCGTTCTTCGCCCGGAACACCGTCATCGCCGGTAGAATGAAGCTCTGCCAAACCCCTACCGGTACTCCCTCCGCCTGCAGGGCCTTCATCATTGCATCCCGCATGCGGCGCGGATCACCGGTCCAGCCGATGGCCTTCATGTCAATGCGGCTCGTGTAGTTATACCAGTTGTGGGTATGGCCCTTCGGTTCCGTCGGCAGGATCAGGCCCTTGACGCCGCGGCATGCCTTGTTCATTACTGCGGCGTTCTCACGCTGGACCTTGAAGTAGTGATCCATCTTCCGCAACTGCGCGCGCCCGAATGCGGCGGTCATATCGTTGCTGCGGTACATCCACCCCAGCGCGTAGGCGTGGTAGTTGCGACTCTCCCGGGGAGTACTGGTTTCGCCGAAGCTCCAGAGCTGCTGGGCGAGTTTCAGCATGTCGTCGTTGTTGGTCACGAACATGCCACCCTCTCCCGTACACAGGCACTTGTTCTGGTTGAAGCTGAACGCGGCGCAGTCGCCCATCGTGCCGACCTTCTTCCCCTTGAACATCGCTCCGTGCGCCTGGCAGGCATCCTCGATCACCTTCAGCTTGTGCCTGCGGGCGATCTTCATGACCTTTTCCATGTTCACCGCAAGCCCGTGCAGGTGAACCACGATGATCGCCTTCGTGCGCGGCGTAATTGCCTTCTCGATCTTGTCCACGTCCATGTTGATCGTATCGAAGTCGATGTCGACAAACACCGGGATCGCGTTGTGATGAATCACGCAGGTTGCGCTGGACGACCACGAATAGGAAGTGACCAGCACATGGTCCCCCGCCCCGACGCCACACGCCACGACGCACATGTGCAGGGCCGCCGTGCCGCTGTTGGTAAGGATGGCGTGCTTGTTGCCGTTCCACTTTGCGAATTCCTCGGCGAACGCAAAAGTGTTCGGGCCGCAGGCAAGCTGCCGGCCTTCAAGTGAATCCATTATCATCTTACGATCTGTGTCATCGATCGGGGGCCACTTCTTTATCATGCCCGCCGGGATCACAGGTTTGCCGCCGTATACTGCCAGTTTGTCCGCCATGGAATCCTCCTGATCAAATAAACATGCCGGCGATTATTGTCACTCATGCCTGCATCGACAAGGGAAAGGCGTTGCTTTTTGTAGCACTTTCTTGTCCCCGGGGGTAAAGTCCACCGGCATGAGTGCGAGTCCCGTTACCCGCAGGGTGTGGATTGCGTTGACGGCATGGGCCATGCTCGCCCAACTGCTGTTCATCCTGGGAACGCACGATGAAATCGCATTCCGGATGCCGGTGGTCGATGCGGCAGGCTACCATCAGCAGGCGCTTGACCGGCAGCCTGCCTCCGGCCAGCCCTACTGGCAGCCGCCCCTGTACGTCTGGTTGCTCGGTGGCATGTACCGGATCCTGCCTTCGGATTCCGAGCTCGCGGTCCGGATGGCCCATGGCTTCATCGGCGCGATGGCCGTCCTGCTGACAGGCCTGCTGGCCTCGAGGACAGCAGGCCTGCGTGCGGCCGTTGCGACGGTGGTCCTGCTATCGCTGTACGGACCTTTCCTGTTCTATTCGAGCCAGCTATTGCCTGCTGTACCTGCCGCCCTCATGGACCTGCTGGCAATCTGGTCGACGTTGTTCTTCCACGAGAGGCCGTCCCGCAGGAGTGCGCTGTTATGCGGTGTAGCTCTCGGGTTGGCTGCACTTGCCGTCCCGAATATCCTGGTTTTCCTGCCCGTGCCGCTGATTGTCGCGTACCGATCTGTCCCGGCACGTGCGACACGTATGGTCAACACTGCGCTGGTGCTTGCCGGCGTATTGGCGTGCATCCTCCCGGTCACCGTGCGCAACAGGATCGTGTCCGGGACATGGGTCCCCATTTCTGTAAATTCGGGTGTTAATCTTTATGTCGGGAACAATCCAGACACATCCGTGACCCTGGCTATACGGCCCAACCAGGGGTGGAACAGGCTGTTGCGCATGCCTTTTGCAGCCGGCGTAAAGAGCGCAGCGGAGGGGGACCGGTGGTTCGCAAAGCAGGTTGCAGCCTACGCAATGTCCGATCCCTCCGGTTACGTGCTGAACCTTGGCCACAAGGCGTTGGAACTCGTGAACGGATACGAGGCCCCGCGTAACACGAGCCTCTATGCCTATCGCGAAAGGTCACCATGGCTCAGGGCACTGGTCTGGAGACTCGGCGGGTTCGGATTCCCGTTCTCCCTGTTGCTGCCATTTGCCGTGCTGGGACTGGTGGTCGCCGGGCGTAGGTCGTTCGAGACCAGGGTCATGGCATCATTTGTGATCCTCTATGCATGTTCCATCGTCGCCTTCTTCCCTGCCGACCGCTACCGCCTGCCCCTTGTGCCAATCCTCATGATATTCGCCGTGGCTGGCGCCATCTCTCTGGTTGACGCTTTCCACATGCCAGGAGCATCGGATGGCAAGTCAATGTCGTCCCCTCTCCCCTTGGGGTTCATCCCGAGGATTCACCCCGAGGGGGAGAGGGTTGGGGTGAGGGGTGGTCATGACCCAGCTTTCAAGACAACAGTGATCGCAAGATTGGGCATCCTGATCATCGCAGCCCTGGTCGCGAGCCTGCCGCTCAAGTTCCCTACCGACGGCGTTCCGTTTGACGCTGAACTCGACATGTATATCGGCGTCGGCCTGCAGACCCGCGGCCAGGTCGAGGATGCAATCCGCTACTACAATGCGGCCCTGGACAAGGCACCCGATCTCGCCGACGCGTGGTATTTCCTGGGAAGCGCGCAACGTGCCGCCGGTCGCAGGCAGGAGGCAGTGGACAGTTTCCGCACTTGCCTTGCGAGCCAACCGGATCATGAGAAGGCCATGCATGACCTCGCGGTTGTCCTGGCGCAGCAGCGCGACCTGGACGGCGCAGCAGTACTCCTCGAGGAAGTCCTTCAACTCAACCCGGCCAACACCCGCGCCATGACCAACCTGGGCATAATCCGCGCACGCCAGGGTCGCCTGGAAGAGGCCAGCACCTGGTTGCGCAGGGCCGGCGCCATCCCTGGCCACACGGAGATAGGCATCGCCGCCGGCCCCAGGGGGCCGGTTCTGCAGGTGCGGCCGATGAAACAGGGCGGCCCATAGGCTGTCTGTTCGCACCGCAACCCGGCAGAACTGCATGGCTTTCGGAAAGCGCAGCCGCTATAGTCGCCCTCTCTCGGACAACGGAGGGGTCTCATGCGAACGACGGCACGTTACTTGCACATCCCGGCAGCGTTCTGCCTCCTTCTTCTCGCCGGTTGCGCGATGCCGGAACGGCTGAGGCAGATAAGGCTTCCAACATCCAAGGGTGTGGATTCCGGCATCCGCTGTCTCGATACTGACAACTATCCAGGCGCAATTGAGTGCCTCGTGAAGGCAATCAAGGCCGACCCACAGGACGGAGTCGCTCATGCCTGGTTGGGGGTAACGTACGCCAGGCTGGGACAGTTCACGGATGCCCGGTACGAGCTGCGTATCGCGCGTGACCTGGGTGAAACATCGATCAGCCGGATCGGCGCCGGGGAGATATTTCTCAAGCTGGGAGAGCCCGCAAAAGCGCTCAAGGAATTTTCGCAGGCAGGGGTCAACCAACCGACAGCCGCAGCCTACGACGGCATGGCCCGTGCATCTGCGCAGCTGAACGACCCACCCCAGGTCCTTTACGCCTACAGGAAGGCCATCCCGCTGGCCGGCAGTGAACGGGAGCAGGCCAACCTGCGCATGGCGGCCGCCGACTACTGCCTGTCAGAACAGGACTATCCCGGCGCCCGGCAGTTCCTCGGACCCAGGGTCTACCTCGGCGCCGAATATTCTCCCGTAAAGACAGGTATCCGGGTCTCCCGTGTGAAGCCGGGATGGCCGGCCTCAGCATCGGGCCTGAAAGAGGGAGACATACTGGTGAACCTTGCCGGCTCTTCGCTGGCCGGTGCGTCGATGTCGAGATTTTCCGGCATCCTGAACGGCCTGAAGCCCGGCCCGGTTGCCAAGGCGCAGATCCTGCGGGACGGGCAAACGCTGAACGTTGACCTGCAGACCGATCTCAATCCCGCCGCGGCAGCGCCAGCCCTGCCGCCCGATGCCTCGTCAACACCGGCCACGAACCGCCCTTCAACGTGGGCACAGCCGATAGCCGTGGAGGGCTTCCCGAACCTGCACAAGGTGTCAGACTCGGTATACCGGAGCGCACAACCCGACGAGGGGGCTTACCCGCGTCTCAAGCCGCTTGGGATCAAGGTTGTCCTGAGCCTGAGATCCTTTCACGGCGAAGGCGAGGATGTGGCCGCGGCAGGGCTCGAGTACGAACACCTTTACGTCAAGAGCTGGCACCCGGAGGAGAAAGAGGTCTACCATTTTCTCCGGCTGGCGACAGACCCGGCACGCACGCCTATTCTTGTCCACTGCCAGCACGGCGCCGATCGGACAGGAATAATGATCGCGCTCTACAGGATCATCATCCAGAACTGGACCAGGGACGAGGCCATCCGCGAAATGACAACCGGCGGTTACGGGTTCCACAGCGTGTGGCAGAACCTTGTCACCTACGTGCGGGACTTCGATGTGGATGCGATGCGGGCAAACCTTGCCAAGGCAGTCCCGCCCGGGCCCGCCGGATTCTGAGAAGGCAGATTTCACTTCAGGAAAGGGCACGACATGGAATGGCAGATACCCGAACCGGAACGGAAGTACCTACGCGAACTGGCAAAGAAACAGGCGGAATACGCAGCCCTGCCGATCATGGCCGAGCGCAGGAAGATGTGGTATGACCTGAACGACGCCGGGAAGGGCGCCCGCCCGCCGTTCATAATAGAGACATGGACGTTTGACCGCGACTTCATGCCCGCGAGTGTCTTCAAGTGCCAGTCTGAAACCGGCAGGTCCATCGAGGGCCAACTTCTCCGGAACGTCCGCAACCACGAGCTGCTGAATGACGACAAGGTCATCACCGACACCTTCGTCATCGGGTGGTTCGCCGACATCGACGAGTTCGGCCTCCAGGTCGAGACGGAAAGCATCGAGGATGCCGAGGGCGTGCGACTCGGGTACAAGTTTCACCACCCCATCAAGGATCTGAAGCGCGACATCCACCTTCTGAAGCCTTCGAAAGGAAAAGTCGACCGCCGGAAGACACTGGAATGGAAATCGTTCCTTGAGGAACTGTTGGGCGAGTGGCTGAAGGTCGAAATCCGTGTCGGGACATACGGCTGCGCGATGTTGACGCACCGCGTGGTGGCACTCATGGGCATGGAAGCATTCTTCACTGCCATGTATGACACACCGGACGCGGTACACCAGCTGATGGCATATCTCCGTGACAACTGCCTCTCAATGATGCACTGGGCCGAGTCCGAAGGTCTTCTCACGTTGAACAACGGCGGCCAGAGCAGTTTCGGCTCGAGCTACAACTGGACCACCCGTCTCCCCGCACCCGGCTATGCAGCCGACAAGCCCGTCCGCCTTCGAGACATGTGGGGTGGCGCCAACAGCCAGGAGACAGTCGGCGTATCGCCGGAGATGTTCCACGAATTCTGCTTTCCTTACTACAGGGATTGCTGCGAGCCGGTAGGCCTCATCTACTACGGCTGTTGCGAACCGGCGCACCCGTTCTGGGGTGACATCAGCCGGCTGCCCCACCTCAAGAAGGTGTCGATTTCAAAATGGTGCGACGAGGCCTTCGTGGCTGACGCCATGCGAGGCACAGAGCTGGTGTTCTCCCGCAAGCCAGACCCCAATTTCCTCAGCGTGGATGTGAGACTGGACGAAGCCGCATGGGCCGCCCACATACGCAAGACGCTGGAGGTCACCAGAGGGGTGTTCACCGAGTTCATCGTGCGCGACGTCTACACCGTGCATGGGAACCTGGAAAACCCGCGAAGAGCGGTCGAAATAGCGCGCAGGGAAATCGACCGCCACTGGAAGGGCTGAGAGACAGCAGCCCGGAGCGCAAGGCGCCGTGTGCCTCCCCATTTAGAGTATTGACACCACCTGGGGGCAAATTGCTAGCCTCCACGCCACTCGGCAGGCCAATTACGGTCTTGAACCGTTATCAGCAGGGCACAGGGAGAAGAAAGACATGGCAACAGCACTGACAAAGAACGCGAAACTGATCAAGTGGGTTGATGAGATCACAAAGCTGTGTAAACCCGAAAAAGTCCACTGGTGCGACGGATCTGACGCCGAGTACCGTGGCCTGTGCGACATGATGGTCAAGACCGGCAGTTTCATCCCTCTCAATCCAAAGTTGCGGCCGGATTGTTACCTGACTCGCTCGCACGCCAGTGACGTCGCACGCGTGGAGGACAGGACCTATATCTGTTCCCGGACAAAGGAAGAGGCAGGTCCCACGAACAACTGGACAGACCCCGCGGAAATCCGGACCAGGCTGACAGGCATGTTCAACGGCTCCATGCAGGGACGTACTCTCTATGTCATACCCTTCGCCATGGGTCCCCTGCATTCGCCGATCGCCAAGATCGGCATAGAGATTACCGATTCGCCGTACGTTGTTGTGAACATGCGGATCATGACCCGTATGGGCAAGGCCGTACTGGCCAAGCTGGGGGCCGATGGTGACTTTATACCTTGTCTGCACTCCGTCGGTGCGCCGCTAAAGCCCGGGCAGAAGGATCTCCCCTGGCCATGCGAACCGGACCCGGCCAACAAATACATCGTCCATTTCCCGGAAGACCGGTCGATCTGGTCGTACGGATCCGGCTACGGCGGAAACGCGCTGCTGGGCAAGAAGTGCCTTGCGCTCCGCATTGCCTCCTCCATCGCGCGCAAGGAGGGATGGATGGCGGAACACATGCTGATCCTGTCGCTGACATCGCCCGCAGGAAAGAAGCACTACATTGCCGCGGCATTCCCGAGCGCCTGCGGAAAGACCAACCTGGCCATGCTGCAGCCTGCGTTGCCCGGCTGGACGCTGAAATGCCTTGGAGACGATATCGCGTGGATACGCATCGGAGAAGACGGGCGCCTTTACGCCATGAATCCCGAGACGGGTTTCTTCGGCGTGGCGCCCGGCACTTCGATGAAGTCGAATCCTAACGCGATGCTGTCGTTCACAAAGAACAGCATCTTTACGAACGTCGGGCTTACGCCGGATGGCGATATCTGGTGGGAGGGCATGGACGTTCCGCCTCCCGCGAAGCAGATCGACTGGGAGGGCAAGGAATGGACCCCTGACTGCGGCCGAAAGGCGGCGCACCCAAACGCCCGGTTCACTGCACCCGCCAGGCAGTGCCCCGTGATCGATTCCGATTGGGAAGATCCGGCCGGCGTACCGATCGACGCTTTCCTTTTCGGCGGCCGCCGCCCGAGCACAATTCCCCTGGTGAACGAGGCATTCTCATGGGAACACGGCGTATTCCTTGGTTCTGCGGCCGGGTCAGAAACGACGGCAGCGGCCCTTGGCAAGGCAGGGGTCCTGCGGCGCGACCCTTTCGCCATGCTGCCGTTCTGCGGCTACCACATGGGCGACTACCTTGCGCACTGGCTCTCAATGGCCTACCGCACAAAGCGTGACAAGCTGCCGAAGGTCTACTTCGTCAACTGGTTCCGCAAGAATGCCGACGGCAAGTGGCTCTGGCCCGGCTACGGCGACAACGTCCGCGTCCTCAAGTGGATATGCGATCGCGCCGAAGGCAAGGGCAAAGCCGTGAAGACAGCCATCGGCAACATACCCACTCCCGACGCTATGGATCTGTCAGGTCTGGACATCGCGAAAGACGACCTCGCCCAGCTCCTGGCCGTTGATGTGGAAGGATGGAAGAAAGAAGCCGCCAACATCGGTTCGTTCTACGACTTGCTCGGCAGTCGCATGCCCGCCGCATTGCGCAAGGAGCTCACACAGTTGCAGGAACGGTTGGGATA
>Ga0172371_10009978_pt1 | contig 12941 bp, 10 predicted proteins | sample Lak12m_FD_114543 | JGI IMG/M metagenome (GOLD analysis project Ga0172371, IMG submission 114543) | Freshwater microbial communities from Kabuno Bay, South-Kivu, Congo - kab_022012_12m | ecosystem: Environmental > Aquatic > Freshwater > Lake | place: Democratic Republic of the Congo: South-Kivu... | reverse complement strand
CTCCGATTCTCCCCGGCTTGACAGCACTGGACCCCGGCCTTCGCCGGGGTGACGTTCCGTGCATTCCGGGGCGTCTTCCTTTACCAAATGTGGTAACAGGGATTTATGTTAGCGCCTATGGGGAGCGGGGGCAGGACCTTTTTCCCAAAAGGTCTCCCCCGCGTTCGCCTTTCCGGCTACTGCCTACATTTTTGGCTTCGGGAATCCCTCGAGAGCCTTCAGGGCCCGATCGATCTCCTCCTGGGGCAGCTCATAGTCAAAGAGCTTGCCCTGGAAGAATGCGTCGTACGCAGCGAGGTCCACGAGGCCGTGACCGCTCCAGTTGACGAGGATGGTCTTTTCCTTCCCTTCCTCCTTGGCTTTCTTGGCTTCCTGAATCACAGCCGCCAGGGCGTGACACGTTTCCGGCGCGCTGATGAATCCCTCGGTTCTGGCCCACGTCACTCCGGCCTCGAAAGTCTCAAGCTGAGCAACAGCCCGGGGCTCGATGAGGCCGTCGACTATCAACTGGCTGACCAGCGGCGCCATGCCGTGATACCGCAGGCCCCCCGCGTGGATGGGCGCGGGCACGAACGCGTGCCCCAGCGTGTGCATGGGAATCAACGGAGTCATCTGGACGGTGTCGCCGAAATCATAGGTGAAGGGTCCCTTGGTCATGGTCGGACAGGACGTTGGTTCCACGGCGATAACGTCAATCTTTTTACCGGCTATCTTGTCTCTGAGGAACGGGAACGCAATTCCGGCGAAATTGCTGCCGCCGCCGCAGCACCCAATGACGATGTCCGGGTAGTCGCCGACCTTGGCAAGTTGCTTCTGGGCCTCCAGACCGATGATGGTCTGATGCAGGAGCACATGATTGAGAACACTTCCGAGTGAGTAGCGGGTGGACGGCCTCCCCTGGGCCTCGCTCGTCACCGCGTCTTCCACGGCTTCGCTGATCGCTATGCCGAGGCTCCCCGGTGAATTGGGGTCCATGGCGAGGATTTTTCGTCCCGCTTCCGTTTCGGTGCTGGGGCTCGGAATACACGTAGCCCCCCAGGTATTCATCATGAGGCGCCGATACGGCTTCTGTTCGTAGCTGATGCGCACCATGTAGACCTTGGCTTCGAGCCCGAACTGGGCGGCCGCGAAAGACAATGCGCTTCCCCATTGGCCCGCACCGGTTTCGGTCGAAATCCGTTTGATGCCGAAGACCTTATTGTAATAGGCCTGCGGGATGGCGGTATTCGGCTTGTGGCTTCCGGCCGGGCTTACGCCCTCGTTCTTGTAGTAGATCTTGACAGGACAATTGAGAAACTTTTCCAGGTTGACGGCCCGATAGAGCGGTGACGGTCGCCATATCAGCAGCTTGTCGAGCACCTCGCCCGGAATGTCGATCCACCTCTCCTGGCTGACCTCCTGTTCGATCAGGTTCATGGGAAAGACAGGAGCGAGATCCTCGGGCCCAATAGGCTGAAGAGTCCCCGGATGCAGCGGCGGCTGCATGGGGTTGGGCATGTCCGCCGCGATGTTGTACCACTGGCGGGGAATCTCATCCTCGTTGAGAAAAATCTTTACTGCCATGGCCTCTCCTTCCTGGTGTGGTAGTACCGGAACGGTCCCCCGGCTCCTCTCGGCAGAGCGCACCGGGCGTTGTCGACAACTGGAAGAAAAACCGGACGAAAGACAACGGAAGAAAAGCTCGGTCCGCGGCCCGGGGCTTTGGATGTTTTCCGCAGCGCGACCGGCGTACGGCTCTTCTCTCGGCTCAATGCCGTTGGGCAGATTGAACCTGACCCCTGGCAAGCCCAACGGTATCCAGGGGACATGCGGATGAAACTGTGCCCTCCCACCACGGCGTGGGGCTCGAGGAAATTCTCCGATGGTGAGCGGGATTCTACCCGTTTGCCGGGCCGGGACGCAAGGCTAATCTGAAAGGGTGAATGTGGAAGAGAACCGTCCGATGGAAATAATTGCGGGGAAGTTTCCTCCCATGAAAATGCACAGGCGAGGAACCCTCTATCGGTAGAGCGCACCGCGTTGAAAACTGCGGGATCGTTTACCGGAAACCGTTCACCGCAGAGGACTCAGAAAACGCAGAGATTCGCGCGGCGATTTCCTCTGCGGTGATCCCGCGCAGAACGCGGGACTTGTTCTCGGCTGCTATCATGCTGAACGAAGTCTTCCGCGAAGTTCAAAGCGCGTCCCCATCGTTCTTTGTGTGAGCCGCAGCGCGCCTCACGTTTTCACAGGACGTCTCGAAGTAGCCCGGATCGATCTCGAATCCCACAAAGGGTACACCGAGCTTCACGCATGCCAGCGCTGTGTTGCCAAGGCCGAGGAAGGGGTCCATGACCAGGCTGACATGGGTTCTTCCGTGGAGCTTGACGCACATCTCCGCAAGCCGGGGAGGAAACGTGGCAGGGTGTGGCCGGTCCCGGTCCCTCGACACGATGGTCTTGTACGGTATGAACCACGTGTTGCCGCGGCATCTGACGTCTTCCCCGGCCGACTTCCAACGAGTAATGTTGGACTTGTGCTTGTACGGCACCCCGATCGCGAGGCGGTCGATCTCGACGTCTCCGAATCGGGTGAAATGGAAGACGTACTCGTGGGCGTCCGACACATACCTGCGGCTGTTTATCGGCTTGATATGTCCCACGTTGATGTCTTCCGGGAGCCCGTGATCGTCACCGTTCGAGCACTTATCTATCGCGATGGATTTGATCCAGTGGATGGTATTCTGAAGCTTGAAGCGCTTGCGCACCCGCAGGGCCGTTTCGAGCGGACCCCAGGGGTCGCTGGGTTTGCCCCCGACATTGAGAAACAGGGACCCCTTGCGAGAAAGCACCCGCGCGACTTCTCCGGCCCAATCCTCCATCCAGTCGAGATATGCTTCCCTTCCAATTCGGTCATCGTAGACGCCGTATTTGACCCCGATGTTGTACGGGGGCGACGTTACGACGACATCCACGCTGTCGGGCGGCATCTTCCTCATGCCCGCGAAGCAATCCTTCAGCCGGAGGTCTATGTTTGAGCCGTTCTTGAGCGCCACGGTGAAATTGGTCACTGTATTACTCTGTTGCACAAGTGCGATCACGTATTCGGAACCCTTTGCCGCGACCGACGGGAGCCGCCAATAATTTAAGAGTTTTTGAAGAGGGGTGCGGGGAGGGACCATTTGCAAAAAGTCCCTCCCCGGTGCTTTTCATTCTTCTTCCCCCGCCGCTCACCCCTCGCGTGCCTCGATGCGCGCGGCTTTTGCTTCGATGGATCGCCTCTGTTCGTTCCGGTGTTCTCGCAGCTTCTCCTGGAGCGTGGAATCGGAGGTCGCGAGGATCTGGACCGCGAGGAGTCCCGCGTTCTTGGCCCCGGCCGATCCAATTCCCACCGTAGCAACCGGGACGCCTCCAGGCATCTGAACCGTGGACAACAAGGCGTCGAGCCCTCGCAGCGGTCCGGCCTCCATCGGAACGCCGATCACGGGAATGACCGTGTGCGCGGCGAGGAATCCCGCAAGGTGGGCCGCCATGCCCGCACCCGCAATGAGAACCTTCCACCGTTCCTGTTCCGCTCGTCGGGCCAGTGCGGCCACCTTTTCCGGCGTGCGGTGCGCGGAAGCCACGGTCATGACGTAGGGAATCCCGAATTTTGCCAGGATCTCAGCAGCTTTCTCCATGGTGGAGAGGTCCGAGTCACTGCCCATCACTATGCCGACCTGAATGTCCGTCATCACGCTTCCTCGATTTGCGGTCTCGGGCCTTTCTCATCGCGGCACGCACGGCTGTACGGAGCGGCATGCCGTCAGCCGTTGGGCGTCACGCCTCCGGAAAGGTACAGCGCAATAGCTCCGTCGTACGCATGGGTGAGCAGGAAAACTTTCTTGGCGAGCCGGAAATTCGTCTCTTCCGAGACCGATCCGCCGGAGCGTTCCATTTCCGCGATGACCGTGGTGTAATCGGATGGGTCGGTGATCACCGTTACAAACGGATAGTTTTTTGCAGCGGCCCTGAGCAGGGTAGGGCCGCCGATGTCGATGTTCTCGACCGCGTCGGCCAGGGTGCAATCCGGCCGCTCGACGGTTTTCTTGAAGGCATAGAGGTTCACCACGACCATGTCGATGGGCAGGATGCCGTGCTTCTCCATGGCCTGAATATGCGCGGGCCGCGTGCGCATTCCCAGAATGCCGCCGTGGATTCTGGGATGGAGGGTCTTGACCCGTCCATCGAGCATTTCCGGGAACCCGGTGAATTCCGACACTTCGGTGATCTTGATCCCCGCCGAGGCAAGCGCCTTCGCCGTGCCGCCGGTGGAGAGGATCTCCACGTCGAATCCTGCCAGGGCCCTTCCCAACTGATCGATTCCGGACTTGTCCGTCACGCTGATGAGTGCTCTTACTATTTTCGGCATGTCTGATCCTCTTTCGGTCACCGTTCAGCGGCAAACAGGAATTCACCGCAGAGAACGGTGAGGTCGCGGAGGCAGGAATTCTGGAAGTCTCGGCCAGCGCGCTGTTCCTGCCCCAAGGAAGGGGCATGGCGGCATCCTGTGCAACCCCGAATTCAGGATGGCGCAGGAGACTTCATCGTGTAACCAATCGGGAGAGAATTGATTCTTCTGAACTCTCCGCTTCCTCTGCGCCCTCTGTGGTGAACCATTACCTTTCGTTCAACGAAGCGACTGCTTCGGTATGCCTTTGAACTTGTCCCGGTTGATGTGCGCTATCTCCTGGATGGCTTCTTTTCCCAATGCGCTTCCCGGATCCGCCCTGGCAACCGTTTCCAGTCTTTTCAATGCCTTCTCGACGCTTCCCTGCTTCAGGAAAATCATTCCCATGCGGAACTGCGCGGGGAGATGGTCCGGGTCGAGCTCCAAAACCTTGTTCAGCTTGGTGATGGCCGCGGTGGGATTGCTCTGCTCTTCATAGATCAGGGCCATACGATAGTGGGCTTCCTTGAAGGACGAGTCGGCAGCCAGGGCCTTCTTGTAGTATTCGAGGGCCTGGGCGAAATTCTTCCTTTTCTCGAGGCAGAAGGCCAGATTATACATGGCGTTGGGATTGTCGGCGCTTAGCGCAATTGCCTTTTGGTACTGCTCGATGGCCCTATCAAGATCTTCTTTCTTGAAATATGCCACCCCGAGATTGTAGGCCGCCTTCTCCGGAGTCGTGTACGCGGGATCTTTCATGCAGATCTCGAACTGCTCGATCGCCTCGTCGTATTTGCCCAGGGCCAGAAGAGCAGTCCCCATATTGTTGCGGGCTTCGGTGAGCTTCGGGTCTATTGTCAGGGCCTTTTGGTACTGTTCAACGGCCTTGTCGTACAAACCCTTCTGCTGGAACGCCAACCCGAGCGCGTGCTCCACATCGGCATTGTTCGTGGCCAAACTCTGAGCGGTGAGGAGCTCCTTGATGGCTTGAGGGCTCTTCCCTTCGTTGAGATAATTGATCCCCATGCGATAGTGAGACTGAACGGTTTGCGCAACCTTCCCGGAAGAGGCGCCCTGCTGGGGCACGCAACCCAACAAAGCCGCCAGGACCATAAGGCCCGTCAGCAGATGACAGAATCCGGGAGGAAGGCTCGAAAGTCTGCGGGGACCGAAAATTGTGGTGCGAGAGAGGATCGGAGGCTTTCTTCTCCCCTTCATCCCACTCTTCTCCCAAGGGGAGAGGGAGCCGCCACGCGAGGCTTCACACTTCCATCTCGATTCACGAGAGGGACACAGGGTGAGAGGGGGGGGGCTACGGTATAGCCCAGTCTCCGAGTTTTGGGACAGTTCCCTCATGGCTGCCTCCACATTGATGCCCAAACCTCCGAGGAGTCTTCGTGCCGAAACGGAACACGTTATCTCCCGGCCGTTCCGATGACGTTCAAAGTCTCACATCGTACATAAGACGTCGATCGGGATCGGATCCACGTCAGAAAAACAGGAGCTCCCTGACGAAAGAGGTGAGGAAAAGGTTCAAGCTCGTCGTAGAATCCCAGATGCCGTGGTACGACGATTCTTCTGCCCGGACAGGCTCGTAAGCGGCCTTGTGCTGGGGGAAGATCTCCCATCTGCCGTCCGAAGGCTCGTCCCGTTTCCCGGCTCTCGCTGTAAGGCGGCTGCGTATGACGTCGTCAGGCGCAGTGCATTCGATAAGCCTAAAACGCGCTCCCGCGGCCTGAGCAACTTCCAGGGCGGCTTTGCGGTCCGCCAAACGACTGAAGGACGCATCGACAATCACCGATTTGCCCTGTTCGAGCTCGCGGCGGGCCTCGTCCAGCAGCGCCCGGTACGTGAGGTCCGTCGCACCGGGTGTATAGATTCCCTGGCGGAACTTGTCAAGTTGATGTTCGGCCGGCGTGAGTCCGTGAAGCTCTTTCCTCACCTCATCGGATCGCAACGGCACTATTCCAAGCCTCTTCGCGAGCTGCGCCGCCATGAAGCTCTTTCCGCTGGCCATGAGGCCCGAAGTGACGATCAACGCAGGGTGCAGCGGGGGGACGAGGTAGGACCGGGCCAGTCGAAAGTAGTCCGTTGCCGTTCCGGCCGCGGCGGCCTTTTCTTCGGGCGAAATTTCCGGTTCCTCGAGGGAGAAGCTGAGGACCTTTCCGCGCACAAAAGCCCGGTACGACCGGTAAAGGCCGAGAAGTTTCAAGACGTCCCGATCTCCGGAGGTCCGGGCGTAACGCCGGGCGATCCGATCTGCGTACGCGGGATAACCGCGAAAATCCAGGTCCATCAGGAGAAAACCCAGGTCAGAGGCCGTGTCGCTGTACCGGAATCGGTCATTGAACTCGATGCAGTCGTACAACATGATTTCGTCGAGGATTACCACATGCTCGAGGTGCAGGTCGCCGTGACAGTCACGAATGAAGCCGCCTTTCATGCGCATGGCGATGAGGTCTTCGTGAGTCTCGAGGAAGGCGAAGGAAAGCGAAACCACCGCCTCGTGGGTTTCCCGGTCGATCGTACTCCCGACAAAGGGAACGGTCTGCTCGAAGTTTTCGGCGAGGTTCCGGCGGATTACATCCGACGAGCCGAAAAGGCTGATCTCCGGACCGGTGGCCGCCACGGAGTGAAAGAAGGCTAGCCGATCCGCGAGGCGATCCAGGATCTCCGGGGTGATCTTGTCGTCCTCGAGCATCCTGATCATGGTGCGGTCCTGGGGGATGTGCCGCATCACCACCGCGGCTTCGACCGCGTCTCCCCCGCCCCTGAGATTTATGCCGCCCGGCCCGGAACAGATCTCCACAACCCCGAGATAGATCCTTTCGGAAAAACGTGAATTGAGGATCACCTCCTGGTGACAGAAGTGCTGCCGTTTCTCGAGGGTCGTGTAATCGAGAAAACCGAAGTTGACCGGTTTCTTGACCTTGTAGACCAGATCCCCAGCAATGAACACCACCGAGATATGTGTCTGGATCACCTCGACGCCGGCCGGGCGGTGCGGATAGATCGCCGGGTCCGACATGGCCCGGATGAGGTCGTCGAGGCTCCTGCTCACGAAGCGGTCTCCCGGATCGTGGCGAGCTGACCGCATGCCGCGAGGATGTCCCGTCCCCGGGATTTGCGGACGATGGCGAGGAGCGACTTGGACATGAGGATATCCTGAAACCTGGCGACTCGCTCCGGCAATGGGCTCTTCAGATCCTCGGAGAGCTCGTCGTTGAAGGGGATCAGATTGACCTTGGCCCGGATGGGATTGAGCAGTCGGACGAGACCACGCGCGTCCGCGTCGGAATCGTTGAAACCGCGGATGAGCACGTATTCGATGGTGATGCGGTCCCGCCTCGGCAGCGGATAGTCCCTGAGTACGGCAATGAGCTCGGAGAGAGGATAGGTCCGATTGATTGGCATGATGACGTTGCGCTGTTCATCGGTCACCGCGTTGAGACTCACGGCCAGCTTGACGCGAACCGCGGCGCCGAGCTCCCTGATCTTCGGGACGAGCCCCACGGTCGACACCGTAAGGTGTCTCCACGAAATTTGCGGACCATTGGGATGGGAGAGAATCTTCACCGCCCTGACAGTCGCGTCGAGGTTGGCAAGGGGCTCTCCCATCCCCATGAACACCATGTTGGTGATGCGGCTTTCCGGGACTTGCCTGCGGACTTCCAGCAGTTGTGACACGATCTCTCCGGCCGAGAGATTGCGAACGAATCCCATGCGTGCCGTCCGGCAGATCCGGCACCCCATCGCGCACCCCACCTGAGTGGAAACGCAGAGGGTGTCGTGATCGTCGCCCGGTATGAGCACCGTTTCGATGCCGTGACCGTCGTGGAGCCCCAGAAGGAACTTCCGCGTGCCGTCAGCGGAGGAGAGTGTCTCCAGGACCTGCGGACGGCTGATTCGAGCACGCTCGGCCAGTTCCGCACGCAGCGCCTTGGAGAGATCCGTCATGCTCTGAAAGGAATCCGCCAGCCGCTGGTGCATCCATTTCATGATCTGCACGGCCCGGAATCGTTTCTTCCCCAGGCGGATGAGGAACTCCTGGAGCTCTTCCTGGGTCATGGAGAGGATGTCGGGCGGTTGGGAATCTGCAGGGGCGGCGAGAATCGGTTCGGTCAATGGATTTCTATCCCGCTGAAGAAGTAGCTGATCTCGAACTTCGCGCTCTCCGGGGAGTCTGATCCGTGTACGATGTTGTTCTGTTTGGTGTCGGCCCATTTGGCTCTGATTGTTCCTTGCGCGGCTTCCTTGGGATCGGTCGCTCCCATAATTTCCCGGTTGCGAGCTATCACGTTCTCCCCCTCGAGTACCATAATCACCACAGGTCCCGAGATCATGAAATCGACGAGCTCTCCGAAAAATGGCCGCTCTTTGTGGACGTAGTAAAAACCTTCCGCCTCAGGACGGCTGAGTCTCTTCATCTTCATGGCCGCGATGCGAAATCCCGCGGCTTCAAAAATGCGTACAACTTCACCGATCAGGTTCTTGGACACTCCGTCCGGTTTTATGATCGATAGCGTTTGTTGCGTCATCTTTTCCACACCTCTGAAAATAGCGTTATCATCACTCTTATTACGGTGGATGACCAATGTAAAGGGCTTTTCACCCTGTGAGCACCCGCGGGGACCGGCAAGGCTGGGAGCCTGTCGCAAAATTCTTGGGCTGAGAGAAAGCGCGCCACGGATACCTCCACCCTGTGTCCCTCTCCCAATGGGAGAGAGAATTGAAACTGTCTCAGAATTAGGGTGAATTCAATTTTTCAGGTACGGCGCGCTTCGAGAAGCGCCCTAATTTCGGGCAGTTCACGAACCGCGCCGTACCGACAGCCAAGCGGAAAAGGAGGTTTTGAGACAGTTTCAATTATCCGGTGGTTCAAAATGGCCCCCTCTCCCTCCAAGAGAAGGTCGGGGCGAGGGCGACAAAAAAGAGCCGCGGCGTTCTCGTGCCACGATTTTGAGTCTGTCTCGATATGTGCGACAGGCTCCCGGGCCAAGGAGCGTTGAATTTCGCAACTGAATAGGCTATGTGTCTGGTCGACCCGGCGACCGAAGGAGGGTGCGTCTCATGAAGACCCCGTTTACCAGGGAATGGTGTGTAGGTCTGTTCCTACTGCTCGGTTGGTGCTCCGTTTTTGATGCGGCTGCCTGGGCGGAAGGAGAAATCTCCTTGCCCAAGCCCACGTACGTCGGAAAGATGTCCGTGGAAGCCGCGCTCTCGGCCGTCAAGTCGGTGCGAACCTTTACGTCCGCGCCCGTGACGATCGCCCAGGCCGCGCAAATCCTCTGGGCTGCCAACGGCAATCTGCCTGTTGATGCCGTTTCCGGCGCCACCATGAAGGTTTTCCCCTCTGCGGGCGGCTTGTATCCTCTCGAGGTATTTCTCGTGACCGGGAAGGATACCGTAACCGGTCTCCCCGCGGGGGTTTTCCAGTATCAGCCGCAAACGAGCTCGCTTCAGACGATCGCCTCGGGAGACAACCGAACCCTTCTGGCGCATGCGGCGCTCTCCCAGATGTGGCTGGCCCGCGCTCCCGCGCTCGTGATCATTGCCGCGGTCTTCACCCGGACCACGGCCAAATATGGGCCGCAGGGATTTCAGTATGTGTTTATGGAAGCGGGCAACGCCAACCAGAATATTTACCTTCAGGCCGCGTCCCTCGGTCTCAACACCGGGACGGTGGGGGCGTTTCAGGCGGCCCAGGTTTCGGGAGCGCTGAAACTCCCCGCCAACGTGACGCCGCTGCTCATCGTGGCTGTGGGGAAGTGAGGAGTCAAGAAAGATTCCTTGAAAATGCCCGGGGAGGGACTTTTTGCAAAAAGTCCCTCCCGGGACCCCTCTTCAAAAACTCCTAATATATTTGCGGCTCCCGTCAGTCGCCGCGTGATGGCCGCGGACCCGGACTGGGTGTAAGGGTAGCATTTTCCTCATGGAGCTCTCGCCGCGACGTCCCCATCCACCCCGCGGTCGGCATTCGCGACAAAATCTTGTAGAAAATCTGAATCGAATCCCGCTCGTTTTCTTTCTCCTTGACACAAACCGGGAAATGTAGATAATCTACGTCGATACAATCTAGTTCTTCCCGCAAGGAATCAATTCATAGTGGACCCAAGGAGGTAGGAGGATGGAATGGGTGGTTTTGGTTGCCCTCATATGTGGGGCTCTCGGTGTGGCCTATAGCCTGATTACCGCAGGCTGGGTCATGAAACAGGATGCCGGCAACGCGCGGATGCAAGAGATATCCAGCTACGTTGCCGAGGGCGCCATGGCGTACTTGACTCGCCAGTATAAGGTGGTGGCCATCATTGCCGTCGCTTTGGTCATCATCCTCTTCTTGACTCTGGGAGCGATGCCCGCCCTCGGATTCATCATCGGTCTTGTCGGTTCCGGTCTCGCCGGTTTTCTCGGCATGAAGGTTTCTACCAAAGCCAACGTCCGTGTTGCGGCAGCAGCCAGCAGGAGCTTGGCTGACGCCATGGATGTCGCCTTCAAGGGCGGGTCTGTGACGGGAATCGTCGTTACCGGTCTGGCCCTCCTCGGTGTGGCCGGCTTCTATTGGATCGCCAAATCGCACAATCCCGATCCCCATGCGCTTTTCAGCGCCCTGGTGGGACTCGGGTTCGGCAGCTCGCTCATGAGCGTGTTTGCTCGTGTGGGCGGCGGTATCTACACCAAGGCTGCAGACGTCGGCGCGGACCTCATCGGCAAGGTGGAAGCGGACCTGCCTGAAGACGACCCCCGCAATGCCGGGGTCATCGCGGACAACGTCGGTGACAACGTCGGTGACTGCGCCGGTATGGCGGCAGACCTCTATGAGACGTACACGGTTACGCTCGTAGCGGCCATGCTGCTGGGGAGCACCATCTACGGTATCACGTCGCCCGCGTTTTTCATGCCGCTCCTTATCGGCGGCGTGGCAATCGTCGCGTCGATCATCGGCACGTTCTTCGTCAAGCTCAGCAGGACAACGGCTGAGAAAGACATTTACATCATGGGCGCGCTGTACCGCGGGCTTGCCGTTGCCGGTATCCTTGCGGCCATAGCGTTCTATTTCGTGGCAGCGAAGATGCCGTTGGGACCGCCGAAAGGAGGGGCCTTTATCGTTCCTCCGATGAACATCTTCTGGATGGCGGTTGTCGGACTGGTCCTCACCGGTCTCATCGTGGTCATCACCGAGTGGTTCACCGGCATGTACGCTCCGGTCAAGTACGTGGCCAATGCGAGCACAACCGGTCATGGCACGAACATCATCGCGGGTCTTGCGGTCAGCATGATTTCCACGGTTGCTCCCGTGATCGTGCTCGCAATCTCCATCTTGATCGGCTACGGTCTGGGCGGAGGATTCTCCGGTAGTCCCGGAACGGGTCTGTACGGGATTGCCGTCATTGTCGTCTCCATGCTCTCGATGACCGGCATGGTCGTGGCAATCGACTCATACGGCCCGATCACGGACAATGCCGGCGGTATTGCCGAAATGGCGGACCTTCCTGAAGAAGTTCGCAACAGGACCGACCCTCTGGACGCGGTTGGCAATACCACCAAGGCCGTTACCAAGGGTTATGCCATCGGTTCCGCGGCTCTGGCGGCACTCGTGCTCTTTGCAGAGTACACCCGGGCCATCGAGGAGCTTTCCGGGCAGGCCATGGCGTTCGATCTCTCAAGCCCCAAGACTCTGGTGGGGCTGCTCATCGGCGGGATCATTCCTTACTTCTTCGCGGCTCTCTGTATGCTCGCGGTTGGTAAGGCAGCCGGTTCCATCGTTGATGAAGTGCGGCGTCAGTTCCGGGAAATCCCGGGCCTGAAAGAGGGACTTCCCGGTGTGAAGGCCGAATATGGCAAGTGCGTGGACCTGGTCACCGCAGCCGCTCAGAGGGAGATGGTTATTCCTTCCCTGCTGCCCGTGGTGATTCCTCTGGCCGTCGCATTCATCCCGGGCCTCGGTAAGGAAGCCCTCGGCGGCATGCTCATCGGAAGCATCGTGGTGGGTCTGTTCCTCGCCATTGCCATGACCACCGGCGGCGCTACCTGGGACAATGCCAAGAAGTACATCGAAGACGGCAACCTGGGCGGCAAGGGCAGTGATGCTCACAAGGCCGCGGTTACCGGCGACACCGTCGGCGACCCGTACAAGGATACGGCCGGTCCTGCTCTGAACCCGGTCATCAAGGTCGTCAACATGGTGGCGCTCCTCATCGTTCCCTTCATTCTGAAGTAGACCGAAAAGTCGGGGGACTAACCCCCGTTGAATAGAATAGCCCCTGCGGCGCGAGAGCCGGAGGGGCTTTTTTTTGTGACAAAGGTGCGCAGCCCGGGGCCATCTCCTGCGGACGGAAACAGACAACTGATACCGACCTCCGCGGCCCGTATCGGGCGCAACGTATAGCTGAGCGCGTTGGAAATTGCGGGAAAACTATAGTGTCACGCGTTGAGAATTGCGGAAATGCTCAGCGACCGATGTCCCCCTGTTTGTGCGGCGCGGAGACGCAGGAACTGTCTCAAAATTCCTGAACCGGCCGACACCGTGACACGAT
>Ga0172371_10009977_pt1 | contig 12941 bp, 8 predicted proteins | sample Lak12m_FD_114543 | JGI IMG/M metagenome (GOLD analysis project Ga0172371, IMG submission 114543) | Freshwater microbial communities from Kabuno Bay, South-Kivu, Congo - kab_022012_12m | ecosystem: Environmental > Aquatic > Freshwater > Lake | place: Democratic Republic of the Congo: South-Kivu... | reverse complement strand
GAAGCTGCCGAGCAGCTTGCGCAAAAGACCAAAGTAAAGGTTTTGGCAGTCTATGGCGGCCAATCCTATTCGATCCAGAAGCGCGCACTGGCGCGTGGTGTGGATGTTGTGGTGGGTACTCCGGGGCGTTTGTTGGATCTGATCCGTCAAGGGGCACTTGACCTGAACCATGTAAAAACGTTGGTTTTGGATGAAGCGGACGAAATGCTGGCTATGGGATTTATTGAGGACGTGGAACTGATCCTCAAAGAGATGTCATCAGAAAAACAGGTTGCGCTTTTCAGCGCCACGCTGCCGCAAGCCATCCAAAAACTTGCCAACCGTTATCTGAAACAGCCGGCCAGGATCTCGGTCAGTCCTGAACGATTAACCGTGGCAGATACTGAACAGCGATACTGCCGAATAAATGAAGGAAATAAACTATCTGCCTTGACTAGACTGTTGGAGACCGAAGAAGTCAGCAGCGCATTGATCTTTGCGCGTACCAAGGTACGCACGCAGGAATTGGCAGATGAATTGGTCCGCTTGGGGTTTGCCACGGATTCTCTGCACGGCGATCTCAGCCAGGAACGTCGTGAACAAGTCTTGAATAAATTTAGACAAGGCCAGATCACAATTATGGTCGCCACAGATGTGGCCGCGCGTGGGCTGGATATTGCCGGAGTGTCGCACGTTTTTAACTATGACATTCCTGCTGACGCCGAAGACTACGTTCATCGAATTGGACGGACCGGCCGGGCAGGTAAAAAGGGTGTTGCGATCACATTACTGACCCCTAAGGAAAGGGGACGTCTGAACCAGATCCAGACTTATACCAGGCAGCCGATGAACGAATTTTCATTGCCTTCAGCGGATGTGGTTAAAGCCAGGCGTGAAGAAAGACTGATCAACCGTCTTTCAGAACAGTTGGTCGTGGGCATCAGTCCTGCTGAACGAGCGTTAATTGAACGCATGGAAGAGATGGGCATCTCGGCCCTTGATGTTGCAGTGGCTTCGATCCGATTATTGAGGGCAAATGAGGGGACGGAATCACTCAAGGAGATCGCGGCGCCTGCCGAGAACTTTAAAAATAAATATGCTGCCGGAAACAGATCAAAAGATAAATGGAACACGGATACCTCAGATCACAATGCCAGAAAATCCTCCCATAAAGGGCGTGAGCCCGGAATGGTAAAACTGTGGATGAACTTGGGAAACAAGAATGGCATCAGACCAGGCGATGTGGTGGGGGCAATTGCCGGTGAATCCGGTATTCCCGGTCGTGCCATCGGAGAGATTGATATCCGCAGCGACCATACGTATGTGGATGTGGCGGAACAGCACGTGAAAAACGTCTTGAACGCCTCGGAAGGGAAATACCGCCTGCGTGGGAAACCGGTCAAGCTGAGATTGGCCGATTGAACTCGCGAAATATAATATGAAATCGAACCTTCCAACTCGTGATATGATCCATATCGGGTCAAGAGTCCAGGTCATTGAAAAACAAAACCAGCCCAGCGGCGAACTCACTGATGGAACGGTTGTGAAGCTGCTGACCAGGAGTTCCACCCATCCTTACGGGATCAAAGTTGTACTGGCTGGCGGCAAAGTCGGAAGAGTACAAAATCTGCTACCTGATTAGGAACTAAAAACAGTCCGCAGATTGCGGACTGTTTTTTTGATCGAAACATCCCTATTCTTTTGTTACAACAATTACACCCACGGTCCCGGCTCCGGTGTGGACGGATACTCCCGGGCCGAAGTCGATCTTTGCTAATTCGTTGGGTATTTGTATTTTCTTGCGTAGTTTAGTCTCAAGCAGGTCGGCATCTTCCAAATTGAGTACATGGATAATGCAGGCGCGTTCCACCGGTTTTCCGTCGATGGCAATGCTTACCAACTCCACCAGTCGATCCATGGCGGCTTTGCGAGTGCGTACTTTTTCCAACAAGTCCAATTTGCTGTTTCGCATTGCCAGGATTGGACGGATGTTGAGCATGTTTGCCATCCCGGCAGCCAGATTGCTTACACGTCCGCCGAGTGCCAGATATTTGAGTGTGGAAAGTGAACCATAAATGTGACAGCGGCTGGCGACACTTAATGCTTTTTCTATTGCTTCTTCATGTGAAGCGCCGGAAGCAATTGCTTCGGCGGCTGAAATGGCGATAAATCCCTGGGCCATGCTTAAAAAACCTGAATCCACGACGGATATTTTCCTGTCAGCAAAATCCTCAGCGGCGACCAGAGCTGATTCATATGTGCGGCTGATCTTGCTGCCTACCGTGATGCAGATGATCGACTCGGCGCCATCATCAAAAGCTTTTTGAAATGCTTTTGCAAAAGAAGACGGAGATGGAGCGGCGGTGGTGGGCAGCTTACCGGTCTTATCGATCCGTTCAAAAAGCTGAGGGTTTTGAATTTCGAAATTATCCGCGAAAGACTCTTCTCCGAATTGAATGGAGATGGGCACTTGCAGGATGCCGTACTTTTCCCCCAATTCGAGCGATAAGTTCGAATCGGTATCTGTGATTACCTGAATTTTTGACATGAATGATTCCTTAGAAAAAAAATTTAAAGTTCTGGATTACGCGTATTATACACAATGCAAAAAAAATGGAATGTGACTTGAGACCTAATTAATTCCTATTAAGATAAACACGATAATTTCAAAAAAGTGGCGAAAGTGGATGAACCTCATAGAAAAACAGGCAGAAAAGAACTTACGAATAATTTACCCATCCTTTACATTTTATTTAATAAAAATGATTAAAATATCATTAAAATACCACAAGACAGGAAACGCTTTAAATATAAGGTGTTTTCCTGAATTTGAGTGTTATTTCAAAATACCTGGCAAAAATATTCTTAATAAAAATATTCATCGACACACGAAACACTACCGATAGGTATGGAGGTTCAATGAGGTTTTTGGATCATATCAAGATTCGCGTAAAGATCACTGCCATATCGATTTTGCTAATTCTGATCGTGCTTGGCGTTGGCCTGGCCGAGTTTTTCATTCTCAGAGCGGCCGTTTCTTCTGCGCAGGTGTTGTCACAAAGTCAATCCCAACAATCTATCCAAACCGCGCTTTGGGTATTACTGGCAGGCGTATTTTTGGCGATTCTCATCGGTGTAGGTCTTTCGCTGCTTGTATCTCAAAGCATCCTTAAACCTGTGCATATTTTTGCCGGATCTTTGGGCAGATTGCGTACCGGAGACCTTTCACGCGAGTTGTCTGACGAAGTCAAGAAGCGCAATAATTCTCGCAAAGACGAGCTGGGCGAAGTCGGACGAAATCTTGGAGGAGCGCAAGCATATTTGGCTTATATGGCAGATCAGTTGGAACTTATTGCTCAAGGTGATCTGACAGTTGACGTGAAAACCTACAGTGACAAGGATGAACTCGGCTTGAGTATGAAGAAAATGACGGCCGATTGGCATACCGTGGTTCAGCAATTGACAGAAAATTCAGATGAGTTAAATACATCCTCGATGATGCTGGCTAATGCCGCCAGTGAATCCTCAGAGGCTACCACCCAGATCGCCAGAACCATCCAGCAGGTTGCCAGTGGGATCACGCAGCAGACCGAATCGGTCAATAAAACTGCACTGTCCGTCGAACAAATGACTCGGGCGATCGATGGCGTGGCGGAAGGCGCGCAAGAGCAGGCCAGCGCCACCGGAAAGGCCGCTGTCTTGACGGAGCAGCTTTCTGCGGCGATTACAAAGGTTTCGGATAATGCAGAAGCGGTCGTACGTGAGTCTGACAAGGCTGCCCTGGCCGCCCAGGAGGGTTCTTCAACGGTAACAGAGACTTTGGAAGGCATGCAAAGGATCAAAGAAAAAGTTGACATTTCTGCCAATAAAGTGGAAGAAATGGGCAAACGCTCGGACGAGATTGGCGCCATTACAACCATGATCGAAGATATTGCCTCGCAAACGAATCTTTTATCATTGAACGCTGCCATTGAAGCCGCCCGCGCAGGGGAAGCCGGCAAAGGTTTCGCCGTGGTCGCCGATGAAGTTCGCAAACTGGCGGAGCGCTCCTCCTCTTCAGCCAAAGAGATCAATGAACTGGTCAGAGCCATTCTTGAAACGGTTGGAGAAGCAGTCGTGGCGATGGCCGACGGTTCGCGTGAAGTGGAAGACGGGTTGGAAACGGCCCAACGGGCGGGCAAGGCTTTATCGGCCATTGACGATGTTGCCAGTGAATTAAAGAGACTTTCCGATGAGGCTGCCAGCGCCGCGACACAGATGACTGCTTCAGCCAATGAACTGGTCGCTGCCGTGGATTCGGTTTCGGCGGTTGTGGAAGAAAACACTGCTTCGACAGAAGAGATGGCTGCATCCTCCAGTGAAGTGACCATGGCGGTTGAGAATATTGCTTCGGTCTCTGAAGAGAATTCTGCGGCGGTTGAAGAGGTTTCAGCCTCCACCGAAGAAATGGCTGCCCAGACTCAGGAAGTGAACCAATCCGCCATGGAACTGGCGCGTATGGCGCAGCAATTGAAGGAAATGGTTGACAAGTTTAAGATATAGAAAACTCTAACCCGTTTTATTTCAAGGAAATAATTGGACCGTCTTGTTGTATGGATAAATTCAAGACGGTCTTATTTTTACCAGCGGTCTTGATGGATACGCGAGTCCAGGTCAATTTTTACCTGGCTGGCTCGCGCAGCATCCTGAGCAGGATATCCCAATCCCAGCCAGCATGGGAATTCATACTGTGCCGGGATCTGCAGCCTGGATTTAACAATGTCGCTTTCCTCCGGCGCGGGGATGCGCGTGACGCCAAAGATCCCCTCGGCGGCGGCTGCATTGAGCATGTTTCCGATGCACAGCCAGATGGAGGCAAAATAGTTGAGGGCGGAAATGTTCCGAGGTTTGAGCAGGGGTTTTTCCTGGCGATAGAAGGGAAGGATCAGGCATCCGCTGTCGGCCAGCATGCTGAATTGTTTTGGGATGGCGTCCAAATACATTTCGCGTTGATCCGTATCGGTGAATCCCCAACGATCAAGCACCGTCCTGGCGCGGTTGCGGCTGATCGGATGAATGACCTCGGATACAAGGTTGCGGCGTAGCTCCAGATCGTTAAGCAGCACAAAGTGCCAGTCGCGCATATGGTCGTTGGTTGGGGCGGTGAATCCTGCTGCAATCAATTTTCTGATGAGCGTCGGGTCTAACGGCTTCGGAGCGCCGTTGACCTGCTCAAAATCACGGATGGTCTTGCGCCTTTCAAATACAGTATAAATGTCCATAATTTTTCCATTGACTGAATATAAGAAAATATGTTCTATAGGGTATTATACTGCTTTTTTTTAGAAATGAAAGATATTTACCTTTAAAACACATCAAGACCTTTAGAGTGACCATGGAACGTATCCATGCATCGCATTCGAGGTCTCTGACGTGATCCAGCTACCAATAAAGTTTTACTTCGCCTGGCGGGCGGATCGTTTGTACCTGTAATTCTTGCACCGCTAATGAAACGATCTGCATTGATCATATCGCAGTTGGCTCGGGAATTCATCCCCTAATGGTTAATATTGAGGAGCACAAATGATGGGCCTTTTTATCAACTTAATAGGGTAACGAGTCTTTTGACATATTTTTGGAATACTAACAATCCATGTTAGAACAGGTATAATTTCTTTCATGTTTCGCAAACGATATTTCCGCATCCTGTACTTTTTCGGGCAGACTTTTCTCAACCTGATCTGGTGGGATTTGATCCTGGCGCACATTGGATTTCGACGACTGGCTCGTAATACGCGCGCAAGACGCATGAAAACTGCAGCGCAGCGATTCAGGAGGCTGGCAGTCAGGATGGGCGGGGTGATGATCAAGGTTGGGCAATTCCTTTCTGCGCGGCTCGACGTGCTGCCGCGCGACATCACGGATGAACTGTCCGGACTGCAGGACGAGGTCACGCCTGAACCGTTTGAACCCATCCGGGCTATTTTGGAGACCGAGTTTGGGTTGCCGCTGCATCAGAAATTTGCGGAATTCGATGAAGAACCGTTGGCAGCCGCGTCGATCGGTCAGGTATATGCGGCAAAGCTGCCAGCCAATGAGGCGGAGGGCAGGGAATTCCCGTCCGTGGTGGTGAAAGTGCAGCGGCCGCATATCGAGGAGATCATTAATGTAGACCTCTCCGCGCTGCGCATCGTCGGAGGATGGCTGCAGCATTATAAACCCGTCAAAAAACGCGTCGATGTATTGAAGCTGATGGAGGAATTCAGTCGTTCATTGCATGAAGAGGTGGATTATCTGCATGAGGGGAAGAACGCCGAGAAATTTGCAGAAAATTTCAGCGATGAACCAGGCATACGGGTACCGCACGTGATCTGGTCTGCCACGACCAGGCGCGTGCTGACCCTTGAAGACGTCCGGGCGATCAAGATCACAGATTATGCCGCCATCGATGCGGCCGGGCTGGACCGTGCGGAAGTCGCGACACGGCTGCTGGACACTTACCTGAAACAGATCTTTGAGGACGGTTTCTTCCATGCCGACCCGCACCCGGGCAACCTGTTCGTCCAGCCGGCGGGGGAGGGGGAGGAGGCATCAGACTGGAAGCTGACTTTCGTGGATTTCGGCATGGCGGGCAGCCTGCCGGAGAACACCTTTAATGCGTTGCGAGAGATGGTGCTGGCCGTTGGTACACAAGACGCGCAGCGTATGATCGAATCTTACAAGATGCTTGACATGCTGCTGCCCGACGCGGATGTTGACCTTCTAAAAAGGGCAATCCAGCGCGTGTTTGAACGTTTCTGGGGCAAGTCCATGAACGAACTGAAAGAAACGCACGCAGAAGACGCCATGGAGTTCATGAATGAGTTTGGCGACCTGATGTATGAGATGCCTTTCCAGGCGCCTGAGAACCTGATCTTGTTGGCGCGCTGCGTGAGTATACTCTCCGGTATGTGCACCGGTTTGGACCCCCAGTTCAATGTCTTCCAAAACCTGGCAGTTTACGCCGAAAAAATGCTGGAACTCGAAGGTGGCAACAAGTGGAAGACCATCTGGAACGAGGCCTTGAATATCCTGCAAAAGCTGGCGGCGCTGCCTGCCAGGACCGACGCGCTGTTAAGCCAGATCGAACAAGGCAAACTGGAAGTACGGACCCCTGCATTGACGCGCGAGATGGAGCGCCTGAACCGGTCACAGCGCAAGACGGCCGGCGCGATCGTGTTTGCGGCTTTTCTATTGGGAGGGGTCCAGTTATATCTGTCCGGTGAGGTCATACCGGCAGCCGGCTTTGGCGGTGCGGCTTTTCTTGCTCTCTTGTGGCTGGTTTTCTCAAGATGATTTCCCCCGGTAAATAAGAAAAAGGCATGCAGACGCAATCGTCCGCATGCCTTTAAAGACACAGTTCGTTTTGTCAGTTTATTTCATTGAAGCTTCGGTGCGCTCAATGGCCACATCAAGCAGACTGCGCAGGCCTAGCAGGAACTCCTTGCGGGCAGCCTGGCCGTGGGTCCGTACTTCAGGGGGCAGCATGGATTCGAAGGCACTGCATACGTTCTTGCCGGCGGCATGCAGATGGGCGTGCGCTTCTTCTACGCGCGGATCTTTCGGTTTTTTGGTGGTTTTCGTTTCGGTCATTTTTACTCCTTACTATACATGCATTATAAGAGCCTTGGGGCGGCTGTCAAGAGGGATCGAGATCAAAAGACTGCCTGGTAACTTGAAGATCGGCTTCTGAACAAAGAAAAATGACCAGGTAAGTTCTTATGAATCATAGCGGCATTATCCATAAAAGACACCTGGTCACAAGGGATCAAGCGGAAAATACTTATATTATTTTCTGTTGTGCAGGCAAGTTATAGTTTTCTTCTTCCTTGTCTGATTCTTCAACAACATTTTCTTTTTCGAACGTCAGCAGGTCGCGTTCCAGTTTGAAATTGGAAACTGCTTCCTGAAGGATGGCAGCCATGTCAGATAACGCCTGAGCCGAGGCGGTCACTTCTTCGACCTGTGCGCTCATTTCTTCGGCGCTGGCGCTTACTTCTTCGATGGAAGCGCTGTTCTCTTCACTGATGCTGGCAATATTTTCAATGGCCTGGGAGACTTCGTTGGAATTGGCGGCCATTTGTTCGGTAGAAGCGGTATTTTCCTCCACAATGGCTGAAACAGAATCTACGGCCGAGATGAGGTCTTCTGATGCTCGTTTCATGTCTTCGGTAGCCTTGAGCGCCTCCTCTGCCTGTGTGTTGACCGTCTCAGCGGCGGACAGGATCTCAGACAACGCCGTACCGGCCTGGGTGGCGGTGGCGACGCCGTTTTCCACTTCCTTTGAGCCTTCTTCCATGGCGGCGACCGCTTCGTGGACTGTGGCGAGAATATCATGGATCATTGTGCCGATCTCTTTGGTGGCTAATGATGAGCGTTCAGCCAGCTTGCGCACTTCATCCGCGACGACGGCAAAACCTTTGCCGTGCTCGCCCGCGCGGGCGGCCTCGATGGCTGCGTTGAGTGCAAGCAGGTTGGTCTGGGAGGCGATGTCTTCGATCGTTTCCACGATTTTGCCGATCTCCTCACTGCGGCGGCCCATTTCTTCCACTTTGTCGGCAGACGCGCCCACTTTGGATTTGATGGTCTGCATGCCGTTTAGTGTCTTTTCAACGGTTTCAGAGCCTTTGCGGGCCGCTTCCGCCGTCGCGGCGGAATTTGTGGTAACAGAGGCGGCGTTTCCTGCCACCTGGTTGATGGCCTGGTTGATCGTTTCTGTCGTTTGAGAAACCTGGGTGACCGACAGGCTTTGCTCCTGAGCGCCTCTGGCGACACCTTCTATGGCCGCGGTCATTTGCTCCACTGAGGAGGCTGTTTTTGAGATCGATGTGCTCTGGTCCGCCGTTCCTTTGGCAACCTGCTGGACAGTGATGGCAATCTGGCTGGTTGCCTGGCTGGCCTGGCTGGCTGCTGTAGCCAGTTGATTGGAAGCCGCGGCAAGGGAAAGCGCATTATCAGAGACCTTGGCAATGGTCTCCCTTAATGCGCTGATCATCATGGCAAAGGCATTGCCTAGCACGTCCTTCTCGGAAATTGGGGTGACTTCTTCGGTCAAATCGCCGGTGGATATGGATTGCGCCACATTGGAAACGTGGTGTAAATACTCCATCATGTGGCGGAAGGCGTCGGCCAGTTGGCCGGTCTCATCTTTGCTGTCGATATCCAGTTCCACAGCGAGGTCACCGTCGGCGATCATGTTGGCGGTTCTTGTGACCTTGGATAACGGAGTAACAATACTTCTGCTAATGAAGAATCCCAATACCATGCTCATCGTCGCCAAAATTACGCCGATAATTATGGAAATAACGATGGTCTGTTGGATGGTGGCGTCAAACTCCATATCGCTCTTAACATTCTCATCTCTTAGCGATTGAGCGAGCAGGTCCATTTTTTCCTGCATGGCATTTATATACAGGCTAAGGATCGTATCCATCTGCAGTGTTGTAGTTGTACTTCCGTTGGTAAGCTTCAGTACCGGCAGCATTTTGTCTTCATATTCAGTGACAATGTTCTGGTAGGCTGTCTTGGCTCCTTCAAATGTGGCCGTATCTTCCATTGTATTAATGGAACTCTCCACGGCAGCCAGGTCAGCTTCAACCTCGGCTTTCATATCTGCCCAAGATTTTTCGGCAGCATCAAAATTTTGTTTCAATTCCACGTCTGCAATGATGCGGTAGAGTTTCGTGGCATCCCCGTTGGCTTCAGCTATCTGCTGCATTTGCAGCGCAAGTTCGGCCTCGGAATTTTGCAGGCGGCTGAGTTTTTGATAGGAGAAAGAATTGAAAACGATAAGCCCTGCCATTAATAAAACAATAAATCCAAAAGACCCAAGTAATTTTGCGTTGATCTTGATATCCTTCAATTTCATAATACACTCCTGTGGCATCTAAAAATAATTAACCTGTAAGAAAAAGGGATGTGTGTTTACAGGTTAAACTCCGGGAGCATGATACTTTATTCATGCAGGCGATTATTAATATTATTGAAAAATATTTTCATTTGTTCCATAAAAACTCAATTAATCCGCAAAAATATGCGTTTAATTGATATGGTCCATTAATCGTTTTTTAATATTGGGGGAATTTTTAAGGAAAAACCAAAAACCAGGTTGACTTTCTGGTAATCATTATTGCTTTAAAAGGTGCTGGTATTTCAGGCGGAACTTGGCCACTTTTGGGGCCACCACCATGCGGCAATAACCTTGATTGGGATTGCGTGCGAAGTATTGCTGGTGATAATCTTCGGCAGGATAAAAGGCTTCAAGCGGCACCAGTTGCGTGACGATCGGATTTGCCCAAAGACCTTCTTCGCTTAGTTCATGCATGACCTTTTCGGCAACGGCTTTCTGCTTATCGTCGTTGTAGAATATGGCGGAACGGTATTGCGTACCCACATCTGCGCCCTGGCGGTTGAGCGTGGTCGGGTCGTGGATGGTGAAGAAAATATGCAGCAGGTCCTCAAAGGATACGATGTCCGGGTTAAAGGTGATGCGCACCACTTCGGCGTGTCCGGTCAAACCCGTGCACACCTCTTCGTAAGTGGGGTGGGGGCGGCTGCCGCCGGCATAGCCCGAATCCACATGCGAGACGCCGGTCACCTGATCGAAAACGGCTTCGAGGCACCAGAAACATCCGCCGGCCAGGACGGTTTGCTGCAGGGGAGTGGTATTCATAATGGAGAATTATACTCCGATTCGTCAAGAGAGTTTGGCGGATTGCCGCTTTGCATTGAGGAATCAATCCTGTACAATGAAACCAACCTTCACTACTCCCCCGGGGGAAGCACTGCAGCGTTTTAATTCTTCTGCACGATCGAGGAGGAACCCGTGAATAAGATCCTGACCCTTTTGGCATTCATCAGTCTGCTGACAGGCGGCATGAGCCCGCGCGCCCTGCCGCAGCCCGTCAACACGGACCCGCCGGCCGAGCCGGTGCGCCTGGTCTTCATACACCATTCCACGGGCGGAAACTGGCTGGCCGACCCGCAGCAGAACGAATTGGGCGGAGGGCTGGGACGCGCACTGATGGAGAATAACTACTACGTAAGCGCCACCAATTACGGCTGGGGACCGGATTCCATCGGCGACGCCACCGACATCCCCAACTGGCTGGACTGGTTCCGGGGCGAGCGTTCCTCAGTCTATCTGGATGCGCTTTATAACGAGGACGGACAGAATTTCGGAGATTTCGGCTCTTGGCCGAGGCTGGCAGACGCGCCGCAGGGTGAGAACAGCATCATCGTCTTTAAATCCTGCTTTCCCAACTCCGACCTGGAAGGCCGGCCGGACGACCCCGCTGCGCCGGACGGATGGCTGACGGTCAGCAACGCCAAGTACACCTACAACGAGACCCTTAAATATTTCGCCACGCGGCCTGACAAGCTATTCGTGGTGGTCACCGCGCCGCCGCTCATCCACAGTTCACACGCCAAAAACGCGCGCGCCTTCAACTTGTGGCTGGTCAACGACTGGCTGGAGGAGAACCACTACACGCTCGGCAACGTGGCGGTCTTTGACTTCTACAACGTGCTGACCGGCCCAAACAACCATCACCGCGTGGTCAACGGACAGGTGGAGCATACTTACAAGGAAGGGCAGAACCTTTCTTATTATCACTCCTCTGACGACCACCCCTCGCAGGAAGGCAACCGCAAGGCTGCCGAGGAGTTCATCCCCATGCTGAACGCCTTCTACAATAACTGGATCGCCGCATCCGGCGGGCAGGTGCCTGCCGGGCAGGAAAACGGTGTTCAGGTGTCTCAAAGCCAGCCTGAAGAGGGACAGGCCGATCCGGCGGGAGCTGTGGCGGATTATCGTGAAGGTTTCGAGGGGGATGTGCAGGATTGGGAAGTCTACGTGGATGAAAGCGGCAAAACCAGCCTGGCCTGCCAGACGACCGCCGACCGCGCGTCTGAAGGCAATCTTTCCCTGCAACTGGACTTTGATGTGGCGCGGGATGGCTGGGCCACCTGCGGGGTGGACTTCGCGGGCGGCGTGGACTGGAGCGGCGCGGATGGCCTGAGCTTCATGGTTCAGTCAGGGGGTATCGACGCGCCCCTGCACATAGACCTTTACGCAGAGGCGGGAGACAGCCGTGAATCCTATTTTTACGAGTTGCTCCCGGACGAAAGCACACATTGGGTGCAGGTTGCCATTGCCTGGACGGAGTTCAAACGGGTCGATTGGGGAGAGAACGTCGGGCAGCCATGTGATGGCCCCGATCATGTGAGCGGCATCGCCTTCGGCATACCCTCGCAGGGCAAGGGCGCCTTGTGGGTGGATAACATCAGCCTGTTGGGGAACGAGGAGCCGGCAATTGAACAGGAAAACGTCTCTGAAGAATTACCTGATATTGAGGAACCCTCAGCTGAGGTAGAAACTCCGCGCAGCCGCTTCAGGCTGCCTTTCTGCGCAGGGGCTGCCGCCTTGCCTTTGGCTGCTCTGGTCCTAACTCTTGGTCTGAAAAAAGAAGGCGCCGGGCACAAGAAATGAGGGACGTGCGTCTGAAGATGGATTAAGGACGATTCTCAATTCTCCATTCTCTATTCTCGTTCTGGTTCACGAAGAGGTTGGCATGAAAGGTAAGGTATTGATCATCATTAGTGTTTGCGTGATCTTGCTGGCCGGCTGCGACCTGGCCAGGCTGGTCTCGGATCGGGGAGAGGTTGAAGCGGTTGAAGAGACCGCCGAGGCCGGTCAGGCGGCCGGCGCACCCGCGCAGGTGTTAATTCCTCCGGCCAATGCGACGGAGGTGCTGCACGCTGCCGATTTCGAATATCTGGGCGCCTTCAGGCTGCCGGGCGGCGGCGAGAGGCCCGAAACCTTCGCCTACGGCGGCAACGCCATGACCTTCAACCCCAACGGGGACCCCGACGGCGCGGAGGACGGTTTCCCGGGCTCACTCTTCATCATGGGGCACGACCGCATTGCCTACGGCGACGTGCCG
>Ga0172371_10009976_pt1 | contig 12942 bp, 7 predicted proteins | sample Lak12m_FD_114543 | JGI IMG/M metagenome (GOLD analysis project Ga0172371, IMG submission 114543) | Freshwater microbial communities from Kabuno Bay, South-Kivu, Congo - kab_022012_12m | ecosystem: Environmental > Aquatic > Freshwater > Lake | place: Democratic Republic of the Congo: South-Kivu... | reverse complement strand
TCTCCTACAGTCTCGACCTGCCCATGGCCGGGGCCACCCAGGGGACGGTCAAGGCCTACGGCCTGGGATTGAGTTGGGACATTGTCTCTCTTCTGACCCGGAGCGCGAAAATGGCCGCGGCGCTGAACCAGGCCCAGGCGGTTGACCTGGAGGTGGCCTGGCAAGAATGGCAGGTGGCCCAGGCGGCGCGGCTCCAGGTTTACCGGCTGGCATTCCTGGACCGGCAACTTGCTGTGGCCCGGGATGAAGAGAGAGGCTTGCAGGACAATGTCGCCACCGTCAAGCGCGCCCTGGACCTGGGATATGTCACCATCATCAATCTGGCCGCGGCCCAGGCCTCGCTGCAAAAAGCCCATCTTCAGGTGTTGACCATCGAGCAGCAGCGGGAGCAGGAACGCCTGGCCCTGAACCAGGCCCTGGGTCTGCCTCCGGAGCAGCGCCTTGCCCTATCGGCGCATTTGGAACCCCCTTCCTTCTGGACGCTGCCATCCCTTCAGGAAATCAGCCGGAATCTGGAAGCGCGGCGCCTGGATCTCCTGGCCCTAAAAATGGGGTATCAGAGCCAGGAGGAGCGCCTCCGGGCGGCTATCCTGGCCCAGGTTCCCAAAATCAATATCGGTTTTGCCCATGCCAGTGATACCACCCATGTCATTACCACAGGCTTTGCGGTGACCATCGATCTGCCCATTTTTAACCGCAACCAGGGACGCATCGCCATTGAAACTGCGAGCCGGCAAAAGCTCTTCGATGAATATGTCAGCCGCCTTTTCACCGCCCGGGCCGACGTGGCACGGCTCCTGGCCGATATGGCCTCCTTAAGCCAACAGATCAAAACCACGGAAAACTCCATTCCTACCTTGAGTAACCTGGTGCAGACTTACTACAGTGCCTTGTTGGAAGGCAATGCCGATGTGATCAGCTACTACAATGCCCGGGATGAACTGATCGCACGGCAGATACAACTCCTCACCCTGAAGCGGAACCTGGCGGACCAGCGCATTGCCCTGGAAATCGCTGCCGGCGAATACCTGGGAAGCGGAGAAAGGGGGGCGTCACCCAAATGAGATGGGGCCGAAATATTTCGATTATCGTCATCCTCGTGATCGTCCTGGTAGTCGCGGTGTGGCGGTTGCGTCATTCGGAGGTGGCAAAGACCGCCGGCGAGGCCTTGGGGCCGGTGGCCCAGGTGCAGACTACCCCCATCAGACAGGGGGCTCTGACCGAACAGACTATGGCCTATGGCTCGGTCATCCCGGCGCCTGGGGCCTTGCAAACCGTTTCGGTGCCATTCGAGAGCCAGGTGATGCAGATCATGGTCAGCAACGGCCAAAAGGTTGCCAAGGGCAATGATCTCCTGGAGATTAAGCCCAGCCCGGATACTGCTCTCCAACTGGAGCAGGCCGTCCAGGCCCTGGATCTTGCCAGGCAAAGCCTTCAATTTGTGGAACGGAAGTTCGAACTCAAGCTGGCCACCAATGACCAGGTGCTCCAGGCCAAGCAAGCTCTGCAACAGGCCCAACTGCGCCTGGAGAGTATGAAAAAGCGGGGGGTCGGGGCTCCCCGAATAATTCATGCCGATGCGGGTGGATTGATCAAGAAAGTTTTCGCTCAGGAAGGGGCCATAGTTCCGGCTGGCAACCCCTTACTGGAAATCGTGGCACAAAATCGCCTGGAAGTGCGCCTGGGCGTCGAGCCTGACGATATCAACCGGGTGGCGCCCAATCAGCCGGTGTCATTGACCAGGGTGAATGTCCCTTCGGCCCCGGCGGTTACCGGCCATATCCGCAAGATCTCCTATGGCCTCGACCCCACTACCCGCCTGGTAGATGTGTTTGTAACTCTTCCGACTACGGCGGATTTTTTGTTGGGTGAATCCACCTCCGGAGCCATAGCCGTGGCGTCCGTCCAGGGGCTTATCGTGCCTCACTCGGCCGTCCTGCCCGAAGGCCAGGGCTACAGCCTGTTCACCATCAAAGAAAACCGGGCCGTGAAGCACTTGGTCCAGGTGGGCCTCCGGAACGATAAGGAAGTGGAAATCAAGGGCGCGGGCTTGCAGGCCGGGGAACCGGTGGTGGTGCTGGGCAATTACGAACTTAAAACCGGTATGGCGGTAAAAGTCGAGGCGGAGCCATGACGGTAACCGAGTGGATTCAGGCGCACCGCCGCTCCATTCTCTTCCTCATGGCAGTAATGGCCGTGGCCGGGCTGGTCAGCAGTTTCAGCCTGCCTGTGGCCCTTTTCCCCCGTACCAACTTTCCCCGGATCGAAGTCAGCCTGGACGCAGGCGATCGTCCCGCCGAGCGAATGGCCATTGAGGTTACCTACCCGGTGGAGGAGGCTATCCGCTCCGTTCCCGGCGTGCTCGATATCCGTTCCATCACCAGCCGGGGCAGCGCCGACATCTCGGTTAATTTTGAGTGGGGCCAAGACATGGTAGCCGCCATGCTCCAGGTGGAGTCGGCCATTAATCAGGTCCGTGCCGCGCTGCCGGCCGGCACCGCCTTCCGGGTGCGGCGCATGGACCCCAACGTCTTCCCGGTGCTCGCCTACAGTCTGACTTCGAACACCCATTCATTAGTAGAATTGCGGGACATCGCCCTCTATCAGTTGCGGCCCCTGCTCTCCGCGGTCCCCGGGGTGGCCCGGGTGGGGGTGGGGGGCGGCGCCCAGGCGGAATATCGGGTGGTGGTCAATCCGGCCCGTTTGGCCAGCTATCATCTCTCCCTGGACGAAGTCGCCCGGGTCGTTTCCGCGGCCAATATTATTACCGCAGTGGGCCGGCTGGAAGATCATTATAAACTCTTCCTGGTGGTGTCCGATACGCGCTTCCATACCCTGAAGCAAATTGGGCAAACTATCCTCCGCTCAGGCAAGGACGGCCTGGTGCGTCTGGAGGATATTGCCCAGGTTACTGCGGCCACGGCCCCCCAGTGGACCAGGGTCACCGCCGATGGACACGACGCCATGATCTTCCAGGTCTACCAGCAACCCGGCGGCAACACCGTGCGGATCGCCCAGGCTATCAAAAAAGCACTGGCCGGGTTCCGCACTCACCTCCCCGCAGGTGTCACCATCGCCAACTGGTACGACCAGAGCCAGTTGATCCTGGCGTCCGCGGCCAGCGTCCGGGACGCCATTCTCATCGGCATCCTCTGTGCGGTGCTGATTTTATGGCTCTTCCTGCGCAACGTCCGCATGACCTTTATTGCCGCGGTCATCGTGCCCTGCGTCCTGGGGGCCACCATCCTGCTTCTCTACGTGCTCCACATGAGCTTTAACATCATGACCCTGGGAGGCATGGCCGCGGCGGTGGGGCTCATTATTGACGATATGATCGTTATGGAAGAGCAGATCGTCCGGAGAATGCGCGAGGCCGCGGAACACCACCGCCAGAGCGTGATGGCGGCCATGCGGGAATTTTTTCAGCCCCTGTCGGGGTCGTCCGCGGCCACCATCATCATCTTCACCCCCATGGCCTTCCTCTCCGGGGTCACCGGGGCGTTTTTCAAGTCCCTCTCCCTGACCATGGCCGCCAGCCTGATTATCTCGTTCCTGATGGCCTGGCTGGCGGTGCCGCTCCTGGCCGCGCACCTGCTCCGAGCCGCGGACGCCCGCCAGGAGGAAGGCGGCACCTGGACCCTGCGTTGCCACCTCGCCTATGACGCAATTATGCGCCGACTACTGAGGCGGCAATGGCTTATCCTGCTGGGCATTGTCCCTTTGCTGGCCCTGGGCTGGCTGGCCTATCAGCACCTGGGTTCCGGCTTCATGCCCAAAATGGATGAAGGGGGCTTTATCATCGATTATCATGCCCCCCCAGGCACCTCCCTGACGGAGACCGACCGCCTGGTGCGCCAGGTGGAGGCGATTCTACAGAAAATCCCGGAAGTGGACACCTATTCCCGGCGCACCGGCTTGGGGTTGGGCAGTGTGGGCCTCACCGAAGCCAATGAAGGCGATTTCTTTGTCCGCCTCAAACCTTTCCCCCGCAAACCTATCGAGACCGTAATGGGCGAGGTGCGCCGCCGCATCGAACACGCCGTGCCCGGCTTGCATGTGGAAATGGCCCAACTGATGGAAGACCTGATCGGCGATCTCACTGCGGTGCCCCAGCCCATCGAGATTAAAATCTTTTCAGATAATGCCCCGGTGTTGCAGAAATTGGCCCCCCAGGTGGCCGCCGCCATCGGCAAGATCCCGGGAGTGGTGGACGTCAGGGATGGTATCGTGCTGGCGGGAGACGCCCTGGATATCCGGGTGAACCGGGATAAGGCCTCTTTAGAAGGCGTCAACCCCGATGAGGTCACCCGCATGGTGGCCAACTTCATGAGCGGCGTGGTCACCACCCAGATTCAGCAAGGCCCGAAAATGGTGGGCGTCCGCGTCTGGACGCCCCCGGAGAACCGTCACACCATCCGCGACCTGGAATATTTGCACCTGCGGGCCTCAGACGGGCATCTGTTCCCCCTCAAGCGCATCGCCCAGTTCACGGTAATCACCGGGCAGCCCCAGATCATGCGGGACAACTTGAAGCGCATGGTGGCGGTCACCGGGCGCATCAGCGGGCGGGACATGGGTTCGGTCATCCGCGACGTCCAAGCCGCTCTTGACCGGCCTGGCCTGTTGCCATCGGGGGTATATTACCGGCTGGGCGGTCTCTATGCCCAGCAGCAGATCGCCTTTGCCGGTCTCTTGATGGTATTTACAGCTGCGGTCGTCCTGGTCTTCGCCTTACTGCTTTTTCTTTATGAACGGTTCCTGGGCGCCTTTGCCATTCTCATTACCACGCTCCTGGCTCTCAGCGCGGTGTTTATCGGCCTCTGGCTCACTGGGACGGAACTGAATATTTCCTCTATGATGGGCCTGACCATGATCGTGGGGATCGTTACCGAGGTGGCCATCTTTTATTTTTCCGAATACCAGGCCTTGCCTGGCGATCTGGAGCGTCCCCACGCTCTGATTTTAGCGGGGAAAAACCGGATGCGGCCCATCGCCATGTCCACCCTGGCGGCCATCCTGGCCCTGATGCCTCTGGCACTGGGGATCGGCCAAGGCGCCGCCATGCAACAACCCCTGGCCATTGCCATCATCTCTGGGTTATGCTTACAATTGCCGCTGGTTTTGATAGTGTTGCCCGTATTGGTGGAGAGTCTAAGTAAATGAGTTTAATTTTCGAAAGACCCACGGTTATTAAACTTGGGGGAACTTCATGGACTCGGGATGGCTTGGCCGAAACCTTTAACGCTATCTTTTGCATCGGATCCTTGCCACCTTACCGGCAGCCTGATGACGGCTGTGGAATAGCCTGAACCGGGGTTGAATCATCCCTTCATTCAACCAAAGTTAAATGGACTCTCCAGGAGATTGAATGTGACTGACGAGCCGGTGAAGCCAGAGCGTCTGGAACTCCTGATCCACCGCAGCAGCCCCTGGCCCTATCTGCTTTTAGGTGCGCTCTTCGGCGCCGGTCTCGAAATGCTGGTAATTCTGCCCTTGGATGCGGTATTCCGAAATCTATTTGATTACATTTTTGCGGGAAACCCTATCCGCTTGCAACATGCCCTGGCCCATCTTGCCAGGCCGGGAGAGTGGCCGGCGTTCAGCCTGACCGGCTTTATTTTAGGGGCTGCCTTGGGCTTCGTCTTCTATCGCCTGAAACAGAACCAGAAACGTCTCCAAAACCTGCGGCAGGAGTTTGAAATCCAGGTGGCGGCCCTGCGGCACCATTACAAAAACCTGGCTTTGGGGATAAACGGGTTTTCCGCCAGGGCCAGACGCAAACTGGAAAAATTGCAGCCCAAGCTCCATAATTGTGCCTTGCCGGATGCCGGTCTTAAGGTCGAGATCGATGCTCTGGAGCAAAGTCTCACTATTTTGGCAGAAGCCTCGCAACGCCTTTCCAGTGTCTTGACGGAGGAGCTGAGATTCTTAAAGGCTCTGCAATGCAACAGCTTAACCACATCGTCCCAAGATTTTTTCCCGGTTTTGCGGCGTGCCATCCAGGATCTCCTGGAGTTGCGTTTCCGGGAAAAGAAGATCCGCGTGGAAATCAATGGCCAGCCGCTGGCAGAACCCTGCGCTCCTTTGGTATTTGACTTTGAACCTTATACCATGGAGGTCATCTTGGAGAATATTTTGAGCAACGCCATGCGCGTCGGGGATTTTATCCAGCTGAGGGTGACCGAACACAATGGCAGGGTGGGGGTGGAAATCCTCGATAATGGGCCGGGCTTTGACCTGGAAGGGATTAAACGGAACCTGGTGAGCTCGGAGGGTCATCCGGGTGCAGAAAGCTCCCATTTGGGCCTCCGGGTAACGTTGTACTTGCTGGAGAAATGTGGCGGCCAATTGTTTGCCTTGAATAAGACAGGCGCCGGAGCCGCATTTATCTTAGAATTTCCCCGACAACCTCCAAGTCACCGTTAATCTCACCTGCGGCTCAATATTCTTACGGTATATTGCCTGCTTCCCAATTGCGGTAAAGAGAATAAGTACTTAATCTAAATTCACAAAACCCTTTGCGGTAGATAAACCAATCTTTATGAAGAGAACGCCATGCTGAGTAATTCCTCCAAACCCAGTTCCCCCGGCGGAAACCGTTCCCTGGTAGGGCAAAAGGAACAGTTCCTGGAAGTTTTGGTTTTCTTGTTTCTCATTGTCCCTTCGATGGTCCTGTCCTTTTTCGTGGTGCGGCAGGGAACCCTGGGGTTTGTATTCACGGCCTTTACGGTCATGTTGCGGGACCTGGCCCTGGCCAGCTTGATTCTCTTCTTTCTCTGGCGCAACGGCGAACCTTTGGAGAGTTTAGGCTGGAACTATAAAAACGGCTGGAAAGACGTTGTCCTGGGAATCGGATTGTTTCTACCCATGTCCTTTGCAGCCGGCTTGCTTGAACACGCCCTCCAAGGTGCGGGTTTTTCGGCCCCGGTGACGCCGCTGCCTTCGTTCCTGGAGGCCAGGGGCCAGGCGGAGTTGCTGCTCGCCTTCTTTCTGGTCGTACTGGTGGCCATCGCGGAAGAGACTATCTTTCGCGGTTACTTGCTGCTGCGTTTCCGCAACCTTGATTTAAGCCTCCCTTGGGCGGCCCTGCTGTCGGCCGTGATTTTTTCTCTCGGGCACGGTTATGAAGGAACCTCTGGGGTAGTCACGGTGGGGGCCATGGGATTGACGTTCGCCGTCATCTATCTCTGGCGGCAAAGCCTGGTGGCTCCCATGGTGATGCACTTCCTCCAGGACTTTACCGGGATTGTCCTGGCGCCCTTGCTGGGGCTGAAATAACCCCGTGGCTTAAAGCTCAATAACAGGGAAATGAGCCATTCCTTTAACTCCGGAGAAAAGGATGGTCTGGACATTTGATGGAGCAAGATAACCAAACTGCCGCAAAAGACCGGGAGCAGGCCACGGAGCCGACCGCCGCTGCCGTCCCGGCTTTCGGGTTATCCACGGCCGAAGTCGAAGCACGTCGGCTGCAGTACGGCCTCAATGAAATTGCCGAAAAGAAAAGCCATCCCATCCTGAAATTCCTCCGGTTCTTTTGGGGGCCCATCCCCGTGATGATCGAGGTGGCCGCGGTTATTGCCGTCCTTATCCACCATTGGGAGGACTTCTCCATCATCCTAGCCATGCTGCTGCTTAATGCCGGGGTCGGCTTCTGGCAGCGGCAAAAAGCGGACCATGCCATCGACCTGCTGAAGCAAAAGCTCGCCCTGAACGCCAGGGTGCGGCGAGACGGCCAGTGGCAGGAAATCCCGGCCCGGGAACTGGTCCCCGGCGACCTGGTGCGCGTCCGCCTCGGCGACATCGCGCCCGCCGATCTGCAACTCCTTACCGGGGACTATCTGCTGGTGGACCAATCTACGCTGACCGGCGAGTCCCTGCCCGTGGAAAAGCAAACGGGAGAAGTGGCCTATTCCGGGTCCATCGTGCGTCAGGGGGAGATGGACGCCCGGGTGGCTGCAACCGGCATGAACACGTATTTTGGCCGCACCGCCAAGTTGGTGGAAGAGGCCCGGACCAAAAGCCATTTTCAGAAGGCCCTGATCAAGATCGGCGATTACCTGATGCTCATGGGTTTGGGCATGGTGGCGATCATTTTCCTGGTCTCCCTGTTCCGCCACCAGAATATCTGGCATACTTTGCAGTACGCTTTGGTCCTGATCGTGGCGGCGGTGCCCGCGACCCTGCCGGCGGTGCTGTCGGTCACCCTGGCGGTGGGCGCCGGGGTCCTGGCCGCCCGGGGGGCCATCGCCCGCAAGATGTCGGCCATCGACGAACTGGCGGGCATGGATGTCCTGTGTTGCGATAAGACCGGCACCATCACCCAGAATGCCCTCACCGTCGGGGAGGTGAAACCCTTCGGCGGTTTCAGCGAACCGGACGTGCTGCGGTTCGGGGCCTTGGCCTCCAGGGAAGAAGACAACGACTCCATAGATGTGGCGATCATCAAAAAAAACCGGGAGATAGCCGCGGCCGGTTCCCCACAGGACTACTCAATCCAGGCATTCAAGCCTTTCGACCCGGTCTCCAAGCGCACGGAAGCCGCGGTGACGTCCGCTAGCGGCCGTCACTTTCGGGTCACCAAGGGCGCCCCCCAGGTCATTTCCTTCCTGATGGACGAGAATGATCCCATTACCCGGGAAGTGGACCGGCTGGTGGAGGAATTTGCCGCTAAAGGTTATCGCGCCCTGGGAGTGGCCCAGGCGGAGACGCCGGGGCCATGGCAATACGTGGGCCTTATTACCCTCTATGATCCCCCCCGGGAAGACTCGGCGGCTACCATCAAAATCGCCCAGGACTTGGGTGTCCAGGTAAAAATGGTCACGGGCGACCATGTGGCTATTGCCCAGGAGATCGCCCGGGAGGTGCACCTGGGGACGGACATCCAACTCGTGGCCACCTTTTTGGACAAGCCTGACCGGGTGGCCGAGCGCGTGGTGGAAAAAGCCGATGGTTTCGCCCAGGTGTTTCCCGAGGACAAATATCACATCGTCGAACTGTTGCAGGGAAAAGGGCACATCGTGGGCATGACGGGAGATGGGGTCAATGACGCCCCGGCCCTGAAAAAGGCCGATGTGGGCATCGCCGTGGACGGCGCCACGGATGCGGCGAAATCCGCCGCGGCCATCGTCCTGACCCAATCGGGGCTGTCGGTGATCATCGACGCCATCCGGGAGGCCCGCAAAATCTTTCAGCGCATGAACAGTTACGCCATTTACCGCATCGGCGGTATCTTGCGGGTGCTGTTCTTCATTACCCTGTCCCTGGTGATCTTCGACTTTTACGCCGTCACTGCCATTATGGTCATTTTGCAGGTGCTCCTGAACGACATCCCCATCCTCTCCATTGCTTATGATAATGTCCGGCCTGACAACGATCCGGTAAGATGGGACATGCGGGTAGTAATGAGTGTCGCCACTTATTTGGGCCTCATGGGAGTGATCTTTTCTTTTATATTGTTCTATATCGGCCTGGAAATCCTCCACCTCGACCAGGGCCCCCTCCAGACCCTCAATTTCCTGAAATTCACCGTCTCCGGCTATTTATATATCTACATGGGCCGCACCCGGGGGATGTTCTGGTCCCTTAAACCCAGTGCCTTGATGGTCTGGTCCGGAGTTGTAAGTCGAGCTTTGGCAACCGCCATCGCCCTCTTCGGCTGGTGGGTGCCTTCCATCAGTTGGCAACTCGTGGGGTTGGTGTGGGGCCTGGCAGTGATAGAACTCCTGATCACCGATCCCTTGAAAGTAGTGCTTTACCGGACACTAAACCATCGCGGAGTAATATTTCATAGACAACCATAAGTGGTTAAGAACATTTCCGGTAAACCTGATGAGAAGATTAAGAGAGAATTTTTCAAGATGAGTACTCGCCAGTCATCCCGGAAAAGTTATGTTAGGCTCTGCCCGTGAGGCTCTGCCCGTAATACTCTCGTTTTTTTGGATAAGATATTATATTTTTAAAGAAAATCCACTTTCATCCTTCGATTTCGGCGAGCCATGGAAAGCTGACTCATGACCATAATCCCTAAAAAATTGGGCGCCCCCAAGCATCCCTCCGAGATTCAGGTTTCTCCGGAAATCATGGAAGTAAGTGTCAGTGAGCCGGAGCAGGTATACCAGAAACTCGGGACTTCCAACCAGGGTCTGAGCGAAGCCGAAGCGGCGCGGCGGTTAAAAGAACATGGGCCAAATGTGGTGGCGCAGGATAAGCGGCACAACCGCTGGCGACTGTTGGGGCGGGCCTTGATAAACCCCTTAGTAATCCTGCTTTCGATCCTGGCAACGGTATCAGCCCTAACCGGCGATTTACGGGCTACGGTGGTGATGGCCGTCATGGTGGTCCTGGGAGTGGTGTTGCGGTTTGTCCAAGAAGCCCGGGCTGACACCGCCGCGGCCAAACTCAAGGCCATGATTAGCGTGAATGCCACCGTGGTCCGGGATGGCCAAACCAGGGAGATCCCCCTGGCGCAATTGGTCCCGGGAGACGTGGTGCATCTGGCGGCCGGTGACATGATCCCTGCAGATATCCGCCTCATTTCCTGCAAAGACTTGTTCATTATTCAGGCCAGTCTGACGGGAGAATCGTTTCCGGTAGAGAAGTTTGCGACCCAAGAGGTCTCAGAGGGCTTGGGACTGTTGGAACTGCAGAACATCTGTTTCCTGGGAACCAGCGTGGAGCGCGGTACGGGTTTGGCCGTGGTGGTAATGACGGGCTTGAAGACCTATTTGGGCAGCATGGCCAGCGCCTTGGTGAGCCAGGAGGTGCAGACCAGCTTCGACAAAGGGGTCACCCAGTTTACCTGGTTGATGATCCGCTTTATTCTGGTTATGGTGCCGCTGGTTTTTGTCATTAACGGCTTAACCAAGCATAACTGGCAGGAGGCGTTCTTCTTCGCCATGGCGGTCGCCGTGGGCATGACTCCCGAGATGCTGCCCATGATTGTGACCGTCTGCCTGTCCAAGGGCGCCATGGCCATGTCCAAAAAGAAGGTGATCGTCAAACGCCTTAATGCGATCCAGAATTTTGGGGCGATGGACATACTCTGCACCGATAAAACGGGCACCTTGACCATGGATCGCGTTATTATGCAGAAACACTGCGACGTAAAAGGGGAAGATGACAAGGGCGTTTTGCTGCTGGCATATTTAAACAGCTTCTTTCAAACTGGGTTGAAGAACGTCTTGGACCGTGCCGTCCTCGCACACAAGGAACAGGAAGACTCCTTCAACATCCCCAATTACCGCAAGGTTGACGAAGTCCCGTTTGATTTTGCCCGCAAAGTGATGTCGGTAGTGGTGGAAACCCCCGAGGGAGCTTATCGGCTCATTTGCAAGGGTGCGCCGGAAGAAGTTTTCAAGCGTTGCAACCGGTTTGAATTGCAGGACAAGTTTTATCCCATGGATCATCAAGCCATCGGCGACATGGAGGCAGAGTATGAGCAGCTCAGCAAAGATGGCTTCCGGGTTTTGGCTTTAGCCTATAAAGACCTGGAACAGAAGCCGGCTTATTCCACCATTGATGAGAGCAATCTGATTCTCAGGGGGTACGTGGCCTTTCTCGACCCGCCCAAAGATTCCACGGCTCCGGCAATTCGGGCCTTGCACGCCCATGGGGTCTCGGTCAAGATCCTGACCGGTGACAATGAATTGGTGAGCCAGAAGATTTGCCGGGAAGTCAAGCTCGATATCGACCATGTGCTCCTGGGAACCCAGATCGAGACGATGCCCGACGCCGAGTTGTCCGAAGCGGTAGAGGGCACCACGCTTTTTGTCCGGCTCACCCCGGCGGACAAACAACGGATTATCAGGGCCCTTCAGGCCCGGGGACACGTAGTCGGTTTTATGGGCGACGGCATCAATGACGCGCCGGCTTTACACACAGCTGATGTCGGGATCTCGGTGGACTCCGCGGTAGATATTGCCAAGGAAACGGCCGACCTGATTTTACTCGAAAAAAGCCTGATGGTGTTAGACAAGGGGGTAATTGAAGGGCGAAAGATTTTTGCTAACATCCTCAAATACATCCGCATGGGGGCCAGTTCCTCCTTCGGGAATATGTTCAGCGTCGTCGGCGCCAGCGCCTTCCTGCCCTTCGTTCCCATGGCCCCGATTCAGATCCTGACTAACAATCTGCTCTATGACTTTTCCCAAGTTCCCATTCCGGCGGATGACGTGGACCCGGAGCAAATCGCCCAGCCCCGCCCCTGGTCCATGCGTGAAATTTACCGGTTCATCATTTTTATCGGGCCATGCAGTTCCATCTTTGATTACACGACCTTTTTTATGATGCTCTACCTCTTCAACTGCTGGGACAACGCGGCCCTGTTTCAAACCGGGTGGTTCGTCGAATCGATCCTCACCCAGACCCTGATCATTCATGTTATCCGGACCAACAAATTCCCCTTCCTGCAGAGCCGGGCAAGTTGGCCGGTGATTGTTACCACCACGGTTATTATGATGATCGGCATGTGGCTGCCCATCTCCCCCATCGCCACCTCACTGGGCTTCAAGCCCCTGCCCTCCCTCTATTGGCCCCTGCTGGGTCTGACCTTGCTCTGTTATGTCTTTCTTACCCAAGGGGTGAAGGTCTGGCTCTTGCGTAAGGCCTGGATTTGATACGCATCGACGGAGTTCCGATAGGTGGTGGTGAAATGCTAAATTTTCTTACACCCTGGCTATCCAACCATTTCGTTGCCTCATTTCTTCTTTTCGGTCTCAAGCTCTGAGGCGATAAACTTCCCCTCGAAAGTTACGCCTTCCACTTCCACATAGGCGCCGACTGCCAGTTTTCCATGTTTCTCTTTGATCTTGGTGTCTTTGGTCACATTGACTGTCTTGCCATCGATATTCCACAGGCCAACATAACCTTGCTCGGGCATCGATTAGACAATCCCATAAAATTTTTGCTGAGCGAAGGCAAATCCCACGGAGAGCAAAATGATTA
>Ga0172371_10009970_pt1 | contig 12944 bp, 11 predicted proteins | sample Lak12m_FD_114543 | JGI IMG/M metagenome (GOLD analysis project Ga0172371, IMG submission 114543) | Freshwater microbial communities from Kabuno Bay, South-Kivu, Congo - kab_022012_12m | ecosystem: Environmental > Aquatic > Freshwater > Lake | place: Democratic Republic of the Congo: South-Kivu... | reverse complement strand
CACCTATCGACGGATCGTTGTCAGATACGAGAATCATATCAATATGTTCGTGGCCTTCTTCCAACTCGCTTGTGTCATGGTAACGTTGAAGAAATGTTTATGAGGTTTTGCAACCATCTCTAGGAACTGACGATCACACTACTCAGAGCCGTTCTGATGTGATCGGTTCCGCTACAGCGCCCTGGGAGGGAGCCCGATCGACACATATTTACCATCAATTTTCATCTTGAAAAACAGTCAATTATAATATTTTGATAGACTTTGCACTAGATTTATCCTACAAGACTGCGTGGTCAGACCGCTCGCCAGGCGTACCAAATGAAGTGTCCCTTGTCTGGCGAACCAAGCATGTTCATGTGGAGGGTGACAAGCTCCATGACCAACTCCGATGTCGAAGCGAAACCAACTGTCTCTGCTCAGAGGACAATTCGTGTGAAAGACATTGTGGCGGACATTCGATCGGGAATGACCTGTTTGGAGATGATGGAAAAGTATAAGCTGTCAGCTACTGGTATTCAAAACGCGTTCAAGAAGCTCCTGGCCACTTCAGCGATAAGCCCTTTCGAGTTCACGGCTTGGACAGCCCTGTTTTGCCAACCCAACAATTTGAACGGCGTCCGATTGTTTCAGAGAGAACTCCCGACCTTCCATCTTCCCATTTACGAGACCAGCAATCCACACATCGAAGGGCGAGTGGTTAATTTTTCGGCGACAGGTATTGCCGTAAGCGGCATTGAAGCCAAAGAGGGCCAGATCAAGACGTTCATGATCCCAATCAAAGCATCGCCGGTGACATTCCAGGCTAGGTGCGGCTGGGTAAAAGGCTCTGAAGTGCGTGACAAGTATCTGGGTGGCTTTGAGGTTATAAAGGTCCTGCAGGGTAGCTGGGAAGGGGTCGGCCGACTGATTGCAGCTGTAATGCAGGAGCAGTTGGAAGTGGCAAAGCCGTACGCGCCGGTCCCTGGGCCAGTGGGTGTCAATGGTAGGCCACGCGAGCAACCGAGCAAACCTTCTCCGGAGTTGGCCGGCAAGGAAGCGCCTGGCCTTTCGAAAGCTGAAGCTGAAATTGAGGCAAAAGCGCAAACGCCCCCTGAGAGGAGAGAACTGATTGCGGCGCCGACCCAGGCTGCAACCATTACCGAGACGCCAACCTTGGAGGGAGTTCGCACCTGCATTGACTCAGGAATTTATATCAGTCTCTTCACTACAGGTCGTAGCTATCTTGAGTTCATGATGAACCCCGCCAACTTCACCGATCTGTCCCCTGAAGAGCGAAATGCAATGCTCAAAACGGTTAAGCAAAAGAACGCTTTGGTGCTCTCAGATCTGCGCAAGAAAGCCAAAGCCTTTCAGTTGGCCATAGAGCATAGCAGCCTCCTAGTTGATCTCTGAGGGGACTTGGAACCGTTTGGTTTTTTAGGGAAGTTGCTCGGATTCTGCGCGGAATTTGCTAAAGATATGAAAGGATTTTGTTCTTGTATTCCCTCATTCTCAGGGGGAGAGGCTTCCTCGTGATAAAGGGCCGTTGCCAGAAAACGCACATGCCATCACCTGCCACAAGGACAGCGCCGATATCGGACAACTGCTTGGAAGCCCGGTCCCTAGAACGCGTGTCCGGGTACGATGCTTCCGGCTCTGGCCCCCTGGAGCCGGCTTTTTCGGCTAACAGAATTTCTCTCCTGGTCTCGGAAAACTTGACGAGTTGCTCAATGGCCGCCCTGAGTTCATCTCGTAAGTCCTGAATTTCTCTGTCTACTGCTCTAATTTCCTTGGCCGCCGGAGTGTACTTTGCCAACAAGGCGGCCTTATTGATCTCCATCTGAACAATTCTATTCTGTAGCCGTGACAGGAAGGACATGCCTCGAATATTGTCGTAAGGGATGAATCCAACCAATCCCCCTTTTTCGCTGTTGATTAGTCTCAGGGCATTCTCAAACGTCTTCTGATCGCTATCGAGTCGCTGCAATTCCTCGGAAACCGGGTCCGGCTTGACAACCTCGCGGGGCAGCTTCTCATCCGGCGCTGGACCTGTAAATCGGGTGTCCTTTTCGCTCGTTTCCAACGACTTCCTGTAATCTATGTACTCGGACACGTAGGCAGTCAGCACAGATACCAGAAAATCAGGATCATCTCCTCGAAGCCGAAGTGCGATTCTGGCCATCCCCGGGGACACCTCCACGTCTCTGGAAAGTCCTTCCGACAGCCATTTTGTGAAGTTCTCCACGTTGCCGAACCGCGTGTATCCAGGTGAGTACGGTAAAATTAGCGGCTCTTTGCCCGGAGCTGGAACGGCTTTCTCGCGCCCTGTTGCCGTCCGAGGTTCTGTGCCGAAGACCTCTTTGGCGATGAGAGTGGTGACCTTCGGGTTTTCAAGAATTTGAGCCTCGCGGCTCAGGGACACATCAGGCGCGCTCCCAGCCATCCGATTTCCGGCAACATAGACCAGAGCGGTTTCAACGGAGTAGGACCTTTCATGCGAGACGTACAAAACCAGCGCAGCAATGCATACACCAATAATTATTGCAAGGTTAAGTTTGAAGGCCCAACCGCGACCAGAATTCTTGGCCGGTTTCTTTTCAACAGACGCAAGGTTAATTCTTTTCATCTAGCGTCTTCCCTGTCACATGAGTCGCCTGATCAGCCGCCACAATAATTGCATGCCCGGCCGATCAAATACCGTCAGGACTTCGTCTGGTTATTCCGCAGCAAAGTGCACGATACACAATATATTATATTAAACCAAGCAATGATAGTCAAGCTTTTTCAGCGAGTTGTTTGTTCCTGTTAAAGTTGAATGGGAGCCGACGGAGGCGCGGGCATATTTCCGGCAGGACCCGGGAGCGCTCGACTTGGGTTGACAGCCCTCAATGTTGATATGCCCCTATGTCCGGCCGTTTATCCCGCGGGCGGGGCTTTCCATCCCTGTCCGGAGGCGCATTATTGACGGGAATTCCTGCTTCAAGCGCTTCCGAATGAGGCATCAAGTGAAAATCTCCTCCCGCAGGATCTCGAAGTCCCGGATCCTTGCCCACGACGTTGGTAGATAATCCTGCTCTGCCTTTTCCAATCATCTTTTTCAGCCACATGGGCGTTTCTGTTTCGAAACCGATCTGAGGGCAAGAAAAAAAGCCGTTGCCTTCCAACGTGATAGAACTGGATTGCGGAGTCGGGGACAGATAACGGCAACCGGCAAAAAGATTGTTCACAAATCGGTTCATTTGCTCCCTTTTCATCACTGTATTGGGCTCCACGGCTACCACCGGCGCCGAGCAACGCCATACCGTGTTGTGTGCTACGAGGTTCCCGACGGATTGCGTCGGAGCTCCCTCGAAACTACGATACACTACAAAGGCGCCGGATTTGTCCCAGTTACCCTTCGGCGCGATGTCAACAAGCAGGTTGTTGATCACTATGTTGTACGAGGAACCGAAAAAACCTATACCCGATGAGCCTCCGCGCTCGATCAGATTGTTCTCTATGAGATTATCTCTCGACCGCCCTTCCAGATAGATTCCACAACCATATCCATCCGGGTAATAACCGTTGTCGCGAAACAAGTTGTTTCTAACTACCGAGGAGTGGGAAGACTCGTCCGGGCCGATCAGAATCCCGCAACCCCCGATACCGGACTCGCCGAACCACTCATTCTCCGAGCAAAGGTTGTTCACGAACATTATACGTGCGACATTGAGCTGACAGCCGTGCCGGCCGTTTCTCGTGAACACGCAATCGTGAACATTCCAGTCGTCAAGACACTGAAAGACCCCTTCCCCTTTGTTATATCTGACGATAATGTTGTCGAGTTCCCAGTGCGCGTTGTCCGCGGGATGTCTGTAATCAGTAGAAACGCCGAAGCTGCCATACTTCTCCAGAGTCATGTTCCGCAAGGTGATCCATTTCTTGGCCGTCCCGCCCCACCGGTCTCCCGAATTGAAGGCGAAATTGAACTCGTACACCTCCACCTGGTGGTCGCAATTGGGGTCTGCATCGTGCCACAATCTAATGGTATACGTGCCGTCGGTCGCCAAATGAAAGCTTCCCTCGGGCATGTCCACCGTCGACGGCACATGCTTGAGCATGTGTTTTTCATCTACCATCACAAAGGCATTCTCGGGGGTAATCGGTTTCAAGCCTCGGCGAACCCATCGGTTTCTCTCCCGGATCCAGTCCCTTACCAGCACGCTGCCTTGGAAAATGACCTTGGATCGGTCAGTTCCCTGATAAACAATCGGCGCTCCTTCCAAGCCTGACCTTCCGCCGATAATCTCTTCGTGATAGATCCCTTCATGGATAAGGACCTTGTCACCGGGTTCAAGAACTTCGGACGCTCGCGAAACGGTTTTGAACGGCCTATCTTCCGTGCCGGGTGCTGTGTCGTTCCCCCTTGCCGCAGACACATGATAAGTCGCCGCGTATGTTTGCGTGAAAAAAACTGCGACAAAGAGAATGATTGCAGATAACGAAACGGCCAAGTTCCCGTATGAGCGCCCTTTCAACGCTGTAAGAAAACCTTCGCAGTGGCAGGCCGCGAAAGCCCTGTTGACAGACCAAATCTCTCTTAGCTCCCCTCTGAAAAAGACGGGTAAAGCCAGCAAATTACCCTCCTTTCCTGGATAGGAGTTGAAGGGGATCCTTAAGACAAAGCCGGTCGGGATGTTGCTTCTATGGTCTCTCATTGCCCTGTACGAAGCTGTTTCCTTGGGATGATCGAAGATCCGCTCTTTGCTCTGCCAGTCGCCTTTTCTCAAGGGTTTCCAATAGATATGTCAAAGCCAAGACGACGCAAAACTCCGAAAAAAGAGGTCCGGTGTGGAAGAAAGAAAATACGCGATAAATTAATGAACCCAACAAACTTGCAAACAGGCCCAAGGACGCCACATAAATCCAGGGATTGGAAGAATGGGCAGCAATCCAGAGTTTCCTCATGACCACCACCAACAGGGCATAATATAGGAGAAAACCCGGGATACCCGTTTCCGAAGCCCTGAGCAGGTATTCATTGTGCACCGTGTATTGCCACGTGTGTCTCAAACTCACCGGCAAATATTGCTCCATGTGAAAAAAATAGTTGTTCGCGCCAACTCCGAGCAGCCAGTTGTCTTTGATCATATTGGCCGCCGTGAGCATGAGTGGGATGCGCTCCGCTCCTGTAGCTCCAGTTTCATACCGCTGAAAAACAAAAGGAATGGCCGCAATTAAGCAGGCCGCAGTTGCCGCCATCAGCGCTAATGCTCGACCTGGCGAGATCCAACCCCTGAGATAGCTAACGGCCACCACCGTAACGGTTGAAATCGCGGCAGCAACGTAACCGGTCCTCATCTTGGTAAGCAGCAGGCCTGCTATTACGATGATGGCGCCCATCAGGACCGCGCGACGCCTGACCCTGTCTGCAATAACAAAATAATAAACCAGCATTGTGGGGAGAACATAGCCCAGCATTGCAGCGGACTCATCCCAACTTCCGGTAAAACCTACCGCTCGAAAAACCGCGCCGAGCTCGGCAAGGTCTGGGGAGGTCTCACCATGCAGGTTGTAGTTCCATCCTGTCGTGTATTGCATGAGTATATAAAGACCCTGAGCAACTGTCACTGCAAAGAGGGCATAGAGAATGACTCGAAGATCCCGCTCCGTCGACAGGTTATTCACCATATAGAAATAGAGGAGCAAACCTTTGAACATAGCCGCCAGTTCAAAGGAGGTGTAATTCAGGTGCTCGGATCTCAATATTCCGGCAACCGTGACCCAAGCTATCCAGGCAAAGAACAATTTGCCGATTGAATTGCCTATTGTCAGTCGTGCACGAACCAGCGGCTGCTGGGCCAGCGAGAAGCCCCAATGCATGTAGAGGAGCACCAATGCCACATCCACAATATCTACGCGAATACCTATTGAGAATAGGGAGGTTTCCGCGGCGATCGGCTGGAACATCAGGTGATAGCCGTATTCCAGAGGGATGGCGAATATCATGATGAACAGGAAGAATGACCTGAAATCGCTTATAAATAAGGCGCAACTAAGAAAGAAAAGAATAGCCATATGGAACGCAGCTATTGCACGCCAGCCCACGCTGAACGCCTGGACGTAGACGTATCCCAGGACAAACGCGAAAATGGAAACGACAAAAACGGCTGCCAAATTCCGCACTGATGACGAGAAGCCCTGCATCAGTTGTCTCCCAAGGTGGGCCGGCTCCTTAGTGAAGACCAATGTGCCAAGCACATGGCTTTGCTACTGGCTCCCATAGGGGGCCATGCCGTTGAATCAGCCGCCTGCCCCTAATGCGGCATTTCTTAACGTCATTCCGGCGGAAGCCGGAACCCAGTATATAGGGTCCGCCGTTCCACTTGGGACTCCTGGACTCCGGCTTTCGCGGGGGTGACGGCTTAGGCCGCTGACTTGCCACGAAGGCTTCAGGCAACCCACCGGCAGAGCCGAAAGCCTCTGGCCACGTGCACAGAACATGGGTATCTCGGTCGAACTAAATCAAGAGGCTTTTGCGGCTCTCCTGTTTCTTAAGAGATGCGCGACACCGCCGGCAATAACAATGATCAACACAATCGGAAGCATAACCACTATTTTGTTTTTTATGCCATGCCCGAAAAAATCCTTCCATGCTTTAGCATACGTCAACCATATTCCCGTGTATGGGACAAAAGAAGGTCCCTGCGTTTCCTGAGGCCTCTGCTGAAAAATGTTCCAAAGTTCCCGTGCGGTTACAACTTTGAATCGTTTATCCGTTGTTACCAGCTTAAGCACGTTCTCCAGCTTTCGGATGTTTTCCGGACGGGGCCCCGTGACCTTGAGGGGTTCGTAAGGGACTGGCGAACGTGTGTAGTGAAAGAAATTATAAAAATGTAGGAATACAGTCGCAACAGGCAGGCCGTGGTCGGCAATCTGTTTGAGGGCCTCTTCTTGTTCTTCCCAAATGGTTCTGTCGATATCCAGATCGGTCATCCCCGAATACCCAAAAAACGGAATTCTCGTTATCAAGGTTATTGGAAGTTGATATACTCCTCCTATTTTCACGAATCTGTTTATCAGGTCTTCGGGCAGCGGCACGAGGCTCATTGGGGCCATGGGAAAAATTGAGGAATCCATCCGTATCCCGAATTCGGGCAGCAGCTCAAGCGTTTCCCGGTCTATTGCCCATGCCGCGGCCCTATGGGCGATGGGGGGTGGAGCGCCCGCTTTCACAATGTTCTCAAAAGCCAGTTTCAGAAACTTTTTCCGTTCGTCAGCTGAATACATCGTGGGCATTGGCCGAGAGACGTCCAGAGCGTCCGGATGCGGATGCAATTGAAGGTCATGTCCGCGCGACACGATAAAGCCTAGATTGTGAAACATCTGATCTGCGAGGTGGGGTGGACACAGCGAGCTGACGAAGAAAGTGCCTTTTACGCCATACTGATCCAGTTTTTCAACTATCAAAGGCACTCCGTAATCGCGGCCTTCCCAAGTGCCTTGAAAATCATCTCCGCAGGTCCAGCACACGTCAATGGTGAAGACCAGATAAGTAGCGTGAGTGCTTAGCGGCGAGCACAGGCACAGGACAGCCGTTATAATTGCTACTACAAGCAGCTCCGGCCTTTGTGACAGCTTGCGCAAGTCGATCACCTTTTTGCTGAGACCTCTATTTCGGTTCAGGGGTTCCCTCTTCCTTTGACCAAGAGGGCACAAAACCCTGTTCATAGAGCAGCATCGTATCATGCGCCGAGCTTGCTTGTCCATGTGAGCTTCGCTCGTGGAGACGTCAGGGAGTTGTGTGGCAGGCTTTCCAGCCTGCCACCATAGTAGTTTAGGAACAGGCAGGCTGGAAAGCCTGCCACACAGAAACACCCTACGTCCTAAGGCTGAATCCTTTCACTGCGGCCAGAAAACCGTTGACTGGGAACAGGATCGTAAGGTACTTTCCACAGTCGCCGGATCAGCGCTTCATCAGGAGGGCTTGGGCCTACGATGAAACGGAAGGATAGTTGATGAATCTCAATGCCCTCGTAATACACCAAGGAGATTCATTCTTCCGACCCGGATGGGTCTTATACCAGTTCGCCATTTTCCTAATAAGACTGGCAGCATGTCTCTTCCGCTGCGAACGGTGGACCTGACTTCGCTCCAGAGATATACCGCCAGTCCACCCGAAGTTACGTCTTTTATCGCGAATTGGTATTAGACGTTGTAGAGGCTTTGGCGAATCTTCTTAGAGAAGAATAACTGCGGAACCAGGTCTCATGGCTCAAGTTCCGCCTTTGGGATGAGTCGAGAGCTGCGGCGTCGCCTTGTTTGCGCCTGGGGTTGAATGACTCGCTCGGAAGGAGTCGTCTGGCGTTGACTGATGAATCAGCGGTTCAGCTAAAATTCGGCGTACTATGCAAAAGCTTCCTTTGGCGAGACTGGGAGACTCGGTGTATCCAGGAACTTTTGAATTCGGGAATTGCGCGTCTCGAAGTCGTCATGCTCACAGAAGATTGTGACTATAATGAGCCTTCCGTGATGTCGGCGGGGCTTAGCCGGCCTTCGCTGACATTTCGCGTGTTCCGCAAATATCTCTCGGGCTTCCGGGCATTCAATGAGGCCCCAGTCGGGGAAATGTTAGCTGGGACTCCGACGATCAGATTCACGGCCGCAAAGCAAGAAAGGGGAAATTCCCATTCTAACGAGGACCAACTTGACGTGGTCCGAAAAATGAATCTCGATTTTATCTGGGGGATTGACCTCGCCAGAATGCCAGACGGGTTGCCGCGAACATCAAAATATGGCGTATGGTTCTTTAGACATGATTGTCGAGAAAAGTGTGGTCATGGCGTTCCATTCTTTAATGAAATGGTGGGCGGAGAACATACAGTACGTATAGTGATGGATGGGATCAGCGGCCAAAGCGACAAACCAGTGCCTTTAAGAGAGGGCCGGCTGAAAATCGTCAAGCACTCGTACAAGGAAACCATCAACAGTATTTACGGTCAATGTGCCAAATGGCCGCTCTGGATATGTAAGAGCATTCGGGCCGGCGGGGCTCGCACTACCCCGCGCACTCCACCTTCCACGGAATTCTACCGCAGTGAGACTCCAAGCAGCCTGGATCTCCTTTTGCTTATCATCAGGCTAGCAGGCCGGTTGCTCGCTGACAAATATCGTTCCCTATTTCGACACTTTCAGTGGAATATTGGAATAATGGAGATCCCCATAAGCCGACTCCTTCAAGGTGAAAAGCTTCCCAATGTGCGGTATCTTGACATCAACTGGAGCAAAACGAAATTTATGGCCGATCCATTTGCTTTAGGAAACATGAACACATTAACAATCCTTTGTGAGGAGTTCGATTATGGATGCGGCAAAGGGATCATAAGGTGGATGAAACTGCGTGAAGGAAACCGGCTCACTGATTCGCAGGTACTTTTCGACAAACCGCATCACATGTCCTACCCATATTTGTTTGCTCACGAAGGAGAGATCTACTGTGTTCCAGAGGCTGCCCGGGGGCGACGCATGACTTTGTACAAGGCTGCCAAGTTCCCCGAGGTTTGGACTCCGGCTTGCGACCTGGTCCGGGATACGGCAGCGGTTGACTCCACCGTGTTCCGTTACCAGAACCGATGGTGGGTAGCTTTTACGGACCTGGACCATGATCCGAACCTGAATTTGTTCCTGTGGTATTCGGACGAACTCCAGGGGCCGTGGTTTCCCCATGCGTGCAACCCGGTGAAAACTGATATAGGATCCGCAAGACCGGCGGGGACCCCGTTCATGCACGATGGGAATCTGTACCGCCCATCTCAGGATTCCTGTAAGAGTTATGGGGCACGAACTATTATCAATCGCATCACCAAGCTGACTCCGCGCGAATTCGAGGAAGAGCCTGCTGTTATTGTGGAGCCACAGCGGGATGGCGACTTCCCTGCAGGGTTGCATACGCTGTGCTCCGTGGGAGATATAACCGTGATAGACAGTTGCCGCGTAATATTTGTGGGAGCCGAGTTTAGGAGAGTTCTGCGCGAACGAATAAGGAAGACCTGTGCGGCTCTGAGGCGATCCGTGTCGAGGAGTCACTGCTAGACAAGGATCCTGATGGAGGACGGTCGATGCAACTAAAGGGACTGGTGATACACCAAGGCCATTCGAAGGATACTTCGGCTTACTCCCACCGTGTGAAACATCTTGCTGAAGCCCTCGTCCGGCGATCCATCGACTGTGACTTCCTATATATGAAGGACACTTATCTTCTTTACAAACAGACCACGGCCTCATTGTTTATGCCTCTTTGGGCCAATACCCTCAGGAAATACGACTTCATCTATACCGGGTGTGAAGGCGCAGGCCAGGCCATGTTCTTCTGCCGACCATTTCTCAACGGGCCGATCATATACGACATGCACGGTGGTTTGTTGGAACAATCGGCTCTCCTGAGGCAATACGAATCCGGGGGGCGAATAACAAGTCCCTCTCCACGGGTGAGAATGGTCTGCTGGATGGCAGGCGCATGCGCTGATTTTGTCATTACCGTTTCCAAGCCCCATGTCGAAGCCCTTGTACGAGAAGGTTGGCCCAGGGACCGAGTGGGCATTGTACGTAACGGCGTAGATCTCGATCTGTTTCGACAACTTCCATTTCCTCAGCGCCCCGAGTTCATCTTCGGATATGCGGGCGCGTTTCAGTACTGGCAATGCATGGACAACCTTACTGAAGCGCTTGAGAAGGTCACGAACCCCAATATTCGCCTGCTCATGGTTGGTTTCGGCCCACATGAGCAATCGATCAAACGGCAGTTTGCGGAAAAACTCGGTGACAGAGTGAAACTCATTGACAGAACTGATCGGGCTTCACTTGTGAACATGTTGGAATCAGTTGCAGTTTTTGTCATATCGGCCGTCAATCATCCGGCTATCAGGCACGCTTTTCACACAAAATTCGCTGAATACGCGGCAATGGGAAGACCCATTCTGGTCCCTGATGTGAATGAAATCGCAGATTTTATAAGAGCCTATGATTGCGGATTTCTCACAGATCCGTCCCCAGGAAATATAGCCGAGACCCTGGAAGAAGTAGTCAGAGTTCCTTTAGAAACTCTGGCCGATATGGGAAAGCGCGCGAGACGCATGGCCGAGGATAATTTTTCATGGGAGAAGATCGGAGATGATTACGCGGAATTGGTAAGATCAGTGGTTGCGCGTTTCCGCGAGGAACGGCAATAGCGCGAATCCGCGTTCAAACACACAGGGTAACGATTAACCGGGACGACGTTGTATCATTACGGTGAGCGTTCACCGGGATAGCGCAGCCCTATGAAATCACGATGGGAGAGGCATGGAGGGGGAGATGTTCTTCCCTTCCGTGTTCAGGTGGGCGCAGAGCCGCCTCGAGCCCCACTGAACCATTACACACTACGAAAGCCGAGTGGACTTCCCTCATCAGACAGGCCTGTGCAGGAACATATCGAGAAACTACATGAAATGACCGGGATTCATCTGGCACTTCATGGCGGAAGGGCGGACAATGGAGTGGGCGGTCATTGACGCCAATGTCCGGCGGCATGGTGGCCTTTCTCGTTTGAGAACTCAAGAAGGCTGTGATACCAATGCTGCATCACAGAGGTACTATGAAGTTGAAGGGAACTTGTTAAGCGGCTGGGGGTGGAGTTGGATTCACATCAGAGTCTACTGGAAAGCCTCTACAAGAATAATGCAGGACTTTTCGATATTGGGGACGTTGAAGCTCCCACATTTTGCCTACGCCAGCGCATCGTTGTCCAAGAGTTTCACGGTGTTCTGCCTGCCTTGATGCGACCGTCGGCCCAAGCCACATTTTACTGCAACCGATTCTCAGCCTGCCGTACAGATTTCTCAGGGACTTTACGTAAAACGAATTTTCGCCCGCGCCGAAAAACCGCAATTGGCATGTATGTTGAATGTTGGGTTAAGTATAGAAATTCTGAGGGAGGTGAGATGACAAGAGAACAACAGATAACGGCAGCATGGATGTTGCTGCAGGAAGTTCAACTCGACCCTCGTTCTTATACGGCAAGAGGACGACAACAGGTCAGAGAAACAGCGAGGATCAGCTGTAGCCTGCCCGCCGATGTGGTAAAACGTTTGGACAGCTTGGGAAATGCGAGATCTCACCATGTGGAAAAGGCGCTTAAGTTGTATTTGCTCCTGATGGAAGGTAAGGGCCTCTCCTCGGAACCATCCTCCACGACCCGCAAGAATAATTCACTCCGCTAGTCTCGACCTTACTCCAGGTCACATATCCTGAATTCTATCCTATGGTGTCCTACGGCGTCGGAAGACAAAGTGCATTTAAGGGTATCCTTCACTGCACTTTTTGATTTAACTTTAAGGTCTTTTTAGATATCCTACAGCGTAGGATATCTTCCCGCGACTAACTTGAAACCAAGTCCATCAACGGGATTTCAGTCTCCGCTCTTTCCGGAGGCCATGGGAGGGGTCCAAGACAATGAAGGGATCTCCAGGACAGAAAGGGACGGGGGCGATTCTGTTGGCGGAAGATGAAGATATGGTGAGCGAGCTGACAAAGACAATTTTGGAGCGATCCGGCTACACTGTGTTTACTGCTTCGAATGGGGAAGAGGCTTTGGACCTGTACGAGAAAGAGAGAGATAGAGTCGCTCTGATAATTCTAGATCTTATCATGCCGGGAATGGGGGGTGAGCAGTGTCTTGAGGAACTTCGCAAGATTGACCCCAATGTGAGGATTGTGGTGACCAGCGGGTACCCTATAAATGGCGCCACAAAAGAGACCGTTGAATCGCTAGCCAATGGCTTCGTTGGCAAACCGTATAATGTGAACAAGATACTTCGAGCTGTTCGGGATGGGGTGCCGCGATTTTGTGTCAGTAGTGGTTGAAGTAAAAACAGACAGATAGCAGCAAGAAGGTGCTGGTTTCCGGTCCTCGGATAGGGTACATGGCGTTTGGGAAACAATGTATCCAT
>Ga0172371_10009969_pt1 | contig 12947 bp, 23 predicted proteins | sample Lak12m_FD_114543 | JGI IMG/M metagenome (GOLD analysis project Ga0172371, IMG submission 114543) | Freshwater microbial communities from Kabuno Bay, South-Kivu, Congo - kab_022012_12m | ecosystem: Environmental > Aquatic > Freshwater > Lake | place: Democratic Republic of the Congo: South-Kivu... | reverse complement strand
TAATGGAAAAATACTTAAATGGTGAGGAACCTTCAATTTTTGATTTAAAAACAGCCCTTCGTCATGCAACAATTGCCAATGAAATTGTTCCGGTTTTTCCGGGATCTTCTCTCCGCAATAAGGGTGTTCAGCCTCTTCTTGATGCTGTTGTGGATTTTCTTCCTTCTCCACTTGATATTGCCGATACTCAAGGGATCAATCCCAAAACAAAAGAGACCGAAACAAGAAAACCAAGTCCGGATGAATCATTTGTGGGTTTAGCTTTTAAAATTCAAGCCGATCCTCACGTTGGCAAGGTTACTTATGTTCGTCTTTACTCGGGCAAAATTGAAGCGGGTTCATACGTTTACAACGCAAGTAAATCCGAACGAGAACGACTAGGTCGCCTGATGCTTATGCACGCCAATACAAGAGAAGAGATTCAAGAAGCCAAAGCAGGAGAAATTGTTGGTGTTGTTGGTTTAAAAGCAACCAAAACCGGTGACACTCTTTGTGATGAAGGTCATCCCATTGTTCTTGAATCAATTGATTTTCCCGATCCGGTTATCTCACTTGCGATAGAACCAAAAACCAAAGCCGATCAAGAAAAACTTGATATAGCTTTAGGGCGTCTAGCCGAAGAGGATCCAACATTCAAAATCAAAACTAATCACGAAACCGGACAAACGGTAATCGCCGGTATGGGTGAATTACATCTAGAAATTTTGGTTGATCGTCTCCGCAGGGAATTTAAAGTTGATGCCACAACAGGTGCTCCTCAGGTTGCCTATCGCGAAACCATTACCAAAGAAGCTCAAGGAGAAGGTAAATATATTCGCCAATCCGGTGGACGTGGTCAGTATGGACACTGTATTCTCATCGTAACTCCCAAACCCAGAGGTGAAGGATTTTCTTTCACAAATAAAATTGTTGGTGGTACTATTCCGAAAGAATTTATTAATCCTATTGAAAAAGGAGTCCGTGAAGCTCTTGATAACGGTATTATTGCCGGTTTTACCATGGTTGATCTTGATGTTGCGGTTGTTGACGGTAGTTTCCATGAGGTTGATTCTTCTGAAATGTCCTTTAAAATTGCCGGTTCAATGGCTCTTCAAGACGCAGTTAAAAAAGCCGGTCCGGTCATTCTTGAACCTATTATGAAAGTTGAAGTTACAACACCGGAAACAAATATGGGCGATATCATTGGAGATTTGTCCGCCAGACGTGCTCAAATTGGTGGCACTGCCCAACGTGGCAATGCTCGTGTGATTACCGCCACAGTTCCTTTATCTGAGCTTTCGGCCTATGCCACAGCTATTCGTTCTCTAACAGCCGGTCGCGCCTCATATTATATGGAACCAAGTCACTATCAAGAATTACCAAATAATCTTGCTTCCAAGTTATTGAAAAATCCCGCATAATAGGGTAAAATCTGCTAAAATAAATAGGCTTGAAAAAGCGCAATTATAAATAATTAAAAAAAATTAACAAAAATGGCTACATATCAAAGAACCAAACCCCACGTTAATATCGGTACTATCGGTCATGTTGACCACGGTAAGACCACATTAACCGCTGCTATTACAACTACTCTTGCTGCTCAAGGACTTGCGGAAGCCCTTCCTTTTGATCAAATTGATAAATCTCCCGAAGAAAGAGAGCGTGGAGTTACTATCAACATTTCTCACGTTCCTTATGAGACCAAGAAACGTCACTATGCTCATATTGACTGTCCGGGACACCGTGACTATATCAAAAATATGATTACTGGTGCCGCTCAAATGGACGGAGGAATTTTGGTTGTTGCCGCAACAGACGGTCCTATGCCTCAAACCAAAGAGCACTTGCTTTTGGCTCATCAGGTAAACGTTCCTCGTCTTGTAGTTGCTTTAAACAAATGCGACGCCGTTACCGATCCAGAGCTTCTTGAACTCGTTGAAATGGAGATAAAAGAGCTTTTGAAAAAATACAAATTTGAAGAAGACACTCCAATTGTTCGCGTTTCCGCATTAAAAGCATTGGAAGGAGACAAAGAAGCTCAAGAAGGAATCATGAAACTCATGGATACTATTGATGAATGGATCCCTGATCCTGTCCGTGATCTTGATAAACCTTTCCTTATGCCCGTTGAAGACGTTTTCTCCATCAAAGGTCGTGGCACAGTTGTAACTGGACGTATTGAAACCGGAATTGTCAAAATCGGAGACGAAATTGAAATTGTTGGTATCAAAGATACTACAAAATCGGTCGTTACCGGAGTTGAAATGTTCCACCAGCAACTTGAACAAGGCCAAGCAGGAGACAATGTTGGTCTTCTTTTAAGAGGTATTGAGAAAGACGATGTTCAAAGAGGTCAAGTTTTGGCCAAACCTGGTTCAATCACTCCTCACACCAAATTTGAAGCCGAAGCCTACATTTTAGGAAAAGATGAAGGTGGTCGTCACACTCCTATGTTCACCGGTTACAAACCACAGTTCTTTATTAGAACTACCGACGTCACAGGAGAGGTAAAACTTCCTGAAGGTGTTGAGATGATTATGCCTGGTGACAACGCCAAGATGAGTGTTGAACTTATTCAGCCAATCGCTATGGCAGAAGGTCAAAACTTCGCTATCCGCGAAGGTGGACTTACTGTTGGCGCTGGTGTTATTACCAAAGTCGTCGCCTAAAATCGGTTTTAAACCTAAATTGCACATTTATTCTTCTTGAAAATGACTGACCAACCACGTATTCGCGTCAAACTAAAATCTTTTGACCATCGTGTCATTGATGAGGCCGCAAAAAAAATTATTCAAGCGGCTTTGGTTTCAGGCGCTCAAGTGGTTGGTCCGGTTCCATTACCCACAAAGAAGAAAGTTATTGTCGTCACAGCTTCTCCTCACACCGACAAAGATTCTCGTGAACAATTCGCCATCCTTACCCACAAGAGACTCATTGACATTGTGAATCCAACCAATAAGACTATTGATTCTCTTCAGCACCTTGATCTCCCGGCCGGTGTTGGTATTGAAATCAAGATGTAACATCAATGTCGCTATCTTTAAATAACTAAACCTCATTTTCCGGTTTTCGGCTTTCCCGAGAATCGGGAGGGTATTATATTAATAAAAAATGACAAAACAAGTATACGCAACCAAAAGAGCCATGACTCAAACCTTCGTTGAAGGTAAGCGGATCCCCTTGACCGTTCTTTCGGTAGATCCTCATGTGGTTATTTCACAAAAAACAATTGAAAAAGAAGGTTATTCAGCTCAAGTTTTAGGTATTGGCAATAAAAAAAATATCAACAAACCTCTTGCTGGATATCTAAAAAAATCCGGTATCAAAATATCTCCAAAAATAATTAGAGAAGTAACTATGTCGGAATCCGGAGATTATAATCTAGCCGAAATTTTAGTACCGGGAAGTCTAATAAACGTTACCGCAACATCCAAAGGAAAAGGCACATCAGGTGTTATGAAGCGTTGGGGTATGCACGGAGGTCCTCGTACTCATGGTCAGTCGGATAGGGGACGAGCTCCAGGTTCAATCGCCAGAGGTACCACTCCCGGAAGAGTCGTTAAAGGTAAACACATGGCCGGTCATATGGGTGATGTCAGTGTCACCATAAAAAACTTAAAAATTCACTCATTTGATATTGAAACTGGCATTCTTCAAATCACAGGAGCAATTCCTGGTGGTCGTGGAGCAATTACCAAGATCACTATTCTTTAATACATATGGCTACAAAAAAAGTTCAACCCAAAACCATATCCGATCTCTCAATATTTAATATTGAGGTATCTCCATCACTCCTTGCCCAAGCAATTTACGTATATCAGGAAAACTCTCACGTTGGAGTTTCCAAAGTTAAAACTCGTGGTGAAATAGACCTAACCAAAAAGAAAGTTTACAAACAAAAAGGCACCGGCAATGCCCGTCATGGTGCCAGATCCGCTCCAATTTATGTTGGAGGAGGTGTTGTTTTTGGCCCTCGCGGTTTAAAACTTACTCCCAAACAGCTCAATAAAAAAATGAAAATGAAAGCTCTTCTTGGGGCCTTGTCTCTCTACAACAAAGAAGGACGACTTTCATTACTGGACATTGAAAATATCAAAGATAGTTCTACCAAGTCAGCTCTCAAAATATTAGGCACCGAAAATATTGGCTTTGTTCACTTCCGTGAAGAGCCAAAAACTCTTCAAGCCATCGGCAATCTAAAAAATGTTGTTCTTCTTTCCGCAAACCGACTAAATGTTTTCAAAGTTGTTCAAAACTCCAAATTGGTTATTACTCCGAGCGCTTATACTCATTTGGTTGAAAGATTAAAAACAGTTTTATCCACCAAGTCTAAATAAAAATGTCAACACCACTTATTCACCAAAACACCATTATTAGTCCTGTTGTCACCGAAAAAAGCTATGCTCTTTCGGCATTGGATAAATATGTTTTTAAGGTTGCTCCAAGCGCCAGTAAATATCAGATAAAAAAGGCGGTTGAAGATCTCTTTAAAGTAAATGTTCTAAGTATCAACACCGTAAAACACAATGCCAGAGGTGAAAAATCAAGAAAAACCGGTCGCCACATCACCAAACCAACCGACAAAAAAGCCATAGTCAAGATAAAATCAGGTCAAAAAATTGATCTCTTTTCAGCACTAAAATCTTAAAGCGTATGAAGACAAATCCATCAAAAAAACTAAAATTTATTAATCCAAAATCGTCAGGACGTAATTTTTCTGGTAAAATAACAGTTCGTCATCAAGGTGGCCGCGAAAAACGCTTTCTTCGTCATATTGACTGGAAGCGTAGTTTGGCATTGTCCGCCAAAGTGGCTTCTATTGAGTACGATCCAAATCGTACTGCCGATATTGCACTTTTAGTCTATGGAAATGGTATCAAAGATTATATTTTGGCTCCTCAAGGACTCAAAATCGGAGATACTATTGTTTCTTCTGAAACAGCCGAAATAAAAATAGGTAACTGCCTACCTTTAAAAAATATTCCAATTGGAATTCAAATTCATAACTTGGAAATCACTCCCGGAAAAGGAGCTCAAATGGTAAGATCTGCCGGAAACTCCGCCACAGTTCAGTCAAAAGAAGGAGAAAACGTTTCTGTCAAGCTTCCTTCAGGCGAAATCCGTATTTTTAAAGGTTTATGTAAAGCCACTATTGGTAGTCTAACCAACGAACACCACAAAGAAGAAATTTTAGGAAAAGCCGGACGCAAACGACACATGGGTATTCGCCCGACGGTTCGTGGTGTCGCTCAAGATCCAAGATCCCACCCCCACGGTGGTGGAGAAGGTCGTTCCGGTGTTGGTATGAAATCACCAAAATCTCCTTGGGGAAAGCGAACCATGGGAAAACGCACCAGAGACAAAAAGAAATACAGTAATAAATCAATTATTAAACATCGTTATAACCATTAATTATGTCCAGAAGTTCTATTAAAGGACCATATGTAGCCGAGAAACTCATCACAAAAGTTGAGCGTATGAAAAACTCGGGGAAAAAAGAACCCATCAAAACTTGGGCAAGATCTTCTCAGATTCCTCCGGAATTTGTAGGTTACACCTTTTTGGTTCACAATGGCAAAATATTTAAAGATGTTTTTATTACCGAAGACATGGTTGGTCATCGCTTGGGTGAATTTTCGGCTACCAGAAACTTTAGAGGACATGGACGTATTGTTAAGAGACTCTTAACCAAAACTTAAAATATATGGCTATTAATAAAGAAAATACCAACCTTATCGTTGCTCGTGAGAGTCATGTACTTTCATCACCTCGCAAAACAAACCTTATTCTTAAGGCGATTGTTGGCAGACCGGCACTTTTAGCCATAAAACAGCTTTCGGTTATTCAAAAAAGAGCCTCAAATCCTATTGCCAATCTTATAAAACAAGCCGTCGGTAATGCAGTTTCTCAAAGACAGGTTTCCCCCGACTCTCTCATTATTGATTCCGCATTTGCTACCAAAGGTCGTACCGTAAAACGTGCCCATATTGGCGGTCGTGGTCGCACCAAGCCATACGAACGAATTTCATCTCATCTAACCTTAAAATTAAGAGTTTCTGCTCCAAAAGTAGTTACTCCAAAAATTGAGGCCAAAGAAATCACCACTAAAAAAACAAAATAACATGGGTAAAAAAGTTAATCCAACCATTTTTAGAACCGGCTATATTTTTCCAACCAGATCGGTATGGTTTAGTAATTTCAAAAATTACGCCAAGTTTGTTCTTGAAGACAATAAAATTAGACGTTTTCTTGAAGAAAAATTAAAGCTTGCCGGTATTACCAGTATTGAAATCAAGCGTAGTATCAATACTGTTGATATTTTTATGTATGTGTCTCGTCCCGGTGTGGTTATCGGACGTGGTGGTTCATCTCTTGAACAACTCAAAAAAGATGTTGAAAAGCTATTAAAGATTGATTTAAAGGCAAAAAACGCAATCAAAATAAACTTGCATCCGATGGAGATAAAAAACCCCGAGCTTTCCGCCGGAATTATTGTTGATCGTCTTGCCAATCAGTTGGAACATCGTTATCCTTTTCGCCGAGCCGCCAATCAAGCCATTGAAAAAGTTATGGCTGCAGGTGCCAAAGGTGTCAAGATCGTCTTCGCCGGTCGTATTGACGGAGCCGAAATTGCTCGTACCGAAAAATTCAAACAGGGTCGTATCCCAACTCAAACTCTTCGTGCCAATATTGATTATGTAGAAAAACCCGCCCTCACTCGTTCGGGTTATGTGGGAATCAAGGTTTGGATTTATACCGGAGACATCATCATCTAAAAAACCAAAAAGACTATGTTACAACCATCAAGACGCAAATACAGAAAAGAATTTCGGGGTTCTATGGGCGGTGTGGCGACCAGAAGCAATTTTTTGGCTTATGGTGAATTTGGAATAAAATCCGAAGTTTGTGGTTGGGTTACTGCTGCGGAAATTGAATCGGCTCGTCGTACCATAACCCATCACACCAAACGTATGGGAAAATTCTTTTTAAGAGTCTTTCCTCACAAACCAATTGGATGGAAAACACCTGGCGCACGTATGGGTTCGGGAAAGTCTGATGTATCGGCCTATGTTGCAGTTGTCAAACCCGGTCAAATCCTTATGGAAATTTCTGGAGTCAGTAGAGAAACAGCCATGGAAGCAATTCGTCTTGCCGGTCACAAACTATCTGTCAAAACAAAATTTATAGAAAAAGAAAATGTCTAAAACTAAGACTGAAAACTCCATAGAAACCCTTGATGAGCTAAAAATAAAACTGGCGGACATCAAACTAAAAATCAAAGCCGGTCAAGAAAAAAATACCAACGCTCATAAAAAAACCAAAGAACAAATTGCTCAATTGCTATCAAAATCAAAATAATATGAAAAAACTACTAATCGGAACCGTCAAAAGTGCCAAGATGATGAAAACCGCTGTTGTTGATGTGGTTCATTTTCAAGTTCATCCGAAATATCTAAAGCGTATAAAAGTAAACAAATCCTATATCGCTCACAACGAAATTGGCGCCAAAGAGGGTGATAGAGTTCAGCTCAAAGACACAAGACCACAAAGTAAAAATAAACATTGGCAAATAACTAAAGTACTATGATTCAACTAAGATCAGTCCTCAATGTAGCCGACAACTCCGGTGCCAAGCTGGTCAAGGTAATACTTGTCCATGGTGGTTCTCGCAGACGTTTTGGTTATGTTGGAGATATTGTCACCGCCGCTGTTGAAGGTTCTGATACCAACGGAACAATCAAAGACAAACAAGTCGTTAAAGCCGTTATCGTTAGATGTCGCAAGGAAACTCGTCGTCCGGACGGTACTTATGTTCGTTTTGATGACAATGCTGTTGTTATCATTGATTCAATTGCCGGAAAACAACCACTCGGCACCCGTATTTTTGGCCCTATCGCTCGCGAAGTCAAAGACGCAGGATTTGCAAAGATTGCTTCATTAGCACCAGAAGTAGTTTAAAGAATATGTTTAAATTCAAAATTGGAGACACAGTAAAAATAACTTCCGGAAAAGACAAAGGCCGCACCGGAAAAATCATAAAAGTTCTTCCTCAAGATCAAAGTGTTTTGGTTGAAGGCTTAAATGTTTATAAAAAACATCTTAAACCCAAAGGAAACGAAGCGGGTTCAATAGTAACCCTTCCCAGAGCTATTTCTACAGCTTCGGTCGCACTTGTCTGTCCAAGTTGTGGCAAAGCCACCAGAATTGGTTTTGATGCCTCACAGACACCCAAAGTCCGTGTCTGCCATCTCTGTCGTCAAGTTATCACCAGTGAAACCAAGAAAAAATGACACAAACACTTAAAGAAAACTATCTAAAAACAATAAGACCGGCCTTGCAGAAAGAACTAGGATTGTCTTCAATTGAAGCTACTCCAAAATTGGTAAAAATCACTATTAATACCTCTTCCAAAGATTTCAAAACCGATAAGGAGCTTCTTGCCAAAACCAAAACTTGGATTGCTCAAATTACCGGTCAGACTCCGGTTGAAACCAAAGCCAAACATAGTATTGCCGCCTTTAATCTTCGTGAAGGTGAAGTCGTTGGTCTCAAAGTTACTCTCAGAGGTAACCGTATGTATGATTTTTTCCAAAAATTGACTTCCATTGTTCTTCCACGCATAAAAGATTTTCAAGGTGTTTCTCAAAAAACAGTTGATCAAAATGGAAATTACACACTTGGTCTTTCAGAACAAATCGTTTTTCCTGAGGTTGAATATGATAAAATAGGCAGGATTCAAGGCTTGGAAATAACAATCAACACCAGTGCCCAAGATGCAAAAACTTCCCTGATGCTTCTTACTGCTCTCGGCATGCCTTTTACCAAAGATGCAAAATAACTTTAAACATGGCTAAAACAAGTAAAATAGAAAAAGCAAAAAGATTAACTGGTCACTCAACAAGAGACCACAGAAGATGTCAATTGTGTGGCAGACCTCGTGGTGTCATTAGAATTTTTGGTTTATGCCGTTTATGTTTTAGAGAGTTAGCACGCAAAGGTGAACTCCCCGGAGTTTACAAAATGTCAAAATAATATGGATACAATCTCTGATTTCATCACCATAATAAGAAATGGCTATCTTGCAAAAAAAGATACGGTTGTTGCCAAACATACCCTCATTTGCGAAGAAATTGCCAAACTTCTAAAAGCCGATGGCTTTATCACAGACTTCACGATAGAAAACACCAAACCATCCAAAAAAATTATTTTAAGCCTAAGATATTTTGATAAAGATCTACCTGCCGTAACCGGCATAAAACGCATCAGTAAGGGAAGTGTTCGTATCTATTCCGGTTTTGATAAAATCCCCCAAGCTCTATCTGGAGCCGGTACGACTATTATCTCAACGTCAAAAGGTCTAATGACCCAAAAAACCGCCAGAGAAAAACATCTTGGTGGCGAAGTTATTTGTCAAATTTGGTAAAAATATGAGCCGTATTGGAAAAAAACCTCTATATCTCCCTGAAACTGTCAAAGTAGAATTACTTGATGGATCGCTTAAATTTACAGGTCCAAAAGGTACTCTTGAATCTGTTGTTCCCAAAGGAATCAAAGTTGAGCAAAAGGAAAATATTCTTAATTTTACTCGCGAAAGTGATATCCCTTCAGTTCGCGCTCTTCATGGTTTGGCTCGTCGTTTGGCACAAAACTGCGTTACAGGAGTTACCGAAGGTTATGAAAAACATCTTCAGCTTCTGGGTACCGGTTATCGTGTTGCAACTTCTGGAGAAGGTCTTTCTCTTTCTCTTGGTTTCAGTCACCCCGTTATTTTCAAAAAAGTTGAAGGTATCAATATGACTGTTGAAGGTCAAGATAAAATTCACATCTCGGGTATAGACAAACAGCTTGTAGGTCAAGTTGCGGCAAATATTCGTGAGCTCAAAAAACCTGAACCCTACAAAGGTAAGGGTATTCGTTATTCTGATGAAGTTGTCATTAAAAAACAAGGAAAAACAGCCACAAAAACAACCACCGCTTAATTAATTTATTAACAAAATGATTCAAAACACCTCTACTCCAAAGGCCAGAAGACAGCACCGCGTTCGTGCCAAGCTTTTAGCCGGAACCAATCTACCTCGCTTGACTGTGCTTCGTTCAAATCAGCACATCGGCGCCCAAATTATTAGAAAAGACGGACACGTCTTGGCCGCTGTAACTTCAAAGACTCTTAAAGCTTTTAAGGGATCCAAAATGGATCAAGCCAAAGAAGTCGGTTCTTTATTGGGTAAAGCCGCAAAAGAAGCAAAGATAGAAAGAGTAATCTTTGATCGTGGTTCTTATCGTTTCCACGGAAGAGTTAAAAATTTAGCCGAGTCTGTTCGTGAATCGGGAATAAAATTCTAAAATCATATGAATCCTTCAAACAACAACAATAATAAAAGAAGCGAACGTCCTCAATCTGATGGATTTGAGCAAGTTCTTCAAATTCGTCGTGTAAGTAAAAAAACCCAAGGAGGAAGTAATGTATCTTTCTCGGCACTGGTTGTTACCGGTGACAAAAAAGGTAAAGTTGGTCTTGGTCTTGCCAAAGCTCCAAACGTTGCCGACGCAATCAAAAAAGCCATTCGTTTGAGTAATCGTGACTTGGTTCAAGTTCCACTTGTCAATGGCACCATCCCCTACGAAACCATATCCAAATTCGGAGCAAGTAAAGTTCTTTTCCGACCCGCTCCCAAAGGTACAGGCATCATTGCCGGCTCCTCAATCCGTGCCGTCGTTGAGGCTGCAGGAGTCACCGATATTGTTTGTAAGGCCCTAGGTAGTAACAACAAGACCACAAACGCCAGAGCCACCTTTAAAGCCCTCAAACAAGTTGAATCTCTCGCCAAGAAATACAAACTCTTAAAAGAACTAAAAGTTAAAGCCTAAATCATATGAAACTTTCCAATCTTCCCAAATCAGTCAAAACCGGCAAAAAACGACTAGGTCGCGGATACGGTTCAGGAGTTGGTGGTCACACTGTTGGTCGTGGCCAAAAAGGCCAAAAAACTCGTGGAGTTATGCCTCTTTGGTTTGAAGGTGGACAGCTTCCAATTGTTAGACGTACTCCATTCATAAAAGGCAAACACCGTTTCCAAGTCATCAATCTCCAGCCCATCACTGTCAATTTTGACATCCTTTCCAAATACTTTAATGATAAAGATGTAATTGATGCCGCTCTTCTGGCCAAAACCTTCAAAACTAGCGAAAAAGAAGCCAAGCGTGGATTCAAGATTATAGCTACAGGTAAGCTTGAAAAAGCTCTTGAAGTAAACGTACTAGCTTCGGCAGGAGCCATCAAAGCTATAGAAAAAGCCGGCGGTAAATACACTTTCTCCAAATAACACTTATCATTGCGAATCTCGTAGAAGAGCTGTGGCAATTCCACATGGCCTAAACTAATTATAGGACTTAATATAGTATAATAAGCCTGTAACTTAAAATTTCCTGTCTAGGAGGCGAAATGTATGAAACACTGCTTTGGCACGAAAAAATGCGTCGTTCACATCTAATTCAAAGACTGAAAAAACCTATCGGAGGTGACAATAGCTGGTCTTTTGGTGGCGGACTAAAAAATGGTGGTATTAGTCAAAAGGGAATGGATCTTATAAGAGATATCTTCTCATTTGATTATATGGGATCAGCCGAATTCGAATTTGGAGCTGTTCCCGCCGCCCTTGATTTTCTTGCCGAACAGTCAAGTCTCAAGGCAATTACTTCCGGAAAAATTCAAGGAGTATATTTCATCTGCCCAAAAAGCTATGTTGAAGGGGTTACCGAGACTATTCTAGCCTTACTGGACGATGAATCAAACATGCGACTGAAAGAACGTTGTGGTCTAAAAGATAGGATCAAAAATCCAAGCAAATACAACGAGTCAAATGTTGGTTGGTTGGAACTGGATAACGGCTTCTTCTTTTTTTTGGACAAAGACATGTTCAAAAAAACAAAGCTTCTTTTTGAAGTTCCATAAAATAATTACCACCCCACCCGGGGTGGTTTTTGTGCCTATATTGACTTTTATCTTATAGTATGATATACTATAGGCATATCGTAGAACTTTAACTTGTATATTCTTTGTTTAGGAGGAATAAATGGTAATACAAACCCTTATCGCTGATCAAAAACCATATTTTCAAACTGAAAAAGAGCTCAAAAAGTGGTTAAAATCACCTCGTGGCATCATAATCACGAAATACGTTATTGAGTATCTCTCAAGTGCAGATATCAAAATAAAAACGTTCAGTGACTACTGTAGTTTTAATGTTTCTGGTGTAATGACTGACAAATTCATAGTTACAATTTGGCCTTCGAATGCCGTGAAAATCAGTATTTCGTCGCTTCGGGATGTAGATTTCTTTCTCAAGCTGACGGACCAAATGCGTGAGCTTTTTCAATGCATCTGCAAAATCACTCTGGAAAAATCATTTATGGTGACAGAAGAAACTGTAAGCACTAACCAACCGGACATCATCATCATTGATTGTCCTGTTTGTAAGGGTACAGGCTTGACCAGAGACGGGTCTCTTGCTGAGGAATGCTTTTCTTGTAAAGGAAACGGCTGCGTCGAACTGAAAGTAAATCTCTTTCGTGGGCTGAAAGAAGCTTTCGGAGTTACTGCCGTTATCGGAAAAAGTTGGCGTTTCTCTAGTGGTGACGAAGACCATTCGCACGATATTCTCTATAATAATACCCTTTGCAAAGAACCGCCGATCAGCTACGAAGAATATCTCAAAAATCGTAAAATAAATTCAAAAATAACCGATTATCTGGGATATCTTTATTCCCAGCACGACAAAGACATGGCCGCATCAATACAAAAGCTTTCCTCTTAGTATTACCAAACCACCCCACCCGGGGTGGTTTTTCTTTGGTGTAAAATCCTATGCATCATGGTCATAGAAAAAGAAATTTATCGTATTGAACGAGAAAAATTTATCTCAAACCCCGTTGAAGCAGTTTGTGATCCCAGAATTAAAGCGCATTGT
>Ga0172371_10009967_pt1 | contig 12948 bp, 11 predicted proteins | sample Lak12m_FD_114543 | JGI IMG/M metagenome (GOLD analysis project Ga0172371, IMG submission 114543) | Freshwater microbial communities from Kabuno Bay, South-Kivu, Congo - kab_022012_12m | ecosystem: Environmental > Aquatic > Freshwater > Lake | place: Democratic Republic of the Congo: South-Kivu... | reverse complement strand
TGACAAAGCCGGGAAGCTGATAACATATTTTTAAAAAAAAGGAGACAAGAGTGAATCGTCAAAGAATTGTTGCCATATCAGAAAAAGTTATGGAGTACAGCTTTTATGGTTTGATATTTTTTCTTCCGATATCAAAGGCTCTGATTGAATCGTTTGCCGGCTTTATTATTTTTTCTTTTCTTATTAAAAAGATCGCCGGGGGAGATTTTTCATCTTTTAAAGTGGATGCGAAAGTTTTTTGGCTTCTTTTGGTTTTATTTATTTGTAATGCGTTGTCGCTGGCCAATAGCGGGCCATTGCTCGGCAAGGGGCTTAAAGCGTTATTTTTTAAATGGGGAGAATATTTTCTTATCTTTATGATCGCGATCGATCATTTTAAAGATCCAAAATTAATACGAAGGTTTTTTTACGTGCTTGCCTTTGGCGCTATGCTTGTCGGGCTTTCGGCGCTGAGTCAGAAATTTTTTGGTTTTGAATTCTTAAGAGGGCGAAGAGCTGTTGAAATATCCGTGACCGGGCCATTTGAGAATCCAAATAGTTTTTCTCCATATTTAGTTCTTTGCTTGCCTATTATATCTGCTTTGGCGCTTTGGAAATGGCCAAAGAAAATGTTTAAGGTTGCGATGCTCTTGATATGTTTTTTCTTATTAGCTTCGCTTCTTTTTGCTTTTTCTCGGGCGGGATGGCTGGGCTTTTTTGCGGGATTCCTTGTCATGATTTTTTTGTCCCGTAAGAAGAAATTTTTGCTGTCCATATTAGGAGTTTTTGTTTTGAGTTTATTTTTATTTTTTCCGCTGACCCAAAGAGTTTTGTGTTCTTTTCAGGCAGGCGGTGATTCAGAGAGGTTTATCGCCTGGCGGGAAAGCCTAGAGATGATCCAAGAAAATCCTTTATTAGGTAAAGGTTTGGGGACCTATATGGATTATTCCAAGAAAAACATCCTGAACGATGTTGGAAGCCATTATGCACACAATTGTTATTTGCAAATTTGGGCAGAGAGCGGGATATTTACCTTGATGGCATTCTTGGCGTTGGCAGGGTTTATTTTTTACCGCGGTGTGTGGATTTCTTTAAAAAATAAGGACGATGAGCTTGGTATTCTTTTGGGCGGCTTGACAGGAGGATTGCTTGGATTTCTTGTGACTTCCTTTTTTGATAATGGGCTTTATTCATTGCAATTGAGCGTATTGTTTTGGCTGATGCTCGGGGTAACTGTTGCCCTTGAGCGTGTTCTTTTAGAAAAGGGTTTACCTTATGCTTCAAAATAAAAAAATTATTGTTGTCCTGCCGGCCTATAACGCGGAGAAAACTCTTGAGCGCACGTACGCCGAGATCCCGCACGATATTGTGGATGAAGTGATCTTGGTCGATGACCAGTCGCACGACAAGACCGTGGAAGTGGCACAGCGCCTGAAGATCTCCGTCGTGGTCCATGAAAAGAATTTAGGCTACGGCGGCAATCAAAAAACATGCTATAGGGAAGCTTTGGCCCGGGGTGCGGATATCATTATCATGCTTCATCCGGATTATCAATATCCGCCCAAACTCGTGACCCCTATGGCATCATTAATTGCCACAGGGATGTTCGATGTGGTTTTGGGTTCGCGCATTCTTGGCGGATATGCCCTAAAGGGCGGTATGCCGTTTTATAAGTATGTGTTTAACCGCCTTCTTACCGGGTTTGAAAATATTTTTACAGGGCAGAAGCTTTCGGAGTATCACACGGGGTTTCGTGCGTATTCAAGGGTTGTCCTGGAGCGTGTGTGTTTTGAAAAGAATTCCAATGATTTTATTTTTGACAATCAGATGCTGACGCAGTTTTTTTATTTCGGGTACCGCATCGGGGAAATTAGTTCGCCGTGCTCGTACAACAAAGACTGTTCGTCCATTAGCTTGCGGCGCAGCATTAAATATGGCCTTGAGGTTTTGCAGACAACGATGCGTTTTTTATTGGCGAGGCACAAGATCGTTTGCGATCCTTTGTATACACAAGAAAAAAGATTAAAATACCGTCGTTAAAGAACCGCACTCTCCATTGACAAATAGGCGGAAATCGATATAATAATTCTAATTTGTTAACCCATTTTTATTTTTCAAACCAAAATACGATAACAATAGAGAGGTTAGGCTATGAGCAAGATGACCATCAAGGATGTTGATGTTAAGGGTAAGAAAGTCATTATCCGCACGGATTTCAATGTTCCGCTCGATAAAAGTTTGAAGATCACCGATGACAGGCGAATTCAAGAGTCTTTGCCGACGATCCGCTATGCGTTAGAGCAAGGTGCTGCGAAAGTGATCCTGATGAGCCATTTGGGCCGTCCTGACGGCAAGGCGGTGAATGAATTTCGTTTAACACCGGTTGGGGTGCGTTTGGGTGAGTTGTTGGGGGAAAAAGTTTTAAAGCTCGATGAGTGTGTTGGCGATGAGGTCAAGGCGAAGATCGCGAGCGCCAGCGAGCGAGTTATTCTTTTGGAGAACCTCCGATTTCATAAAGAAGAAGAGAAAAATGACCCTGCGTTTGCCAAACAGCTTTCAGAGCTTGCCGATCTTTATGTCAACGACGCCTTTGGCACGGCGCATCGGGCGCATGCTTCAACCGAGGGGATTGCCAAATTTTTGCCCGGTGTGGCAGGATTTCTCATTGAAAAAGAAATCAAATATTTGGGCCAGGCTGTGAATAACCCGGCCAAGCCGTTTGTGGTGATCTTAGGCGGGGCCAAGGTCTCGGACAAGATCAAGCTTGTTGATAATCTTTTGAAGAAGGCTAATGCGATCTTGATCGGCGGCGGCATGGCGTATACCTTTTTAAAGGCGCAGGGTAAGAATGTGGGAAATTCAAAGCTCGAGGCTGATAAAGTGGGCGTGGCCAAGGATTTGTTGGAAAAAGCAAAGAAGATGAATGTCAACATTGTTTTGAGCAGTGATTTTGTGATCGTGGAAAATTTTGACAAGCCTGAAACAAAAAAGACCGTTACCGAGATTCCCGACGGATGGATGGCCTTGGATATCGGCCCTCAAACACGTAAAGCCTTTAAGCAAGTTTTGTCAACGGCAAAAACAATTGTCTGGAACGGGCCGGTTGGTGTTTTTGAAATGGATGCTTACGCGCAAGGCACCAAAGAAATTGCGGAATATTTGGCCACTTTAAAAGGGGCCGTTACGATCGTGGGCGGCGGGGATTCGGCCGCGGCGGTCAGTAAGTTTGGCGTCGAGGATGCCATGACACACATTTCAACAGGCGGTGGCGCATCGCTCGAGTTTTTAGAAGGTAAAGACCTTCCCGGCATTGCGGCACTTAAAGATAAGTAGAATGGAGATCTTATCATGAGAAAACCAATCATTGCAGGAAATTGGAAGCTAAATAAAAATATTAAAGAAGCGGTCGATCTCGTCGGAGAGATTAAGGCAAAGTGTGCCGGGCTTAATAAGGTGGACATTGTGGTGTGCCCGGTATTTACCGCGCTGTCGAAAGTCTCTGAGGCACTCAAGGGCTCAAACATTGGCGTGGGCGCGCAGGATCTTTATTGGCAGGAGTCTGGGGCGTTTACCGGTGAGGTGTCGGCGACATTGCTTAAAGACGCGGGCTGCCAGTACGTGATCATTGGCCACTCGGAACGACGACAATTTTTTGGCGAAACTAACGTAACGGTGAACAACAAGATCAAGGCGGCGCTGGCGCAAGGCTTAACGCCGATCGTTTGCGTGGGTGAGAATTTGCAAGAGCGTGAGTCGGGAAAAACATTTGACGTGATCAAAGACCACGTGGAGAATTCGTTGAAAGGGTTTAGTGCCCAGGAACTGCAAAAAATGGTCCTGGCCTACGAGCCGGTGTGGGCGATCGGGACCGGTAAGACCGCGACGCCAGCGCAGGCGCAGGAAGTGCACGCGTTTATTCGAAAGCGTTTGGAGGCGCTGCACAACAAGGCGGTGGCGGAAAGTATTCGTATTCAGTACGGTGGGAGTGTTAAGGCGGAAAACGCCAAAGAATTGCTCTCCCAGCCGGACATTGACGGGGCGTTGGTCGGCGGCGCCAGTTTAAAGGCCGACTCATTTCTTGGAATCATTAACGGGGCGTTGTAAGCCGCGGTTGTTTCTTTGACCCTGGTAAACTTGGCCGGGTGCGCCAGGCAGGGTTTTTATAAGGCGTGTTTTAAAAACGCAAAGCCGTTTTGGAACACACGCCTCTTTAACCAAAGGGAGTTGTTATGTACACTTTTGTCTTGGTTGTTCACGTGCTTGCGTGTATTTTGCTGTTGATCGTGATTCTCATGCAGTCGGGCCGAGGCGGCGGGTTGACGCAGGCCTTTGCCGCGGCGGAAACAGTTTTTGGCCCAAAAACAAACGTCTTGCTCGTTCGCGCCACAACGATCTTAGGGATTCTTTTTCTTGTCACGTCCTTAAGCCTCGCGTATTTGTCCGCGCAAAGAGACAAGTCGCTATTAATGAATGACACTGTTAAAGAGCAGACCATTGACCCAAACAAGATTTTTGATGAAGCGTCGAAAAATGCTCAAACAATTCAAATCAATGCCGTAGAGGAGCCAACGGCTAATGCGAGTGAACAACCTCCCGCTGCTCAATAGGCGAGAACTCATTTTTACGAGCAGGGCAAAAAAACTACTAACATGCTTAGTAGTTTTTTTGTTGCTGGCAATGCCTGCGCTTTCCTTCGGCCAAGGCGCTTCAGCAGGTAAACACGGCGGCCAAATCGTGTTCACCTCGATCTCTGACCCCAAGTCATTCAACCCCTTAATTGCCCAGGAAACATCGTCGACGTCAATTATCGGATATTTGTTCGAAGGCCTAACGCGAACAAATGGCTTAACCCTGGAGGTAGAACCAAATTTGGCCCAGCGCTGGGAAGTCTCCGAAGACGGCCTTATGTGGGTTTTTTATCTTCGGCAAGATGTCTTCTGGTCTGACGGCACTCCTTTTACGGCCGACGACGTTATTTTTACGTTTAATGATCTGATTTACAACGACGATGTTCCGTGTTCGGAGCGCGATATTTTTACCATTGACGGAAAAGAAATACGAGTTGAAAAGCTTGACCCCTATCGTGTGCAGTTTACCTTGCCGGTAAAATTTGCGCCTTTTTTACGAACACTTGGCGCTGCGATCTTACCCAGGCATAAGCTGGCTGGCCCGCTTGCAAAAGGAGAATTTAATTTTACCTGGGGCGTGGATGCGCCTGTTGCGGAAATCGTTGGCACAGGGCCCTATGTCCTTACGCGTTACCAGCCGGGTCAGCAAGTTGTGCTCACCGCCAACACGCGCTACTGGAGGATGTCCCCAGGCGGACAACGGCTGCCCTTTATTTCAAAGATTATTTTTCTGATCGTTCAAAATCAAGATGTGGCGTTGCTCAAATTTCTAGAAGGGGAAATTGATGCCTTGTCGATCCGCGGCGCAGACTTTCCGTTATTAAAGCCCATGGAAAAGGAGAAAAATTTTATTGTTTTTGATTTGGGACCGGCGCCGGGCAGCAATTTTATCGTGCTTAACCAAAACACAAAGGTGAATCCTAAAACAGGGCAGCCTTTTGTTGATCCCATGAAGCTTGGCTGGTTTTCTAATATTTATTTTCGCCAGGCGCTTGCGCATGCGATTGACAAGAAAAAGATCATTGATATTGTCATGAACGGGCTTGGCTATCCCCAGGACTCGCCGGTTGACCCCAACAACAATATTTTTTATAACCCCCACGTCATCACCTATGATTATGATCTGAATAAAGCACGTGAACTTTTAGCCCAGGCAGGTTTTATGGATCGTGACGGCGACGGCATCATTGAAGATGCCAAAGGAAACAAGGTCGAGTTCAATTTATATACTAATTCTAATGCGGTTGAACGTATGCAAATTGCAGCGATTATTCGCCATGACTTAAAACGCCTGGGAATGAACGTGAATTTTATTGCCCTGGAATTCAACAATCTGGTTTCCAAGCTCATGGCCAACTATGATTGGGATGCGATTATCCTGGGGCTGACCGGCGGGCTGGAGCCGCATTTTGGTAAAAATGTCTGGGTGTCCAACGGCCAGCTTCATTTCTGGAACCCGGGACAAGAGGCGCCTGCGACAAAGTGGGAGGCGCGCGTTGATGAAATTTTTGATCAAGGTGTTCAAATCTTGAGCGACAAGGGCCGCAAACCTTTATACGATGAATGGCAAATGATCGTTTCAAAAGAGCTGCCGCTTATCTATACGGTTTTAAGTTCTTATCTTATGGCCGTCCGCGATAAGTTTGAAAACCTGACGCCCTCCAGCTACAGCGGTGTTTTTTATAACCTGGAAGAAATTTACTTAAAAGAAAAGTACCGATAATATGCTGAAATTCATTATTCGCCGCGTTCTTGTTGCTATTCCGCTTTTGCTGGGCATTTCCTTAATGACCTTTGCGTTGATCCAGCTGACCCCGGGAAATTTTTTTGATGCCTTGAAACTTGATCCGCGCATATCGCCGGCAACAATCGCCCATTATGAAAAACTTTATAGCCTGGACAAACCGCTCATTGTGCAATATTTTTCCTGGCTGAAAAATCTCTTGAAGGGGGATTTTGGGTATTCATTTTATTACAGTTGTCCCGTTGGACAGATCCTGCAAGGGCGTTTATTTAATACGTTTGTTTTATCGTTGAGCAGTTTGTTATTTACCTGGATGATCGCCATTCCCTTAGGCATTGTGATGGCGGTTTACCGTAACCGGTTTATTGATAAATTCTTGTCATTCATTTCTTTTCTTTGCCTGTCTGTTCCTAGTTTCTTTTTGGCCATTTTACTGCTTTATGCCGTGTCGATCGTAGGCGGGCTTCCTTTGGGCGGCATGCAAAGCGTGAACGCGCAAGCGATGGGTTTCTGGGCGAAGTTTGCTGACTTACTTGCGCATTTGATGATCCCGACCATTGTCATTTCCATTGGGACCATGGCAGGGCTTCAGAGAATCATGCGGAGTAACTTTTTGGAGGTCTTAGGCCAGCAGTATATCCTGGCTGCCCGCGCCAAGGGGCTATCAGAAAACAAAGTTCTTTTTAAGCACGCACTGCGTAACGCGATCAACCCGATGATCACGATCTTGGGGTATCATTTTTCTGAACTCTTAAGCGGGGCAGCGCTCGTTGAGATTATTTGCAATTGGCCGGGAATCGGGTCTTTGATGTTGACGGCCGTTCGGTCAAAAGACGTTTACCTTGTGATGGCAAGCATGCTCATGGGAGGCATTTTGCTCTTGCTCGGCAATCTTCTTGCGGACATTATGTTAGCCTGGGCTGATCCCAGGATTCGCTATGAATAGAGGTTTTTCAATTAATTTTATTAACCATCGAGGTGATTTATGAAATTAAGTGTTTTAATGTCGGCGTACAACGAACAACAATGGATCGAGGAATCGATCGGGAAGGTTTTGCAGCAAAAAGTTGAAGGCATTCATGACATTGAAATGATCGTTGTCGATGACGGCTCGACCGACGGCACCGCTAACGTGGTTCGGTCATTGATTGAAAAACAACATAAAAAAATTATTCTTATTTCCCATGAAAAAAATTTGGGGAAAGGGGCAGCCATCAGGACTGCGATCGGCCAAGCCACAGGCGACATCTGTGTTGTTCAGGATGCCGACGTGGAATATTCTCCTCAAGATTACCCGATTTTATTGCAACCGATCATTGATGGATTTGCGGATTGCGTGTATGGCTCGCGCTTTTCCGGGGCACAATGCAAGCGTGTTTTATTTTTTTGGCATTATGTCGGTAATAAAATCATTACGTTATTTAGCAATATGTGCACGAACCTTAACCTCACCGACATCGAGACAGGGTACAAGGCATTCCGCGCGGATATCCTTAAGACCATTCCGATCCGTTCACAGCGTTTTGGTTTCGAGCCGGAAATTACGGCAAAAATTGCTAGACGAAAGCTCAGAATTTATGAAGTCGGGATCAGCTACCGCGGCAGGCCCTATGCGGAAGGCAAGAAAATAACATGGGTTGATGGCGTTAAAGCCATATTGACAATTTTAAGATTTTGGCTGGTTGATGATTGCAACATCAACGATCAAAAAGAAGAAAAGGGCTGTTGTTGCAGGGGTTGTTCACGGTAAAGATTTTTTGTTGTTTTTTTTGGAGTCCTTTAATGAATGTGCATATTTTTAAAAAGAATCGTTTGGCTGTCCTTTGCCTTTTGATGTTAGGCATCCTGTATTGTTCAGCCATTTTTGCTGATTTTTTATCCCCGTATTCTTATGATAATGAAGACCGTAATTACTCCTATTGCCCGCCGATGAAAGTGCATTTTAAAGACGACGATGGGCGTTTGAGCTGGCCGTATATTTATGGGACGTCCTTTGTTTTTGACGAATTTCATAAGCGTATTTATACCGAAGGCACGACGCAGAAATATTTTATCCGGTTTTTTGTTCAAGGGGATGCCTATCACCTGCTAGGCCTGATCCCGTTGAAGCGGCATTTATTCGGCGTCGAAGAAAAAGGGCGTTTGCATTTATGGGGTGCAGATTCAAGGGGGCGTGATCTCTTGTCCCGCATTTTATGGGGCGCACGTGTTTCTTTGTCCATTGGGTTAATCGGCGTCTTGATTTCTTTTTTCTTTGGGCTTTTGATCGGAGGGATCTCTGGCTATTACGGCGGATGGCTGGATAATCTGGTGATGCGCGTTTGTGAAATGGTGATGATGGTTCCCGGGTTCTATCTGATGCTGGCCTTGCGGGCCGCGTTTCCGCCTAATTTGAATTCACTGCAGATCTATCTTTTAGTGGTTGTCATCTTTTCGTTTATTGGCTGGGCATCTTTGGCACGGGTCATTCGGGGCATGGCCATATCACTAAAGCAGCGAGAATATGTTTTGGCTGCCAAAACCATGGGGATCTCGGATATGCGGATTATTTTTACGCATATCCTGCCGCATACATTTTTTTATTCAATTGTTGCGATCATGCTGTCCATTCCTGGCTATATTATGGGAGAGTCCGCCTTGAGCCTTTTGGGTTTAGGTATTCAGGACCCCTTTGCGAGCTGGGGAAATTTGCTTTCAGAGGCCATGGGTATTGTGCAGATTCGATTTGCCCCATGGATCTTGTTGCCAGGGCTTTTTATTTTTATCACCGTTATCTGTTTTAACGTGGTCGGGGATGCCCTGCGCGATGCCTTAGACCCGACCTTAAAAGCCGAAGGACAAAAATAAATGCCTTCTTTGCTCAACATATCTAATCTCAGTATCAGCGTTCAAGATAATTCTTCCACAAGAATGCTTTTGGAAAATATTCATTTAGATGTGCACAAGGATGAGATCGTTGCGCTGGTTGGTTCGTCGGGGGGAGGAAAAACGAGCTTGGGGTTGTCGATCTTGCGCCTCTTGCCCGAGGCGATGCAAATTACCGAGGGAAAAATTATTTTTAGGGACAAAGATCTTTTACAAACAAGCCTTCGCGACATGCAAGATATCCGCGGAAAAGACATTGCCATGATCTTCCAAGATTCATTAAGCGCCTTTAATCCTGTTTTTTGCATTGGCGACCAGATCGCAGAAGTTTTGCAATCTCACGCAGGGCTTTCCAGACAAAGGGCGAGGGAAAGGGCCGGGGAGCTTTTGGATTTGGTTGAAATCAAGGATGTCAAACGCGTTGCAGGCGCGTACCCGCATCAGTTAAGCGGCGGGCTTCGTCAGCGGGCGATGATTGCCCAGGCCATTGCGGTGTCGCCGGCCATTGTCATCGCTGATGAACCAACGAGCAATCTGGATGTAACGATCCAGGCGAAGATCTTGGCGTTATTTAAAAAGCTACAAACACAAATGCATCTTTCGATTCTTTTGATCACCCATGATTTGGGCGTTGTGCGTTTTGTTGCCGATCGCGTCGTTGTACTCTCGCAAGGAAGAATTGTGGAATCCGGAAATGCGCGCGTGATTTTAGATGCGCCAACAAATGATTTTACAAAACAATTGATGGCGGCCACACAGATATGAAACTGCTTGAGATCCAAGATCTGAAGAAATATTTTTCTACGTCCAAAAGTTTTTTGGGCAAGAGCGAGGGTATTACCAGGGCCGTTGACGGCGTAAGCCTGTCGATTGAACCAGAGGAGAGCTTAGGGCTCGTCGGGGAATCGGGCTGCGGCAAGACAACGCTTGCGCGTATGGCCATGAATATTATTGCCCCTGATTCCGGAAATGTTTTCTTTGAAGGGCAGGATATCTGCTGTTTGTCAAAAGAGAAGCGGCATGCGTTATCCTCTTTGATGCAAATGGTCTTTCAAGATCCCTTTAATAGCCTTGATCCCCGGTTTAGTATCCGTGGAATTTTAAAAGAACCCATGCTTTTTCTTTCGCTATCCCGCTATGAAGAACAAAAAAAGATGGAAGAGCTTCTCTGTGCTGTTGGTTTACCGCAAAATATTTTGGAACGATTTCCTCATGAGTTTAGCGGAGGGGAGCGTCAGCGCATCGCCATTGCACGTGCCCTGGCAGCGAACCCCAAACTTCTTATCCTGGATGAGGCTGTCTCGTCGCTGGATGTCTTGGTGCAGGAACAGATATTAGATCTCTTGTCTTCGCTCAAAGAAAGATTTCAAATTACGTATTTTTTTATTTCACATAATTTAAGAGTCGTCAGGCGCCTTTGCCCGAAGATTGCGGTCATGTATCAAGGAAGAATTGTTGAGCTTGGACCCAGAGAGGTGATCTTGACAAACCCGTTACATCGTTATACGCAAAGGTTGCTTTCGGCGGCGTTAAGTTATCAGGTACAAGATGAAATGTCAGAATGCCATGTTTTCGATAAAAGGCAGTTACGCGAGAAACAAAAGGGCCATTTTGTGCTAGAATAAAGTTTAAAGGAATATTTATGGCTGAATTTTTATGGAAAAAATGCGGGTTTCTAAGCGGGATGCTTGCCATCGGCGTCTTGATCGGGCTTGTTGTCTTTCTTTGCAATTTCGAGATCGCGGATTTTGACCTCTGGTTACATTTGAAAACCGGTGAAGTGATCGTTGAACAAGGATTCATTCCGACGACGGATATTTTCTCCTGTACGGTGGCAGGACAGCCCTGGAATAATCATGAGTGGCTCTTTCAGGTCATTTTTTACCTTTTCCTGTCTTTTGGCGGATACGATGGTCTTTTTACGGCCCAGGCCATTCTTGTCGCATTAACGTTGATGACACTTCTTTTCCTCAGTGATATCCGCAACAGGCATTATCTTGTCGTCTTTTTACTTTTTATCTTGACCATGGTTTATCAGTCGCGGATGACGATGCGGCCGGATCTCTTTAGTTTTTTCTTTTTCTCTTTTTACCTCTATATTTTAGCTGTTCATCTTGAGAAAAAGACAAGTGTCTGGCTGCTTTTTATCGTTCAGATTCTGTGGGTGAATATTCACGGATTTTTTATCTTTGGCCCCTTATTAATTCTCTTGAGCATCATCTGTGAATTAATCAAGCGCCATATCCCGCTGCCCTGGCAGTGGAACAGGATCGGCCGCCTGACGGATCAAGAATTACAAAGGCTTTATTTTGCGTTCGCTGTGACTGCCTTAGCGTGCCTTGTCAACCCTCAGGTTGTCAAGGGGGCCCTGTATCCGTTGACGATTCTTTTTCAGATGACGGGGGACTCGTCAATTTTCTTTAGCCATATTCAAGAGCTTAAAAAACCGATCGCCTTGGCGACGCTTTTTACCCAGAAATATATTTATTTCAAGATATTGATCCTTATCTCATTCTATAGTTTTGTTGTCAACCGCAAGCGCCTTGATATTTCTGCGTTATTATTGTGGATTATTTTTCTTGCCTTCTCGCTTCAGGCAATTCGCAATATGGTCTTTTTTGGCATCGTGGCGTACTTGGTCACGGTCTTGAATTTTTCGGAGTATTCGCTGGAAGATATTGCTCCTGTGAAGTTCAAGCGGCGTATTTTAAAGCTCGTGACCATTGTGATATTAAATATTTTGCTGATCCTTTGGATGGTACGCTTTGGATATGAGCAATCAAAAAAGGTCGCATTTGATTTTGAAAAATATGAAATGAAGAGCACCTTCGGAGGGATTAACACCCGTAATTTTCCTTGGGCCGCTGCGGAATTTGTTAATGAAAATCATCTCAAGGGAAATTTCTTCAATGATTTTAATTCAGGGGCTTTTCTAGTAGGCCGCTGTACGCCAAACCTTCGCGTTTTCATTGACGGAAGGACAGAGCTTTACGGCCCTCAATTTTTTCAAGAATATATGAAGATTTGGCATGAAGGCAGCAAGGAGGCTTTCTTAAAAGCGGTTGATCGTTATCAGCTGACAGGAGCATTTTTAGGTGCCGCACATAGCCGCGTGGGATCAAAAATCCTTCAGAATTTATATCAGGACAAAGGCTGGGTCCTTGTCTATCTCGATCATGACGCAGTTATTTTTTTAAAGGATGTCGTGCAGAACCAAGAGGCGATCAAGAAATTTCGCAAAGATAAAGGGAGTATTCTTTTTAATGATGTTGATTTTGAGAAGCTTGGCCCGCGCGGCGTTTTCCCTTATCGGGAAATCAAGCGTGCCTATCATTTGGAGGCCATTGGTTTTAATGATCTAGCATTTGATCAAGTCCGCAAAGCGATGCTCATTTCCCCGGGATCGTCGGAGCCCTATTATATCCGCGGGATCATTTTAAAAAAGCAGGGGAAAATCAAGGAGGCCTTTGAAGATTTTCGCATTGCCACGATGATTTCTTCTGATGATGTGGATATGCGTTATCATTTGGCATCAGCATATTTTGCCATTGGAAATTATAAGAAAGCAATTAAAGAATACGAAACGGTTCTCAAAAACGAAACAAATCGTCCTGAAATATTTTTTAGTTGTGCGCAGGCATACCTTGAAGATGCGCAGTACGGACAAGCTGTTGAGGCCTGGCGCAAAGGATTTTTATTGAAAAACAGCAATGTCGTTGAGGCAGAAAAGAT
>Ga0172371_10009966_pt1 | contig 12948 bp, 11 predicted proteins | sample Lak12m_FD_114543 | JGI IMG/M metagenome (GOLD analysis project Ga0172371, IMG submission 114543) | Freshwater microbial communities from Kabuno Bay, South-Kivu, Congo - kab_022012_12m | ecosystem: Environmental > Aquatic > Freshwater > Lake | place: Democratic Republic of the Congo: South-Kivu... | reverse complement strand
GATTACAAGATGAATAAAAAAGAGAACAGCGTTTTAGGAATGAGTTTGGGGCAAGATGGCGGGTTAGTTGAGGAAGAAGAGATTACACAGAAACGTTTGGTAAAAAATTTGTGTGAGTTGTCGGGTGAGGCGATGATGCTGGCTTTTTCTCCGGATAGAATTTATTATACAGGATTATCAAATTTATTTTCCAAGCCAGAGTTTACTGAATTGCAAATGGTGGCAGATATGTCTCAGATTTTTGATCACTGTGAAGAATGTTTGAAAACTTTTTTTGATAATGTAACAAATGAGCCGAAGTTTTTTGTTGGGCAAGAGCATTCTTTTGGCAACGCGTTGTCAGTACTTGCGTTTCGTTTTGGAGAGCAAAGTTTGCTAGCGCTTTTGGGGCCGATGAGGATGAATTACAGAAAAAATTTTGCATTAATGAATAAAGCGAGAGAAATTTTATGACAGATGAAATAAGAAAATTACCAAGAGTAGTAACCGGCGCATTTATTGTAAATAAGAACGGCGAAATTCTGATGATTCGGTCCCCGAAGTGGGGAAATAGATTGTTGTGTCCGGGCGGTCATGTCGAATATGGCGAGAACGCTGAAGACGCACTCAAACGTGAAGTAAAAGAAGAGACCGGCTTAGATGTTGGAGATGCGGAATTTCTCACACCAGCTGAAATCATCAATTCGGATGAATTTACAGCGCGAAAGGAACATTTTATCTGCCTTGATTACAAGATGAAGTTGATTGGTGGTGGACAAGTAGTTAAAATGGATGAAAGAGAGGTCAAAGAATATCTGTGGTTGAAACCAGAAGAAATAGTTAAGCGAGACGATATTGAAAGCACAACAAAAAGAGTAATAGAAAAGTTTTTTGTACACCACAAAGAAAAGCATGGTCTATTCCATCACAAATGCAAGGACTGCGAGAAATATAAAAAAGAATCAGAGGAATACAAATCTGGCTGGCAAAGAGCGTTGGCAGATTATAAAAATTTACAAAAAGAAATTGAACAGCGAAGAGGCGAGTGGGCGCAGATGAGTGAGCAACAGATATTGGAAGAGTTTGTGCCGGTGTATGACAATTTCAAGACTGCGTTCTCTCACTGTCTCCCCCTGCCCGAGGGGGAGAAGGCCGAAGGCCAGAGGGGGTGGGAGCAGTGGCGAACCGGGATTGAGTATATTAAGAAGCAATTTGCGGATGTGTTGAAACAGCATGGAGTTGAGGAAATAAAAACAGTTGGAGAAAAGTTTGATCCAAATTTACATGAAGCAGGTGGAAGTGAGGAAGTTGATGATGTAGAAAATGGAATGATTGTGAAAGAAGTTGTTGGTGGGTATGTGATGAGGGGAAAAGTGATAAGAGCGGCGAGAGTAATAGTATCTAAATAATTTTTAATTTTAATCATATGTCACTAATACGTTGGACTCCACAATGGGATTTATTTGAAGATTTTGCGCAAACAATGGCGCCGGCAATGGATATGTATGAAACAAAAAATGATGTAATCGTAGAAGCGCCGTTAGCTGGTGTTAAACCAGAGGAAGTAGAAGTTACAATTGAAAAAGGCGTTTTAACGCTCAAAGGCGAAAGCAAAAAAGAGCATGAGGTAGACGAAAAAAATTATTACCGCAAAGAGATTCGTTCCGGCTCATTCTTTCGTCAAGTCGCATTGCCAGTCGCGGTTAAAGAAGACAAAGTTACTGCAGAATTTGCAGATGGAGTGTTGAAGATTACATGCCCGAAGGCGACCCAGACGCCGGTGAAGAAAGTTAGTGTTAAAATAGTGAAGAAGGAGAAAAAATAACTTGTGACACGGATATGCGGATTATACGCGGATGACGCGGATATGCTGATGATGCGGATGTGGTGTGAGCCCCGTAGGGGCGAAAGATAATAGGCAGGGACTTTAGTCCCTGCAAAGAGAATTTCTTTTATCAAAGCCCCAGAGGGGCGACTGAAAATAAAACATGTCAGAGGAAGAAAAACAAATTTGTTCAGTTTGCAGATACCCAAGTCATGCGGGGCATGCTAAGGATTGTTCTCAAAATGTTTCAAAAGAGAGTGAAAATGAAAGTTTGAGAGTTCCGATTTATGATGTAAACGATCAAGTCTTTGATCATACCAAAGATTATCCAGAAGATTGGAAACGTTTTTGCGTAGATCACGAGACACCCGATCCTGACATATTTACTGTTCTTGTAGAAAAGACAAAAGCTTGTAGAGAGATAGACAAAAAATGTGGCACAAATTTATCTCTAGCAATTGGTGGAGAGGGTTTAAATTGGGCTTTAGATAATGTTAAATTTGAAGTTGGCGAATCTTTTCAAGCACATGGTATAGCAAAAGGTGATCCGATTGTGGGTTTAGATACGTTACTGACTGGAGGTATACAAAAAGATAGAACTTTTTATTCAATGGGTTTTCATGGACATATTGGGGGGTCGGAAGCTCTTGGGGCCGATCACCCGTTTACAGAAGGTGGAATTATAATTGTGTCAGAATTTGAAAAACATTTTACTGAAGGCAAAATAAAATATGTAATCTTAGGTGAGGAGTATAGACGTGTAGTTGATCTAATGAGGAGAAAATATCCTGGCGTGGAAATTGTAATTTGGCACGATGCTCCAGCGACACTGGTTAGAGAATATAATCATAATACTGGCGCAAATTTGGCAATTCCAAACTTGAATAAAGATAACGCGCCTCATTATGTAAACACTAACTTTGTTGATAGTGCTGGTGGAGAAGTTTTTGTGCCTGTGCCTTCTATGGCAGATGATTCAAATAATGAGCCATGGTAGGAAAGATCATTCTCCGTTCTGGGTTGATTGGAACAATACTATAACAATTTAACTAATAAACCAATAAACTATTAAACTAATTCACATATGTCAAAAATACTCGGTATAGACTTGGGAACTACCAACTCTTGCATGTCCATAATTGAAGGTGGACAGCCGAAGGTGTTGGAAAATAAAGAAGGGAATAGAACAACTCCATCCATTGTCGCGATTGCAAAATCCGGCGAGAGATTGGTTGGACAGCTTGCAAAAAGGCAGTCAGTAACAAACCCAGAAAACACGCTTTATTCTATCAAGCGTTTGATTGGGCGACGTTGGAATGATGACGAAGTTCAGCGCGACCTTAAACTCATGCCATTTAAAATCGTCAAATCCGGCGAGGGCGTTAAAATTATAATGCAAGGTAAAGAATATTCCCCACAGGAAATTTCTGCAATGGTTTTGCAAAAAATGAAAACAGACGCGGAAGAAAGATTGGGTGAAAAAATTACAGAAGCTGTTATTACTGTTCCAGCATATTTTGATGACTCACAACGTCAAGCAACAAAAGACGCAGGTGAAATCGCGGGCTTAAAAGTGCTCCGTATTATCAACGAACCAACAGCCGCGGCTCTTGCATACGGTTTTGATAAGAAGAAAGAGCAGAAAATCGCTGTGTATGATTTGGGTGGTGGAACTTTTGATATTTCAATTTTGGAAGTTGCGCCAGACAATGTGCAGGTGCTTTCAACAAACGGCGACACGCATCTCGGTGGTGATGATTTTGATCAGGTTATAATTCAATGGATTTTGGATGAATTCAAAAAAACAGATGGAATTGATTTGGGCAAAGATCCATTAGCGCTCCAGCGTATCAAAGAGGCAGCAGAAAAAGCAAAAATTGAGTTATCCACAGCTCAGGAAACAGAAATAAATCAGCCGTTTATTACATCAGACGCAAATGGTCCAAAACACTTGGTAATAAAATTATCTCGCGCGAAATTGGAAGATTTGATTGGCGACTTAGTTAAAAAGACATTTGGTCCAGTGCAAAAGGCCTTGGATGACGCGAAACTAAAAGTCGGTGATTTGCACGAAGTTGTAATGGTTGGCGGTATGACCCGCATGCCACTTGTATTGTCATCTGTGGAAAAATTCTTTGGCAAAAAACCAAACATCAGTGTTAACCCAGATGAAGTTGTGGCAGTTGGCGCGTCAATTCAAGGTGGTGTTTTGCAAGGAGATGTAAAAGATATTCTACTTCTTGATGTTACACCATTATCACTCGGACTTGAAACAATGGGCGCGGTTATGACTCGCTTAATTGAACGCAACACAACAATACCAACTTCAAAAACACAAGTTTTTTCAACTGCGGCAGATAATCAGCCGGGCGTGGAAATTCATGTGCTTCAAGGCGAGCGTCCAATGGCATCTGACAACAAAACACTCGGACGCTTTATGTTGGATGGCATCCCGCCAGCTCCGCGCGGTGTTCCGCAAATTGAAGTTACTTTTGATATTGACGCGAATGGCATTTTGAATGTCAAAGCAAAAGACAAGGCAACCAGCAAAGAGCAAAAAATCACAATCACTGCTTCATCCGGTTTGTCAAAAGATGAAGTTGAAAAAATGAAGAAAGAAGCAGAAGCGCATGCAGATGAAGATAAGAAAAAGCAAGAATTGATTGAGGTCCGCAATTTAGCAGACACAATGGTTTATACTTCTGAAAAAATGATGTCCACCCTAGGTGGATCCGCCTCGGGCGGAAAGGAAGTTATTACAGAAGAGGAACGCAGAAATGTTGAGGAAGGCATTAAGTATGTAAAAGATGTGAAAGATAAAGATGATGTTGAGGCGATTAAGAAAGCGAGCGAGGCATTGTCAAAAGCTGCGCAGGTTGTGGGGCAGAAAATGTATACTGCGAATGGTTCGGCAAGCTCACCACAAGATAGCGGGAATGGGCAAGGCCCTGCGAATAACGCGAATGATAAGAAAGATGATGGACCGATTGAGGGCGAAGTGGTAAAATAAGCAACAACTCCTCCCCTTGTAGGGGAGGAAAAATAAATATGTCAAAGGACTATTACAAAATACTCGGCGTGGAGAAAAACGCGACGCAGGATGAGATAAAGAAAGCGTTTAAAAAACTCGCCATGCAACACCATCCGGACCGTCCGGGCGGTGATGAAAAAAAGTTTAAAGAAATAAACGAGGCCTTTCAAGTACTCGGCGATAATGATAAACGCGCGAAATTTGATCAATTTGGATCAGATTTTGAGCAACAAGGCGGATGGGGTCAGGCAGGTGGAAGTTGGGAAGATATAATGAATGCGTTTAGACAGCAAGGTGGTTTCTCCGCCAAAGGCGGACCAGCCTCGGGCTGGAATTTTAATATGGGTGGAGCGGATTTTGGCGACATATTTGGTGATTTTTTCTCCGCCCAAGGCGGACCAGCCTCGGGCTGGGGTGGCGGTGGTTCACGCAGAGGCCGACGTCGTTCACAAGGGCGTGACATCCAAGTTGATGTAGAAATAGATTTTAAAGAAGCGTCGTTTGGTGTTGAAAAAGAATTATCACTTCGCAAACAAAGCGCGTGTGATGTTTGCAGTGGGTCTGGTAATGAACCAGGCAGTAAAATGGAAACATGCGGAACATGTCATGGGCGCGGACAAGTTGTGCAAGTTCAACGCACTTTTCTTGGCGCAATGCAAACTGTGGCGGCATGTCCAAATTGTGAAGGCAGAGGACAACATTCAAGCAAGAAATGCAAACATTGCGGTGGAGATGGAGTAATCGCAAAAACTTCTGATATAAAAGTCAAAATTCCTGCTGGCATAGATAATGGCCAATCAATTCGTTTGTCCGGTCATGGCGAAGTTGCGCCACACGGCGGTGGAGCAGGGGATTTGTATGTTCAGGTTCATATCAGACCGCAGAAACAATGGCATCGCGAGGGCTTTGATGTTTACACAGACAATGAAATTAATTTTACACAAGCAGTGTTGGGAGATAAAATTGATGTTGAAACAATTGATGGAGTTATCAAAGTCGTAATTCCAGAAGGCACAGAATCAGGACAACTTATCCGCCTCAAAGGCCACGGCATCCAGCATCTTGAAAGATCTGGAAGAGGGGATCATTATGTACGTATCAAAATCCGAGTGCCGAAGAGGGTGAGTAGGGATGTGAGGAAAATGTTGGAGGAGTTGAGAGGGGAGTTGTAAACGGGGTTGTAAAAATAGTATGTTGATGATAAAATAATAGTGGTTTAGGCCACTATTTTTGGTTATTTAATATGAAATTTATTTCTGAAAATAAAAAAATAGTGATAGCATTTTTTGTTATTATTGTTTTGTCTTGCGTATTTCGTTTTTTGTTTTTAGGATCTGGAGAGATAATGGGAGATGAACCGGCGTATTCTGTTAGGAGCATTGGCTGGCTTGATACTCTTAATTCTGGTGTGCAAACAACGCCAATTGATTGGTTTTCAGAGTGGCCATGGTGGTCGCGCCTATCTTTTCATGATCATCCGCCGTTAACATTTGCCATTAATTTTGTATTTTATAAAACATTCGGTTCTGATTTGGCAGATACACGTATACCATCAGCATTTTTTGGTGTTTTGTCTGTGATTCTGATCTTTTTTATGGGAAAAAAGATGTTTAACGATGATGTGGCCATTTTTGGGATGGCGCTGTTTGGTGTCAATTGTTCTCAAATTTTATTCTCACGCGTTTGCATGATGGAATCTATCACACTCTTTTTCATCCTTCTGGCACTGTATGTATTTTTACACGTTTTAGAAAATTCACGCTACCTTCCGATTTTTGGTATTTGTCTCGGATTTAGTTTTTTAGCAAAATACGTTGCTTTTGCAATGGTTCCCGTCTATATCATAATGCTTTTAATTTACAAACGAGAGTATTTTAAAAATCGGCGTTTATATTTATCAATTTTGCTTTGTATAGCTGTTTTTTCTCCAGTAATCATATATAACATAGAAATGTATCGCGCGGTTGGGCACTTTGATTTACAGTTTTCCTATATTTTTGGTCAACATACGCCAGAATGGATTTCACAAGATGGAAAAAATCAAATTGGCGGCTTAAATAATCGTTTGTGGGGTCTGACTAATTTTTTACAAATGTGCGCAATCCCAACTTTGTTTTTGACCATGTCTTGTCTTGCTGGATGGGCAGTTTCTGTTTGCAAGAAACGCGGTTTAACTCGTTCGGATTGTTTGCTTTTTCTGGTGTTAGTTATTTTTTTAATGTCTTTTATTTTGCTTTTTGGTAGTGCTGTGCGTTTTGTTTATTATTTAATCTTTGTAATTTGTTTTTTGGCCTCCAGTTTTGCTGTTTCCTTTCGTTCTTTGTTTGGTCGGCGATATTGGGTGGTGCTTTTGTGTGTTTGTCTGTCTTTTGAATTTTTATTTTCTATTAACACAATAATTGCTCCAACTGTTTTCAAACCAATTGGTTTTCCAATCTGGACATATTCAAGGTCCTTGGTAGTATATGATCAGGGTATTCAGAAGTTGGAAGAATATTTTATAAATGAAATAGACAGTAAAATTCCAGATGGTTTAATATTATCTTCAAATAAGATTTCCAGAAATAATTTTATAAAAAAATACGCCAGCAAATACGATAATATGTCAGATAGCAGCAAAAATGCCCGTATTATTATATTTTACGATCCTCGTTTGGATTTCAAACCGCTTTTTTGGTCGTTGGCTAAGCGTACGTGGTATGGAGGGTGGCCGGTGTTCTCACTAAAGAGCTATTCAAAGATGATAGATTTAGAATATATTAATAACAGTGCCTCTGTTTTTTATTATGTTACTGGTGGCACTAGCTGGCAAGAACTGATGCCAAGCGATGAGGCACTTTATCCGAATCCAGCATCGTTTATCGGATATCTCGACAGTCATTCAGTAGAAAATATTAAGATTTACAATAAACAACATCAAGACACTTTTTTAATATATAAATTTGATTATGGTATTGCAAAGGGTTTTGCATCTGAAATTGATAAACTAAAGTCAAACAAAAATGAATATAAAAAATAATAACAAGACAGTGTTCCTTTTGGTTGTGATTTTATTCGTTGGCACGATGCTTCGTTTGCTTTTTTTGGGTAACGGTCCGTTGCTTGGTGATGAACCTCTGTATTCGGTGCGAAGTATTGGTTGGATAGATACTGTAACAAGTGATTTGCAGACAACGCCAGTTGATTGGTTTGTCGAGCAACCATGGTGGACACATCTGTCTTTTCATGATCATCCACCATTAACGTTTGCTGTTAATTTTGTGTTTTTTAAGGTTTTTGGATATGGTTGGTTTATGACGCGTATTCCATCCGCAATTTTTGGTATACTTAGCATTTATTTGATGTTTTTGATTGGTAGGAAGCTTCTCAACAAAAAGATTGGTCTATTGGTTGCCGCGCTTTTTTCTGTTGATGCTTTTGTGGTACATTTTTCTCGTGTCTGCATGATGGAATCAATTACTCTCTTTTTCATACTTCTTGCATTATATGTATTTTTACACGTCTTAGATAATCCACGTTATCTTCCGGTTTTCGGTATTTGTCTTGGGCTAAGTTTTTTAGCCAAATATGTTGCCTTTGCAATGATACCTGTGTATTTAGTAATGCTTTTAATTTATAAACGCGAATATTTTAAAAACTACCGTCTTTATATATCAATCCTGCTTTGCATTCTTGTATTTTCTCCAGTAATAATATACAACATAGAAATGTATCGCGCGGTTGGGCACTTTGATTTACAGTTTTCCTATTTGTTTCATCAAAATACGCCCGAATGGAAAGTTTTGCCTGGAAAAGAAGAAATCGGCTCATTAGCAGACAGACTTGCTGGGTTGGCTGGTGTGGTATATTTATATAATTTGCCGATAGCGATTTTAATTTTGGTATCCCTATTTTATATATTTGCGGACGTATTCATCAATAGAAAAAAATTAGATCAAAATAGGTCTGTAATTTTTGTTGTTTTGTGGTTTTTGTGCAGTGCTATTTTCTTATTAAAGATCGGTAGTGCTGTTAGGTTTCTTTATTATTTGGTTCCGTCGATGCTGTTGTCGTGCGCAATATTTTGTTGGTTTGTTGGTGCGCAGATTTTTGGTAGGTTGGCGGTTTATTTTTTTATTTTTCTATTTTTTTTAGAATTTATTTTTTCCATCAATGTAAATTTAATCAGTGTTTTTCGTACGCCAGTTGGCTTGCCTGGAATAACTTATTTGCCACAGACGTTTTCTGATGATTATGGAATTAAAAATTTGGATGAATATTTCGATAATGAGTTGGGCGGAAAGATGCTATACGGACTGAATTCAGCGCCAAGGAAGGCTTTCAATGTGTTTGTTAAGCGCGCGCAGATAGTTGGTGAGAACAAGAAATTTGAAAAGATAAAAGCCGTGTTGGTTTATGATTACCGCGTGGAAATACGGACGTTAAATTGGATATTTTTTCGCAGGATGCTTTTTGGTGGGTGGCCGATAATGAATTTTATGTCGTTAAATTCTGCGTCTGTGGAACATATACCATTTTTATTTGATAAAGACACCAATTTTTACTATGTGATCACGACGCCAAACACAGCAAGAAATTACTATAAAGATATTGATAAATTACCAAAACAGGACGATTTTCTGCGTGGTTTACTTGAAAATGGCATAAAGCCGCTTGAAATAAAAAACAACGCTGGATTAACGGTGTTTTGGGTGTATAAATTTGACGGCCACGTGTTATCACGTGTAAGAAATTATGAGTGAGTTAAAAAAGATGATAAGGACTAAATCACCTCTTTGGTTAGGATTGTAGTAATGACAACAACACAGAGCGCTATAAAAGACACAAAAAAGAGTGTGCGTGTTTGTGTATACATTTTTACAAAATTAGTAAAGGCAAGTTGATAGGTTCCGTTTCTATCTCTTTTGGCAATCTTTTGAAAACTTTCAGATGTTGAATAGCGAAGAATCAGCGGGATGTGTTTTGGGTTTTTTGTTATAATCAAACCAGTTATAAGCGTCGCAACGATTATTCCGGTAATAAACCCAACCAATGATTTATTGTAAAGCATGTCCATTATAAAGAGTCGCATATCTTTTGTCAGGGCAATAATGCCATAAAAAAAGTTAGTCATAATAGATACATTATAGCACAAATTTTTTTGTTTTTCAATAAGGTGTTGCCAATCTGTTGATAACTGCTGGAAAAGGGCGATATAATATGCTATTATATTAAATATGTGGAAGAAATTTGAATTTTTAAGATGGTTTGGTCGTTATTTGTGGTTGATGACCGTGGCAATTGGCACGTTCTTTTTTGTTATTTTGGTATTGAGGTTATTTGTTCTCAGTCCCGGAAGAGTTAATGGACCGTCTATGGAGCCCAATTACAAAGACGAGGATTTGTTTTTTGTAAATAAACTTGTATTTTTAGTAACCTTGCCGCAACGCTTTGATGTGGTGCAGGTGGTTGATCCGTTGGCTGGCAAATTGTATATTAAACGCATAATAGGTTTGCCAGGTGAGACAGTTGTAATAAAGCGAGGAAAAGTTTTTTTAGTCAACACTGATACCGAAGAGAATGTGAAAGAAGATTACCTTTCAAAACAAGTGTACACCCGCGTCCCTTTCCAGCAAGCGCCGAAAGAATTTGTCATACCGCAAAACAACTACTTTGTAATGGGTGACAATCGTGCACACAGCACAGATTCGCGAGAATGGGGCGCTATCTCAAGAACAAATATTGTAGGTAGAATCATTTCATTCAAAACAAATAAATAGTGTATATGTTTAAAAAGAAGTCAATTTTAGTTATTGTTTCATCATTTGCTTTTCTTGCTTTATTTTTTCCGGTTGACACAAGCGCTTTGGGGATATCTCCGGCCCCAATAGTCATTGAAAACATTAAACCAGATATGAAGGTTGATACATCTTTATATATAATGAGGGCCGGAGAAAGTCAAGGAAGTGAATTTGACTTAACAAAGAGTGGTAATGGCAGTCAATATGTTAATTTTGGTTTAGACAAAATAGCTTTCGAGTCAGGTGTCAATAAGGTAGAATTGCCGCTTGCAATTGACACAAAAAATGCTGATGTTGGAAATTATGAGGTTGTCATTTCTGTGAAGACAAGCCAAAATAAGAATATTACAAATAGTGGCTCGTCGATTATTTTGGGGTTATCAAGCAAAATACAATTTTCAGTTACAGATAAATCAATCGAAGATTGGCGAGTGGAATCAGTTGATCTGAAATATGGTGAAGATGTAAAAGGATTGGATATTGATTTTATTATTAAGAACGCGGGTAATTCCACAATTGCTTTTGACTCAGTGCGTATTAATGCGATAAATGAGAATGATGGTGACGCAGTGTTTTATGGTGAAAAGAAAACCGGAATTGATTTTGTTTTTGACCCATTTTCACAACAGCAAAAGAAAGTTAATTTTGAAGATTTTAATGTGCGACGCGGATTATATTGGGTAGATGTTGAATTGGTGCGAAATGGTGATGTGGTGTTTTTTAAAAAATTGCACTTGACAGTACAACCGAATGACGGAGTTGGTGGTATTGTTTATAGATTAACGAAAGTGTGGTATAATATAGTTAATTATATAAAAAGTATTTATATTAGTTTATAATTATATTGTCTATGTTAAAACAAATCAAGAATTTAGCATTGGTATTTTCTATTTTTTTTGTCATGTTGTGGCAGGCGTCACCTGTTTTGTCAATAGGAATATCTCCAGGCCAGATTAATGTTCCTGAATTAAGGAACGGAGTTCGTGTTGAAAGAATTATGTACCTTGTGAGGGACCCGAAAAGTGCGCAAAAGCAGGAGACATTTTCTGTATCTGTCAGCGGAGATGGGGCAAAATATTTAGAAATTCCACAAAAACAGATTGTAATGACTGTTGGTCAGGCGATGTTTCCACACAGTGTTTTTTTGACGCCAGTAGGCGCAGCTAACGGTTCTTATGAAGCAACGATTACGTACTTATCAGGCGACACGATTGATGGGAATAAGCAGGGTGGCATGGGTTCGGCGATCAAATTGGGTGCGACTGGTATTTTTAGATTTACAGTTGTTGATAAACAGATACGAGAGTTTAAAATTGATTCCGTATCAGTTCAAGAAACTGAGGTTGGCCAGCCGTTCTTTTTGTCATATTTATTAATCAATACTGGTAACGTTGACGCGAAGCCTGATAAAATTTCAATAAAGTTGTCGGATATTACTGACACAACCAATGTGTTGGATTTTGAAATTTTACCAGGCGATATTGAACCTGTTCCACCTGCGGCAACAAAACAGGTTGATGTTTCGGTGATGAAAGACATTCCGCAGGGGGATTACGGTGTTAAAATTTCTTTTTATCTTGAAGACAAAATTATTTATGAGCAGGAGGTTAAATTGAGGGTTTATCCTGCTGGTACACTTGCTCAATCTGTTGAGTTTGGTGAATTTAAGCTGAGTGGCCGAGAGTTTAATGTTGGAGATCTGATAAAAATGTCCAGTGTGTTGAGAAATAGTGGCAAAATTCCGACAGAAGCTGTTTTGTATGTTGAGTTGTCGAAGGATTCAAAGACATTAGATATATTGCGTTCTGATAAAAAATTTCTTAATAAAAATAATCAGTCTGAATTTGTTTTGACGTTTCGTCCAGAATCGCCCGGGCAATATTCGGCAGACGCATATTTTGAATATGGTGTGTTGCAAACAGATAAAAAATCAGCTGAATTTACTGTGTTAGCCCCGAAAGTGGAACTTGTCTCTTCGCTGATTCAATATTGGTGGATTGTGGCAATCCTCATCGCTGTTGCATTAGTAATCATGTTTGTGGTTTTTATGTTTCGGCATAAAAGAAAGAAGGCGGTTGTACACAAGCACAATAAGCCACATCGTAATCATAAATAAATTGGGGTTGTGGATAAGTGCTTGTCATTCCTTTTTGTTTTTGTTGTAGGTGTGCTATAATTAATGTAATATAGAGTTTGTTAAATTAAAAAAGAAAGGGGGTGAGATTATGAACAAAAATTTGATTCCGATCGGAATCGCATGGGTTGGCTTGTCTTTGGTGATAGGTTTGGTATTGGTGCTCTCACCAGTAATGAGAACAACCAAAACGGTTGAG
>Ga0172371_10009964_pt1 | contig 12952 bp, 10 predicted proteins | sample Lak12m_FD_114543 | JGI IMG/M metagenome (GOLD analysis project Ga0172371, IMG submission 114543) | Freshwater microbial communities from Kabuno Bay, South-Kivu, Congo - kab_022012_12m | ecosystem: Environmental > Aquatic > Freshwater > Lake | place: Democratic Republic of the Congo: South-Kivu... | reverse complement strand
CGATCCCAACAGATTTGAGACCTTAGGAGAATTGGTGTATGCTATTTACAAAGCAATCCATATCTACAACCACGAACGCATCCACACGTCACTCAGAATGTCCCCAATCCAATACACCAGCCATTTTTACTTGTAGAAACAGTGTCCTAAATTTGGGGTACCCCCCACTCCGCAAACAAATTACAAGCAGAATTTGCCTTTAATGATATCTGTGATTGTTCTGATTTTTGTAGTATTGATTGGAATTATTCTTTTTATTTATCAGAGTTCAAGAGAGAAGACAGCAAAAGAAAATATTAGTGAATTACAAAGTCAAATCTTTTTGTTAAACAAACAAGTTAAAGAGAAAGAGGCGGCCTTGGTAACCAGTGAACAAAATAAGCCCGAAAAAAATCCCACTGTCTTACAAGATGCTGGCAAAAAATATGATATAGATTCTTTTATTTATAATGATGGGTACAAATTTGCCGGGGGAAGTATCATAGGTGACGCTAATCAAGATTATAGTTTGCCTCATATATACGACTTGGATCTTACTGTTGGTGGTTGGATTTCAGAAGGAGAAGCTCCGGTTGGAGGCAAAACTTCCTTTTTAAATATCGCATATGCATATAGGAATGGGGTTAAAATTCCCGCCGAACAACTTGATTTATTTCTAGACAATTCAACCGAATACCAAGACCTGCCAAAGGACATGGAAGACAAGTTAAGAACTGCATCTAAAGACAAACCTGAAGAAGTAATAATTAAAAGCGTTATTTTTAGCTTGGAAGGACCATATGTAAGTTTTATTCCAGCTAAACAAACTTTCAAAGACTTAATTTATGACATAACTAAAAATCACGATGACGAATGTGGAACTAATATTTTAAGAGATTGATAGAGAGCAAGTGTCTAATTTGCACTAAACTTACTTCAGGATTTGGAAACGCTTTATTCCAAAAATTATATATGAATTTATTGACATAGTTCTATAAATTATATATTTTTACATAGCCCAGAGGATTCCTAATTGGAAGATCAGCTAATTTATGGTGGCTATCCTTATTTGCAGCAATTAGCTGCATCAAATGAAAAACAAGACTACCCCAAGTCGATAGTCGGCGATTATCTCTTTAGAGATATTCTGTTGCTCGAAAGAATAATTGATTCCGATTATCAAACCTATCGAATAAGATTATAAAATGCAGAAAAAGATTATTTCAAAGAGGTATGAACCGAGCCTAGTCGAAGACAAATGGCAGAAGTATTGGGAAAGAAAGAAAACTTATTCTTTTAAAAAAAGCTCAGAGAAGAAAATTTTTTCGATTGATACTCCGCCTCCCTACATCTCAGGGAAAATGCACGTTGGCCATGCCGCTTCTTTTACTCAAGAAGACATAGTTGCTCGCTTTAACAGAATGCAGGGGAAAAACGTTTTCCATCCTTTCGGAACTGATGACAACGGCTTACCCACCGAAAGGCTAGTTGAAAAGACCTACAATATCAAGTCTAAAGAACTTGAAAGGAAAAAATTTATTCAGCTTTGTATCAAATTGTTAAATAAAATGCGAAGAGAATTTGTGTCAGACTGGAAACGAATCGGGATGAGTTGCGATTTTGAAAATACTTATTCTACAATTGATGACCGGTCAAGAAGAATAAGTCAGCTATATTTTCTCGATCTCCTAAAAAAGAAAAGAATTTATCGAGCTCAAGCTCCGGTAATTTGGTGCACAAACTGTCAAACCGCCATTGCTCAAGCTGATCTCGAAGACGTTGAAAAGCCCTCAGTATTTTATGATATCAAATTTAGACTAATAGATGGGAATAATCCCCTGATTATTTCAACTACCAGGCCAGAATTATTGCCAAGTTGCGTAGCGGTTTTTGTTAATCCAGACGATGAGCGTTATAAAAAAAAGTTAGGAAAAGAGCTTAAAGTTCCATTGTTCGAACAAACCGTGAAAATCTTAGCGGACGAACATGTTGATCAAGAGTTAGGTTCCGGTGTAGTGATGTGCTGTACGTTCGGAGACAAACAAGACGTGGAATGGTTTAAAAAATACAATTTAAACCTCCGAATGTCTATTGAGAAAAATGGCAATATGAATAAACTGGCAGGGAAATATTCGGGTCTCTCCATACAAACAGCAAGGAAAGAAATTGTTTCCGATCTGAAAAGGAAAAATTTTTTGATTGCAGAAAAGCCTATATTACACGTTGTTAACGTTCACGAAAGGTGTAAGACGGAAATGGAAATCATAAATTCTGCCCAATGGTTCGTAAAGTACCTTGATCTCAAGAAGACTTTTTTAGAGCTGAGCGGAAAAATAGAATGGCATCCGAAATTTATGAGAAAACGATTGGAAAATTGGATAAATAATTTGAGTTGGGACTGGTGCGTATCCAGACAAAGGCATTTTGGAGTCCCAATTCCCATTTGGTATTGCAAGAAATGCGCAGAGGTGCATATACCCGAAGCAAAAGATCTTCCCATTGATCCGATCTTTTCCAAACCCAAAAATAAATGTCACAAGTGTGGAGAGAAAGACTTCATTGGGGAACCTGACGTATTGGATACATGGGCTACAAGTTCTCTTACGCCCCAAATCGCTTTTGACAGGTTTTGGAAGAACGATGAGAATGATGGGAATGTGGATAATTTTATTATGGATCTTCGTCCGCAGTCTCACGATATTATATCTACTTGGCTTTTTTACACTATGGTTCGATCTTATCTTCATTTTAACCGCATACCATGGAAAAAAGTTATGATTTCAGGCTATGTTGTTGACAATAAAGGGAAAAAAATGTCAAAAAGCCTCGGCAATGTCGTAGATCCGAGAGAGGTGATAAATAAATTCAGTGCCGACGCTCTTAGGCTTTGGGCATCTGGCAAATCAATAGGGAAAGACCTTGGCTATTCGGAAAGCGAACTCGAATCAGCTCAAAAGTTTTTAACAAAATTATGGAATGTTTTTAGGTTTATTTCGTCAAGTAGTGAAAAAAATAAACTGTCGACTAACGTAAAACTTTTCCCTACGGACGTTTGGATTCTCACAGAGCTAAACTTTTTAATTAGAGATGTAACTAGCTTGCTTAATAAGTATGAAATTGCGCAAGCTAAAATAAGATTGGATAAATTTTTTTGGATAAAGTTAGCGGATAATTATATTGAAATAGTCAAACAAAGAATATATGACGACTCCTGCGAAGGAAGAGACGGCAAACAATCAGCAATTTTTACTTTGAACAAGATATTGCTGGATTTAGTTCTTTTGTATTCTCCGTACATTCCATTTATAACAGAAGAAATCTACCAAAATTACTTTAAAAGTAACAAAAGACAATCCTCTTTACACGAACTTTATTGGCCGACAGCAGAAAAAAACTTTTTAAACCGAGAAGCGCTTGAGGCGGGAAACTTATTAATGAAGATAGTCTCTCATATAAGAAAATACAAGTCTGATAATAAAATGAGTATGAAAGCGGAGATAGATATTGTAGAAATTGAAGGTTCTAGAAAAATCGAGAACCGTCTCAGGCCTTACATAAACGATCTTCTCTGTGTGGCCAATGCAGAAAAAATACTATTTAAGAACTCCAAAGTAAATAAAGCTTTGAGTGGAGACTCGAAAATTAAAATCAGCATTCGATAAATTTTAGTCGGTCTCCTCTTCGTACATGTCGGCATATTTGAGAACGCGGTCTCCATACCAGCCAAAACGTTCCCAATTGCCCCCGGCCAGATAGATGCTGGCGGCTTTATGTTCGGCTTTTCGATTGTGGACGGTAACCCCGTCCACTTTGGAAAGCTTGAGTCCCATTGCGGTCAATGCGTCTCTCAAGCTCCAAGGGTCTGGCGGCGTATGGCCGGTGACTTTGGCGATTTGATCTTTATATCCCATCCAAGTGCTGGGCATAAATTGGGCCGGTCCCATTGCCCCTCCCCAGCCGCCACAGTTTCCTTTTGAGTCTCGATAACAGGGTTTGCGGGAGACCGGCTTGTCGTTCGGATCATAGCCCAGCTCATTGCAAATGTTTTTAAATCGATCCCATTGAGCCGGATTCATATCATTTTTATAGCGTCCTCCCCCCACGTTATTTCCCATGTTGGATTCCACTTTAAGCACTCCCAGCAAAAAAGCGGCTCGGACATTTGTAAGCCGAGCAACTGTTTTTGCTTCTTCCAGAGCAGCGCCAAAATCTATTTTTGTTCCCAAGCTTTGAAGAGCTGTTATCTCGGAGGCTAAACGGTTGGCCACCTCATTTCCCTTGTCTACCAGATTTTCAATCCTCCCCTGCTCTTTTTGAGTTTCCGCCAATAAATCCTCCCGGTCTTTTCGATTATTCTCAAGTTCGATTCTTTGCTCTTCTTGCATGGCATAAAGTGCCGTCTGTTCGTTCTTTACTTCTTCAATGTCGGATTTTTCGGCTAGTAAACTGTTTCTATCGGCATTTAGTTCTGCCAGCAGCTCGCGTAGTCGTTGCTCGAAGGAAACGATGTTTTCTATTTCTTGGAAATAGTCAGAAATACTGGGTTTCTCCAGCATTATCTCTACGATACTTTTTTTGTCCAGAAGATTAAGTTTTCTTACGTATTCCTCGAGAAATTTCTTTCTTTTGTCGATGTTGTCCTCCTTGAGAACGATCTCGTGTTCCTTGTTGTTTAAAGACTGTTGGATGTCAGCCATGTCTTTTTCAGTTTTCCGCAAAGCTTCCTCGGCATCGTTGATTTCGCTGTTTAGCGTATCCAACATGTCTTGAAGAGTGACAGTCTTTTGCTCTAGAATATTTGAACGTTTTTCGTAGGTGTTGACTTGAGTCTTGATCGAATTCAGCTGCTCCTGTTTTTTCTGGATTTCCTCTTGGCGTTTGATTAGGACGGCGTTATTATTGGCGTTGCCATAATCCTTTGCTGTTGCCAAAAAAGGAAAACAAAATAAAAATAGTATCAGCAGAATAATTCTTTGAACTGGTGGGTGCTCTTTATAATTATATTTCATTTATCAGGCTTCACGTTTCATGAATTTATCAGGTTTTCCGCCAAAGACGGACCCGCCTCTGGCGGGCACGCTCCGTATGAAACATGACACATGAGAAATACATGGAATATGAAATATGATGCCTGAAAATTATCCAAGAAATTATTTGCCTTCTGTTTTTATTTTTTGGAGCATGTCTCTCAAGTCTCCTCTCAGTTTTTCTTTTTGCTCCTCGGAAACGCGATCATACTGCCTTTTTTTGTGGGGAGTCGGCATGGCTTTTGTGCTATTTTCTTTGTTTGCTTGAATGGCTAGGGCTCTTTGTCTTCTTACTTCTCTAAGACATTCTTTGCAAAACACTCCCCGTCCTTCTTCGGGAGTAAAAGGAACTTTTGTGTTTCTACCACAGCGGTCACAAACTGCTTCCTGCCAGACGGTGGAAGCTCTTTGTTTCGTTTCGGTCTTGGTTGCTGTTTGGACGGTGGAGTCGCCGGTAAGCTCAATGTTGGAAATTGTTGGTTCTTGTCCGCCGCCCGTCCCTATCCGTTCCTGCCCGTTCGATAGGCCGCCCAGTACCGGAACGGTACTGGGCAGGCGGGAACCATTCGTTCTGGAATCATCTGGTTCAGATTTCGGACCTGAACCGACACTGATTTTAGAATCTTGGGCGATGGCAGTGTTTCGGTTTTTCTCCTCTTTCACTTTCGCGATTTCCTGTTTCAATTGATTTTCAACTTTGTCGCTTGTCTGGTCAGAAAAACCTATAATCTGGGAAGGCGACATAAATTTGTCTGTCTTTATGCGGCTTTGTTCGGAATAAGTGTTTATAGCGCTTGTTTTTCTCTTCGACTCGGCCGGTTTTATTTCCGGCGCATTCGTGAAATTTTTTCTTGCGGTTTCCGTTTCCATTCTTGCCGGACCTTTTAATTGAAATTCTTTTTCCATCCATTTGGTTATTTTTTCTTCTACTTCTTTTCGCGGTCTTCCATAGCGTTCTTGGGACACTTTGATAACCTTATCCGAATAGGATGCGGCAGGCGCGGGAAACGGCGGCAAAGACTTGGCGCTAAAAGCGTTTCCCGTTACTCCGTCTATCATTAATTTTAAATAAACCTGATATTTAGGCAGGTTTATAATATCATTCATCATCACTATGGGTTCAAATTCTTTTTCCATAAACTCGGCATCGCTAGCTCCTATCCGAAAAGCGACAAGGGTGCCGACGTTGCCGAAAACCGCGTCACGCACTTCTTCTGTGAGTTGGGCGATATATTGGTGAGCCACAATAAGACTTAAGCGGTACTTCCTTGCCTCGGACAAGATACTGGCGAAAGACTCGGTGGCGAAATTTTGAAATTCATCCACGTAGAGAAAAAAATCACGTCGTTCGCTTTCAAGCATATCCACTCTCTCCATGGCGGCAAGATACAATCTTGTTACCACCATTCCTCCAAGCAAAGACATGGCTTCTTCTCCGATCTTTCCTTTCGCTAGGTTGACAATCAAAATCTTACCTTGATCCATTATTTCTCTCATGTTGATGGTGGAAGTGGTTTGGCCGACAATATGTCTTACGATTGGGGTGGAAATGAATTGGCCGACTTTATTTTGAATGGCCGCGGTAGCTTCACGGGCGAAACGCTGATCCCATTTGCCAAATTCTTCCAGCCAGAAAGAACGTACAATCGGGTCGCGCACTTGGTCTACCACTTGACGGCGGAAGCTGCTGTCCGCCATCATGCGGTTTATTCCCAACATGGTACTGCCGGGAAAATCCAGAAGAGCGAGAATAGTATTGCTTAAAATATATTCCATTCGGGGGCTCCAAACATCGGGCCAGATTTTTTTGAATACCCCCATCATACCGGAAGCGATTAGGTGTTTGTGGTCCTCGTCAACAGCTTCTAACACGTTAAAAGCCACCGGGTTTGCAAGATCGGCCGGATTAAAGTAAACAACGTCGTTAATGCGGCTTTTGGGAACAAAATTTAGAATTTCTTCGGCACTGTCGCCGTGTGGGTCGATAAAAGCTACTCCTCTTCCTCTGATAATGTCTTGGATGGCAAGATTTTTCAGCATGACGGATTTTCCCATGCCGGTTTTTCCAATGATGTACATATGGCGCCGGCGGTCATCCAGTTTTATGCCGAAAGGTTTTTCTTCCCCTCGGAAATTGGTTTTGGCAAAAATTGTAATGTCGTCCTCCTTGAGAATATCCATATAAATGACTGACAACTTACTACCCACAACTTACAACAAACAACAAAAAGTAGCCGATCTCTTGAATAAATTGGTTGATTACTTTGTTGTAAGTCGTAGGTCGTTAGTTATTAGTTTAGGTTGTGCCGAAGGTGGGACTCGAACCCACACGAGGTATTCCCTCAAGGGATTTTAAGTCCCTCGCGTCTACCAATTCCGCCACTCCGGCACCGGTCCGCCATAGCTTCAGCGTAGGCGAATCTATTTGTTATTTCTACTATTAAACTATAGCTATTTTTTTGGCAATAGTCTATCAATAGCTTGAAACTCGAAGTATACAGCATAAAACTTTAAAAACAACTTAAAAATATTTTTTTAGGCATGGCTTTAAACGGCGATTTTAATGTCAAAGCTACCATTAGACTTATCGATAATTAGATAGCCAAGTTTTTTAATTTCTTGGCGTAGTTTGTCAGCTTTGGCATAGTCCTTTTTCCGGCGAGCGGTTTGGCGTTCGGTGAGAAGTTTTTTTATTTGAGCAGGGATGGCTATTCTTTGTTTTCTGGAAATTTTCTTAGGTAAAATTCCTAAGACTCGATCCCATTTCTTGATTAAATACACCGCGGTCGGTATATTTTTTGGATACCTGTTGACTTCTTTGATTATCTGCAATAATAAGGCTATAGCCCTGGGCGTATTCAGGTCGTCATTTAGAGCGGCAGCAAATCGTTTATCGTATTCCGTAGAAACAGGGCGTCGCCCTGTTTCTACATTATCAAAATAGAATTTTACTATCTTATCCCAATTATCACTGGCTTCTCCCAGCCCTTTCCACGTGAAATTCATCGGGCTGCGGTAATGGGCGGTAAGCACCCAGAAACGATAGGCTAGAGGATTAAAACCTCTATCAACAATATTTCGCAAAGTATAAAAATTGTTGAGCGATTTAGACATTTTTTTCCCGTCCACGTCTATAAGGCCAGCATGTAGCCAAAAACGGCTGAAAGTCTTGCCGGTGTAAGCCTCGCTTTGAGCAATTTCCGATTCGTGATGGGGAAACTTGTTGTCTTCTCCTCCGGCGTGGATATCGATTGTTTTTCCCAAATAGCGTAAAGCCATTGCTGAACATTCGACATGCCAGCCAGGGAAGCCGTCGCCCCACGGGCTTTTCCAATAAAGAATGTGGCGGCGGTTTACGCCTACCCGTTTTTTCCAGAGGGCGAAGTCGGCCGGATGCTTTTTGTTGGGATTTATTTCCACTCGCGCGCCGGAAAATATCTTGTCGGGAGTATTGCCGGACAGACGGCCGTATTTTTTGAATTTAGCTACGTTAAAGTAAACTCCGTCTCGCGTATCATAAGCGTAGTCTTTTTTTAGCAGTACTTTAATTATTTTTTGCATCATTTCTATCTCTTCGGTGGCGCGCGGACGCTTTTGGGGCGGCAAAATATTGAGTTTTTTCTCTTCTTGGACGAAGATTTCAAGGTAATGCCTTGCTATTTCCAACGGTTTTTTTTTCTGCTTTTTGGCAGCTTTTTCAATACTGTCTTCTCCAAAATCCTCATCATCTCTTGTAAAATGGCCAACGTCGGTTATATTCTTAACCGCCTTGGCTTTATAGCCAATGTATCTTAAATAACGGACCAATACATCCCAAGCGATGTAGGAACGAAAATTGCCGATGTGGGCGTAATCGTAGACTGTTGGGCCGCAGGAATAGATCTTAACTATTTTTGACTGTTGCGGCTTGAAAGTTTGTTTTTTTCTGGTAAGGGAGTTGTAGAGGTTTAGCATAAAATAATTAAGAATTAGGAAAGAAGAATTAAGAAAAACAGGACAGCATTTAAAATTCTGACTTGATTATTAATTTTAATTTAATCTTATCATCTATTTCATATAAATCAACTGAACTTCTTTGACGTTTTAATATTTTGTCGTATGATAGTAACTGAATTGTTGACTGTTTGTAAATTTTCTGTAATAAAGATATAATTAACTCAATTTCATGGCCGAAATAAAAGCGCCAAACGTTGAAACTTTTGCTCGTATTAAAGTTGTGGGCGTGGGAGGCAGCGGCTGTAACGTGATTGCCAGAATGAAGGAGGTGGGACTTCGCGGAGTCGAGCTGATTGCCGTTAACACTGACGCTCAAGCCCTTCATCAAAGCGGAGCAGAGGAGAAAATTCATATCGGAAAAAATTTAACCAAAGGTTTGGGAGCCGGTATGAATCCGGAAATCGGCCGTCAGGCCGCCGAAGAAAACCGTGATGAAATTCAAGATGTTTTGAAGGACGCCGATATGATTTTCGTTACTTGCGGTATGGGCGGCGGTACCGGAACAGGAGCTTCTCCAGTTGTCGCAGAAGTAGCTAAAGAATCAGGTGCTTTGACGGTAGCCGTTGTCACTAAGCCTTTTAGTTTTGAAGGAATGCAGCGGGCAATGATCGCGGAAGAGGGGCTTGAGCAATTGAAAGATCGAGTAGATGCTTTGGTAGTTATTCCCAATGACCGCCTGCTACAAATTATCGACAAAAAAACAAGCTTGGTCACCGCTTTTAGAATAGTGGATGACGTACTGCGGCAAGGAGTGCAAGGCATTTCAGACCTTATCACGGTACCCGGAATAGTCAATGTCGACTTTGCTGACGTTAAAGCGATTATGCAGGACGCGGGTTCGGCTTTGATGGGAATCGGAAAAGCTTCCGGAGACAACCGAGCGGTAGAATCCGCACGCCAAGCAATCAATTCTCCATTGCTCGAAATGTCGATTGAAGGGGCTAAGGGAGTATTATTCAACGTCACCGGCAGCGAAGATCTTACGATGTTGGAAATAAACGAAGCTGCCAATGTGATTACCGAAAATATCGATCCCAATGCGAAAGTAATTTTTGGGGCGGTAAGCATGAACGACAGCGATCTCAAGAAAGGCGAAATAAAAATTACCGTGATTGCCACAGGATTTGAAGAGACTAATTTAGGCGACCGCCATTTTGGCGTTCAAGAAGAGCTTGCCCCAAGATCCAAAGAGCCGGAAATCAAAAGGGAAGGTTTTCAGGAGGCCAAACCTATGATAGAAGAAGAAATAGTGGATAGCTATGACGACCTGGAATCCGAGATTGAAGAAAAACCGTTGGTTCACTCGGAGAGACAATATCCTTCAGTTCCCTTTACTGTTGACAATGCTAATATTTCTCCTGTTATTTCCGAAGAGAAAGAGGAAAATAAACTGCAAGAGGAAGATGATCTGGACATTCCGGCATTCATAAGGCGCAAAATGAAAGACCGAGAAGGCAATAAATAACGATTTAAGATTTACGATTTACGATTTAGAATAATTTAACCCGAGTTTATATTAGGGAAATATTCTTCGTAAATCGTAATTCGTAAATCATAAACCTGCCATGTCTTGGGCTGTAATTGAAACCGGCGGAAGACAATTTCGCGTAGAAGAGGGTGATATTCTCAAGGTTGAAAAAATTAAAAATGACAAAGAGTCAAGCACGGTGTTTGACTCGGTTTTGCTTTTAAGCAAAGATAAAGAAGGCAAAGAAGTGATTCTAGGAACGCCGCTTTTGAAGGGAGCCAAAGTGACGGCGAAAATTTTGGAAACCGGCAAGGAAAAGAAAATCACTGTCTTTAAGTACAAACCAAAAAAACGTTACCGGGTGAAAAAGGGACACCGGCAGGAGTATACAAAAGTGGAAATTATGGGGATAAAAGAGTAGGATGCTAATTATCAATACTTATCAATTATCATTCAATTTTCAATTTGAGACTAAACTGTTTGAGAAATATAAATAACGAACTTTGAGAGTATGCGTATCCTGTTAACTGGTGGCGGTACCGGCGGGCATCTTTTTCCTCTGCTGGCAGTGGCCGAAGCCATTAAAAAAGAATCGAAGGAGCCGGTGGATTTTCTCTATCTCGGTCCCTGCAACAAATTTTCGGAAGAAGTGCTTAGAGTTAATGGAATAAGAACCAGTCATGTGCTCACCGGGAAATGGCGCCGTTATTTTTCTTTTAAAAACTTGTTAGATATCTTCAGACTGCCTATTGGCGTTATTCAAGCCATGTTCAAGGTGTTAATTTTTATGCCGGACGCAGTTTTTTCTAAAGGCGGCTACGGCAGCGTTCCGGCGGTAATCGCTTCAAGGATTTATTGGATTCCCATTGTTATTCACGAATCGGACGCGGTACCGGGCAAGGCTAACCGTTTTTTGGAACATCTGGCAGATGTGGTGGTAATCTCTTACGGTATGACTTCTGATTTTACTAATCCGGCTAAAACCGTTTTTGCCGGAAATCCGATAAGAGAGAGCGTATTGGGCGGTGATATGGTGAGAGCAAAAGAAGTTTTTGAAATAAAAAGCAGTAAGCCGGTCCTTCTTATTTTGGGCGGAAGTCAAGGAGCCAGAAAAATTAACCACGTAGTGGTAAATATTTTGCCGCGCCTGCTGGCAACTTACGAAGTGGTTCATCAGTGCGGCGAAAAAAATATAGATGAAACAAAAGAATTGGCAGGAAAGGCTGGAGTCAAGCCGGGGAGAGAAGGGTACCACCTTTTTCCGTTTTTGCGTGACGACAAAGACGAGATGAAAAACGCTTTAAGCGTGGCAGATTTGGTTTTGAGCCGTGCGGGAGCAACCGCCATTTCAGAAATAGCTGCTTATGGAAAACCCAGCATTTTAATTCCTATCCAAGGATCGGCCAATGACCACCAGCTGCACAATGCTTTCGAGGTAGCCAAACAAGGAGGCGCTATTGCTCTTAAGGAAGAAAATTTAACACCGGAACTTCTGTTGGGCAAGATTGATATTCTTATGAATGATGGACCACTTAGAAAATCAATGGGGGAAAAGGCAAAATCGTTTTATAATGCTGATGCGGCTCAAAAAATTGCCCGGGCAGTGTTGAAATTGGGAAACAAGGAGAAGCTGAAGGATTAGTGTTTGTATATTTTAGATTTCCTTTATCATGTTTCATGAATATTTCATACGGTATATTTCATATTAACGTTTTGAGCAACAATTGAAATATGGAGTATACATGAAATATGAGATATGCAACGTGAAATATTTTCTAAAGCCAACCTCCTTCATTTAGTCGAAGCTACAAGCCTACTAGCTATTCTGGTTAGCGGGTTTATATTATTCGCTTATGAACGTAAGAATCATGATCCAGATTACAATAAAAACTGGACGGCTTTTTATTTCGCGGAAGCTAATTTGCCGGAGAAGGGAGTGGTTGTCGAAAATCACTTGGGCAGGGACACGAATTTTAAATTTTGTCTGGTCCCCGACGATGATAATTTAATGGAGCCGAACGATTTGTCATGCAGCGTGGATTCGGTTGTGGAATTTTCGGATAAAAACGTACCGGCCGGCGGCACCGCAAGATGGGAATATAAAAAGCCGGAGAATAAAGGAAAATACTGGGTAGTCTTGGAGTACAAAGACAAAGACGTTCTAAAAAACAAGAATTTATCATTTTCTGATTAAAAGATTATTAAATTAGGCTCAAACATTTTGCATATGATTTTGACAGGTTGTTTAATTTCAAGAAATGCTCACGCCCAACTATTTCTAGTTGGGCTTTTTATCTGCTTGCGCTTGATTTTTTTATTTCTTTATTTTCTCGCTAAACAAAAACAGAAACAAATCTTTCCAAGTGTAACGACAGGACGGCTTGGGCTTTGTCAAGCATTTTTGTTTTATTCTCTCGTCGGCAGTAAGTCTTTCGTTGGATAAGAATTTTTTTTCGCGGCTTTGAGCTTCCGATCTCCCCTT
>Ga0172371_10009963_pt1 | contig 12953 bp, 10 predicted proteins | sample Lak12m_FD_114543 | JGI IMG/M metagenome (GOLD analysis project Ga0172371, IMG submission 114543) | Freshwater microbial communities from Kabuno Bay, South-Kivu, Congo - kab_022012_12m | ecosystem: Environmental > Aquatic > Freshwater > Lake | place: Democratic Republic of the Congo: South-Kivu... | reverse complement strand
GCGAGAACGCCTCCTGGGGCATTGAACCCAAAGCCCACGGTGTTGATTCTATTTGTTGTAGTCCTCGTGGGGAATACCACGAGATGATTTATCCCAAGATTTACGTGCGTATCATCCATCTGACCGAAAATGTCTTGATTGCCACTGCGGGTCCAATACCGGTACCGCCACTCCCAATGCCCTTTCATGGATAATTCCCATGCAAACGCCTGGGAGAGGATAGCCGTCGCCATAATCATGGCAGCAACCGCTCCGAAATACAGCCTTTTCATCAAGATCCTCCTAATTACAGACGACTTCACATGGTCACAACCCCATGACGCAGACCGCCGCTCATCAGTGTAGATGACGGTCACTCTTTACAAACGACCTGCCACATAGTGTTCTTTTATTGTTTTCTTGGGCAATATACGTCAGCGAGGAGAAGGGTTGCAACCCCTTTTCCCACAAGGCCAAGAGAGTCCTGACAGGCTGCAAGGCCTAGGTCGAGAAACTCATGGGTTGCCGCTTTCGCGAATTCACGTTAAGTAGGCTATTTATTAATGTTGAGTTTTTCAGGAGGAGCTGAGGCCGTGAGATCAACCCCTGCGGTGGCGGGCATAACCAAAGCCGACCTTACCGCATTGGTCTTCGATGAAGGCGCATATAACGATTCTCGAGAATAAACGCGAATTCCATGCATTAGTCCGTATGTCGTGCCCGTGAAAACGGGAATCCAGGAATGCCAAATGCCCGATCACGTCGGGCAGGACATGCATGGCCTCAACCGCTAATCCCATAAAGCGCCAAAATCTTCGAGGTGCCCTAAGCGGTTATGGAAAACCTCACAAAGACAGTCTTTGATTCCGACAGAAATTTAGACAAACACTATAGCCGAATCAATACGAGAGTGCCCAGCTATAGTATCTCGCAGGTTATCGCTGCACAGCGAGGGAAAAACTCTATCGTTGCGCTGCGCAGCGACTATGACTGGTGGATCAGGCTTTCAGCTCTGGAATATTGGCAAACAATTCCAGGGACTCTGGATTGAGCAAGGCATCCCTGTTGGTGACGGGTCTCCCTTCAATCACGTTTCTTACGGCCAGTTCCACCTTTTTGCCATTTAGGGTGACGGGAATGTCTGCGATGGGCAGTATCAGAGCCGGCACATGGCGCGGGGTTGTGTTGTCGCGGATGGTCTTCTTGATTTTGTTTCTTAGTGCGTCGTCAAGAACAAAGCCCGGTGCTGTCTTGACGAACAGAATTACGCGAACGTCATTGTCCCAATTCTGTCCGACGACTATGCTGTCCACCACCTCTTCTAGAGCCTCCACCTGACGGTAAATCTCCGCAGTTCCGATTCTTACGCCGGACGGGTTCAGGGTTGCATCTGACCTGCCGTAAATCTTGACGCCGCCGTGCTCCGTTATCTCTATGAAATCGCCGTGATGCCAAACATTGGGGTACGCCTCGAAGTATGCAGCCTTGTACTTGGCAAAATCAGGGTCACTCCAGAAGTAGATTGGTTGTGATGGAAACGTAGCTGTACATACCAGCTCTCCCTGCTTCCCGATTACTGGTTTTCCTTGCACGTCGTAGGCCTCGACTTTCATGCCCAGCCCTCTGCACTGTAACTCACCTTCGTGGACTGGCAGTATGGGACACCCCAGCGCAAAACAGGAGATTATGTCAGTACCGCCGGATATCGAGGCCAAGTCTATGTCTTCTTTTATATCGCGATAGACAAAACGAAAACTCTCCTCAGAGAGGGGGGACCCGGTGGAACACATGGTCTTTAGGGTGGACAGATCGTATTTTTCTTTTGGTTTGAGGCCGGCCTTTTCCACCGCTGCGATGTAGCGTGCGCTGGTGCCAAATATTGTCATCTTTTCGTCTTGGGCGAGCTGGAAGATTGCGCCTGCGTCTGGGTAGAATGGGGATCCATCGTAGAGAAGGACCGTTGCTCCAACCGCCAAGGCGCTGACCAGCCAGTTCCACATCATCCAACCGCATGTGGTGAAATAGTAAGTTTTGTCCTCTCTCTTGAGGTCGCAATGCAGGATGTGCTCCTTCAGATGCTGTAGGAGCGTCCCACCAGCGCCGTGGACCATGCACTTCGGCAGTCCAGTGGTCCCTGACGAATACATGATATAGACGGGGTGGTCGAAGGGTAGCTGCTCGAACTTAATTTCCTGGACTCCTTTGGATATGAAATCTTCGTAGTGTACAGCTCTTGAAACATGCGCGATATTGGCTCTTTTTTCAGTGTATGGGATGACCACCACCTTTTCGATGCTAGGCAGCTCTTTTAGTATACCGCTGATGCGGTCAAGAGAATCATGCGTCTTCCCGTTGTAGAAATAACCGTTTGCGGTAAAGAGAATTTTGGGTTCTATTTGTCCGAACCTGTCCAGGACGCCCTTTATTCCGAAGTCCGGCGAGCACGACGACCAGATGGCGCCGATGCTGGTTGCGGCTAGCATGGCCACTATCGTCTCCATCATGTTGGGTACATAGCCGGCAACCCTGTCTCCCACGCCGACGCCAGCTTTCCGCAGCGACGCGGCCATACCCGCGACCTGCGAATACAGTTGGGCGTATGTCATGCGGACAGTCGCCTGGCCTTCGCCTCTGAACACCAGTGCTTCACGGTTATCGCGGAAGCGAAGGAGATTCTCGGCAAAATTTAGGCGCGAGCCGATGAACCACTTGGCTCCTATCATGGTGGGAGAATCTTTGAGCACTTCCTCGTATGGCTGGGAGTGAACAACTCCGCCGAGGTCCCACACCGAGGCCCAGAAATCCTCGCGGTGAGTGATGGACCATTCATACAGGGATTCGTAGCCGCTGATTTGCAATCCATATTTTGCATTCACGCCTTTGATAAAACGAGTAATATTGGCATTCTGTACCCTTTCAGACGAAGGTGTCCATAGAGGCTCCATATTTATTCTCCTTCTCTAAGAAAAAATGCTGTATTCACAACTTTAAACGTTGCCAAGGATTCCATTATTCGTCATATCCAGCTAGCCGGATACTTTTGTCCTGGTTTTTCTCCTAGTTTTTTCTTGAGTTCCGCAAGTCCCTTGCGTTTGAATTGTTCGCGAGGCTGCTTAGGTATTCTTCTGTTGAGAATCGATTCGGACCTCAACCGCCTTCCGATTGTCTTCTCCATCATCGACCCAAGGTCAAGTAGGCGATCGACATCTATTCCTGTATCTATTCCCATTTCGTCCATCATTACAACCATATCCTCCATGCTCTGAAGACCGACGACGTTGGGGTCTCTGTAATAGTAAGCGCCTGTACCTCCGACCGGCACCCTGTCCAGGAAATTGGCGGGCTGACCGCCAAGTCCGCCGAGGGTGGCCTCAAAAATTTCTATTCCGGCCTGCAGGGCAGCGAGGGAATTAGCAGTGCCCCATCCTCGTGTGACATGGAAGTGTGCTATGTGAAATTTCTTATTCGGCATGGCTTCGAGCACCATGGAAAAGTACTTGTAAACTTGGTTCGGCGGTGCGCTACCGTCGTGGTCGGCGTGTTCTATATCCGATGCGCCTATTGCAAGCCACCTTTGGGCAAATTCCACAGCCTCTTCAAGGCGAGTCGGTCCGGAAATAGGCGATCCCCATATTGTCGATACGGTTCCGTTTAATTTTATCCCTACGTCGTTAGCCTTTTCGATGCAGCGCGCCGCCTCTTCCCAGTAGTTGGGTAGGGTAGTGCCTGAATTCGCGAAGTGATGCTCTTCGTCGGTGGAAACCATCATCAAGATACGGTCAGGTCCCCAACCTTCCTTTCTGGCTTGTATGGCCCTATCCACGGCTTTTTCTCTGATGGTTATTGCAGTAAGTGTAATGTCGTTCCAGTTGATTCCGGCCCTGGATAGCTTTTTCGAGCTACGCAGGCGTTTCAGGAGTTCATCGGCATCTTTGAACTGAGGCATGAGCATGGGATTACCAAGATTGGTTACCTCAAGGTCTTTAATGCCGCATAGGATGAGTTCTTCGAGGTAGAAGAGCTTTGCGTCCGTGGGGATCCAGATCTCCTCGTGTTGGAAGCCATCTCTTATTGTGATGTCGTTGATCTGGACTTTCTTGGGATACATCAATTCTTTCGGCGCCATATAGGGATTCCTCCTCGCTGCTATTCCCCGGTATAAGAGGGTTTTCTTTTTTCTTTGAACGCGTTTAGACCTTCGATTCTGTCCCTGGTGGGTATGGTTACTGCGTAGGCGTTGGATTCGATGGAAAGGCCCACCGGCAAACTCACCTCGGAACCTTTATTAAGGGCAAACTTGGCCTGCGCCAAGGCAACGGGACCGTTAGCGGCAATTTCCTTTGCGACTTCAAGGGTTCTCGACATCAAACGGGCTGGTTCGACAACTTCGAGGAACAATCCATATTGTAGTCCCTCAACAGCCGAGATTCGACGGGCTCTTAATATCATTTCTTTTGCGCGGGCCAGGCCAACAACACGGGGGAGTCTCTGTGTTCCTCCAGCACCTGGGATGATGGCCAGGCTTGTTTCTGTCAATCCCACTATGGCATTAGAGGACGCCAGCCGTATATCGCAAGCCAATGCTAATTCCAGTCCTCCGCCAAAAGCATAGCCATTCACGGCAGCAATGACCGGCTGAGGCAGCTCTTCCACCATGGTAAAGACGTTACGAATGGTTTGAATATACAGGCGAACCTGGTCGGGTGTCATTCCTGCGCGCTCTTTCAGGTCCGCGCCGGTGCTAAAGGCATTCTTACCAGCGTTGGAGCCTGTAATTACGACGACGCGTATACTCCGGTCAAAGGCGATGTCTCTCAGGGTTTCACTGAACAAGGCCAACAGGGGCATATTGAAGCAGTTCAGAGCGTCGGGTCGGTTGATGGTTAGTTCCAACACACCGTCTTTGCCCTCTTTTAGGAGGCTGTGATCTTCTCCCATGGTACGTTCCTTTCCCTTGATTGCACTCATAGCTGAATTTTGGAACCTATTCCGACGTTGAAAGGGCGCAGTTTGGGGCGCCTCTTCATTGAGGGTCTCGTGCACAGCGGCAGTTAGTCTTTAGAATTATGCCATGCCGTTGGGGAACTGACTGGTGTAAGTTTCTTGCGAGGCATGGAACTTCTTGGGAGTACCGCTGTCGCAAGCGCCCTGATTATGCTCTGTCGGGGACGCGGAACTTGGCTCCGGAGCCTTAACACGCTTTTATTGCATGACTCCTTTCCGGCTGGCCAGGACAATTACCACCTTATTATCGCCGCGTGTTTCTTTGCCCCAACATAAGGCCAAGAGATCTGTCAGCATTGAAAATCCTGCGAGTTCTTTTGTGGCAACAAATCTAAGGTATGCTCATAACACGTCTCTGCGTCAATTTTCAACTGAAGTTTAATCTATAGGTCATATTGGCTGGCATCCTGAAAATAAGAGCTTGACGTTGATGATGCTGTTCGATATGTTAAGGGGCACTAATCTGTCAAAGGGTGCCCAGGGTCAGTGATTCGGGGATAACCGCTACATTTTTCCTAAGTGAGTTCAATTTTACGAAAAACTGGTTTAAAAAGGTCAGACGTGCCAGCTTCGGCAGTAGCTCGGGCAAAAGGGGATGCTGAATGTCGGAAGTTATATTAGAGGCAAAGAACGTCTTTCTCTCCTTTCATGGGGTGGCTGCGCTTACCAACGTAAGTTTTCAGGTTATGAAGGGAGAGATTTTCTCCATAATTGGCCCGAACGGCGCCGGCAAGACCTGCATGATGAATTGTATCAATGGATTGTATCATCCCAGTAAGGGGAGTCTTCATTTCAAGGATACAGACGTCACAAGGATGTCTCCTCATAGACGGGCCGCCCTGGGCATTTCGAGAACTTTCCAAAAAATTGAGTTATTTGGCGGTATGACGGTTCTCGACAACATCCGGTTGGGTCGCCACCTACATTTAAGATCAGGACTCCTGAGTTCCTCTGTTTACTGGGGCAAGACGGCGAGAGAAGAAGTCAAGGCCCGAAGATTTATAGAGGAAGAAATCATTGATTTGCTCGAGATTGAGGCCATTCGTAACGAAGTCACGGGCATGCTTCCCTACGGCATGCAGAAGAGGATAGAGTTGGCGCGAGCGCTTGCCTTGCAACCCGAGGTCATTCTTCTGGACGAACCGCTTGCTGGTTTGAACTTGGAAGAGGTCGAGGACATGGCGCGGTTCATAATTGATATCAACGAGGAAAAGCGCTGGAACGTCACCTGCGTACTGGTAGAGCATGATATGGGAGTGGTCATGGATCTTTCAGATCGAGTAATGGCGTTAAATTTTGGCGTAAAGATCGCCGAGGGGACCCCTACAGAGGTGCAGGAGAATCTTGAAGTTATAAAAGCCTATCTGGGTGAGGTGGAGGATCTATATGTTAGCCGCCGATGAGACGCGTAACGCCGGAGAGATAGTCATTTCAAAGGATCTGACCTTACCTAAGCTGCTGGTGCAACAGTGCCGGAAGTTCGGCGTCAAGAAGGTCGCGATGCGGGAGAAAGAGTACGGTATTTGGAGGCCTGTTACCTGGCAGCAGTACCTAGAAAATGTGAAGCAGATTAGCCTCGGGCTTGTCAGTCTCGGCCTTGAACGAGAAGACAAAGTCATCATGATAGGCGACAACAGGCCGCAAGCCCTTTGGACTGAGATGGCGGCCATGTGCGCGGGCGGCGTCGGGGTATGGCTGTTCCAAGACTGCCTCATGGAAGAAGTTCAGTACATTGTGGACCATTCAGACTCCAAGTTTTACATCGCAGAGGGTCAAGAAGAGGTTGACAAGGCGCTTGCCATTCGAGACAGGTGTCCGAAACTTCAAAAGATAATTTGGGACGATCCCAAGGGGCTGCGTCATTACGATGATCCCATGCTCATAAGCCTGGAAGAGGTTATGCGGTTGGGGAGAGAGAAGGAGGCCGAGGACCCCGGGCTTTTTGATCGCTTGGTGGAGCGGGGAAAAGGAGACGAGGTCTGTCTCTTGTTTTACACTTCTGGGACCACTGCCAAGCCCAAGGGCGCTCTACTCACCCACTACAACATGCTTACCATGGGCAGAAACCTCATGCGAGTTGATCCTTGCACACCGGATGACGACTTCGTGTCCTATTTACCCTTTGCCTGGATCGGCGAACAGATGATGTCCATCTCTTGCGGCCTACAGGTTGGATACACGCTGAACTTCCCTGAAGAACCGGAAACGGCGCAGCACAACGTGAGGGAAATTGGGCCCCACGTCATGTTCGCGCCGCCAAGGCTTTATGAACAATTTACCAGGACGGTGCAGGTGAAGTACCTGGATGCGACATGGCTGAAACGAGAAGTGTACGAATTAGGCATGAAGATCGGCTACCACATAGCAGACCTCAAATTCGACAAGAAGCGAGTGCCCATCTTTTGGAGATTACTGGGGTTCTTGGCAAACATTACCCTGTTTGCCAAAATACGAGATCATCTTGGCCTCGGCAGGGTTCGTCATGCATACACGGGCGGCGCTGCCATGGGACCAGACCATTTTCGGTTCTTTCATGCAATCGGAGTGAATCTCAAACAGATCTATGGCCAGACCGAGATAGCGGGGATTTCAGTGGTGCATAGGGATGGAGACATAAAATTCGACACCGTGGGAACGCCTATCCCTGAAACTGAGGTTTCCATAGGAGAAAACGACGAGATCCTTTCAAGGAGTCCGTCAGTTTTCGTTGGGTATTACAAGATGCCGGAGGAGACAACCAAGACCCTAAAAGACGGCTGGCTCCACTCCGGTGATACAGGTTTCATAGACGAGGACGGCCACCTAGTGGTGTTTGACCGATCCAAGGACATCATGATCCTCAGTGATGGAAGGAAGTTTTCGCCGCAGTTTCTCGAGGCAAGGCTTAAATTTAGCCCTTATCTTAGAGACGCACTGGTCATCGGGCATCAGCGACCGTATGTGACGGCAATTATTTGTATTGATTACAATACAGTGGGGAAATGGGCCGAGGACCATGGGATCAACTATACGAGTTATCCGGAGCTGTCCCAATTGCCCGAGACATACGACCTTGTTGAAGACCCCATTCGACAGGTCAACAGGACCCTACCCGAGAGCGCGAGGATCAGGCGGTTTGCCAACCTTTATAAGGAATTTGACGCAGACGATGACGAACTGACGAGAACCAGGAAGATACGAAGGGCCTTTGTAGAGAACAGGTACAAAGACATCATTGACGCCTTGTATAGTGAGAAAGGCACGATGCACATGGACACGAACATTACGTATGAGGACGGTCGTGTCGTGCAGATCAAGACTGATATCAGGCTGCAGACAGTTAAGGACGGAGGGAAAAAGTAATGGACCTCTTTCTACAGCTCGTCGTGACTGGGGTTATGCTTGGATCCATCTTTGCTCTGGTGGCTCTGGGATGGGTACTTATCTATAAGTGTTCAGGCGTGCTTAACCTTGCCATGGGGGAACTCACCATGATCGGGGGTTACGTATGCCTGGGGCTGTATGAGAGGTTTGTCACGTTTATGCCGCTGGGCTATGCATTCTTTTTCGCTTTGGTGGGCACAATCTTTGTGGGTTTGGTGCTTGGTCTCATAACTGAACGCGTATTCCTGCGCAAAATGATAGGTGAGCCCATTTTGGCGGTTATTATGGTGACTGTGGGCTTGTCGTTCTTTTTCAAGGGGATGGTATTCATTCTTTGGGACACCGACACCCAAGTTTTTGCGCCTCGGGTGTTTTCCATTGAACCTATTGTAGTGGCAGGTATTGCGGTTGGTGAAGTTTATTTGTGGAGTTTTATCGCAGCGATGATTCTCATGGTTATCTTTGTGAGTTTCTTCAAGTACACGCGATGGGGTCTCTCCATGCAGGCCTGCGCAGACGACGAAATGGCTGCGCTTTCGTTGGGAGTGAGCGCTAAATTTGTGTATGCACTGGCGTGGGCCATAGCATTCATGGCGGCAGGCGTCGGCGGGACGCTCCTAGGGAACATCAACGGACTGAATTATTCTGTAAGTCTATTAGGGCTGTTGGTGTTGCCTGTTGTGGTCTTCGGCGGCTTGAACTCCATTCCGGGGGCAATTGTCGGGGGGATAACCATAGGCATCCTTCAGAACCTTACAGGAGGATATCTTGATTACTATTTCCCTGGGGGCATCAAAGAGATAGCGCCATTTATTTTCATGGTAATTTTCCTTCTTTTCAAGCCTTATGGCTTGTGGGGTTGGGAGCGCATAGAAAGGGTCTAGGCCATGAGTTATTTGCCATGCGGTACGTATTTTGAGTCTTACGATGACGACCAGAGGTGGTGGCGTACTCCTTTCATAAAGGGGAAGATGATCCTTATGGTCGTAATACTGGCTTTGTTCCCGTATCTTGTGGAGAGCCAATGGCTGAGTGTGGCCTACACCATCAATTATTACATTATTGCGGCCTTAGGTGTGCAGCTTTTGATCGGGTATTGCGGCCAGATCACCCTTGGTCATGCGGCATTCGTGGCAGTAGGCGGTTACACCAGCGCCATGATGGTGCTTTTTGTGCCGTGGCCGCAGTGGATTGTAGATTACGGACTAGCCTATCCCATTAGCATTGTATGCGCCGGTTTCTTGGCAGCAATCTGGTCGGTCCTTTTCGGTTTGCCGTCTGCGCGGGTCAAAGGGTTCTATTTGATCATGACCACCATGGCGGCGCAATGGATCACTGTGCCCTTGGTGATTACTCAGTATGTGAGCCAAATAGGGGGTCGAGGACAATCGTTCTCTTTGCCTCCCGGCACGGTCAGCATAGGGCCGTGGGTAATTGATACTGACGAAAGGATCTACTATTTTTCGCTAATACTAGTAATTCTATGTCTGGTGGCAATGGGCAATTTGCTGCGTTCGAAGGTCGGCAGGGCGTGGATTGCCATCAGAGACAACGATATCGCTGCCGAGACCATGGGAGTCAACATAGTTACTTACAAATTATTGGCGTTCTTCGTGGCTGGTTTTTTCGGTGGAATTGCCGGGGCGTTCTACATCAGCGCCTTATTCTTCGTGAGTCCTGAACATTATGAATGGTTTTTTTCGCTATTATGGGTAGGCGTTATTCTGATAGGAGGCGTAGGCAGCATTCAGGGTCTTGTTTTTGGCTCGATATTTGTGGTTATGGTATTCAAACTTCTCGAGCTAGGGGTAATGGGGTTAAGCGAATTTCTCATGGCATCCTACCCGGAAGCTGGGTGGGTTACGACCAAAATAATTTTTTTCAAGGAATCCGCCTTTGGATTGGCAATTATCTTCTTCTTAATCTACGAGCCCAATGGTTTGAGCTACCGATATTGGCAACTCAAAAACTACTTTAACCTGTGGCCTTTCTCTTATACCGGTAAGTAACTAGAGGCCGGTGCGTGACAGCGCAACATCTGGGAAACGAAAGGAGGTGTGGGATAAGAGTTAAGAAGAAAGGCCTCTTTCAGAAACCGTCGAGTCCGTATCAAAACAACAAACTGGAGGTTCACATGACAAGAAGGTTGTTGCTTATGGCCGTGGCTCTAATGCTTGTTACAGCATTTGCATATGCCGCGGATGAAATTAGAGTGGGTTCCATTAACGACCTCACGGGGGCTACGTCGGATGTGGGCAAAGATGCCGCCCTTGGTATCAGAGAATGCGTGACCTACGTGAATGAAAGCGGTGGAGTAAACGGGAAGAAGATCAAGCTGTTCCTATACGACTATGGATATCGTGTTCCCGAGGCCATCACCATTTATAAACGTTTTCGCGATCAGGACAAGATTCAAATTTTGCTGCAATGGGGAACAGGTGATACAGAGGCTCTATCACCTACTGTCAACAAAGACAAGATGGCAACGATCTCTGATTCATTTTCCGGCCATCTATGCGACCCCAAGAAAACTCCATACAATTTTATTTACAGTACGGACTATTCAACGAACGCTAGAGCGGCGCTTACTTCTTGGTATGAAAAGGTTTGGTTGAAGTCCGACAAGTGGAAGAAAGCCCGCGACGAAGGAAAGAAGCCGAAACTCGTGTGCTTCTTCATGTTTGCATCGCCTTATGCGAGCGCGCCGATCAAGGCGATAAAGGATCAGGCCGCTCTCTTGGGTATTGAGGTCGGAAAAGATCAGGACGTTTCTTTGACCGCTTTGGATGCCAAGAGCCAAGTGCTGGCGGCGAAGGGAGAAGGCGCAACGGTGATATGGCATGGCAATACGACCATGTCAGTGGCAACCGCTGTAAAAGACGGTTATGCGCTCAAACTAGAGGCTGACCATATCGTAAACAACTGGGGCTTCGACATGAACTTGGTACGGATGACCCAGCAGGCTGGTGAAGGGGTTATCGGAGCAGCGGCTTGTGCATTTCTTGGCATGGACGTGCCAATGATGGATAAGGTCATTCAGTATTGCAAGAAGGTCAATCCTGGTGTTCCGATTGAGAAACGAGATATTCGAACTGTTCAGGCATGGGTCAAAGTCGCCATGGCCTGTGAAGGTCTTGGTATAGCGGACAAGAAGGGCAAAATGGATGGACCGTCTATCAAAGCTGCCTTAGAGTCACTGAAGGATTGGTATGCTTTTGGCACTAAGAACGCCTTGGGAGTCGGGCCGTACACCGTCACGCCAACAGATCACCGACCGACGCCTGTAGCCTCTATGTACATTATTAAAGAAGGTAAGATTGCGTTGTTCGATAAGATCAACATGAAAGAAAAATTCCAGGATAAGTGGGAGAGCTGGCTCGGCTGGTAGCGTGCGTTAGTGCAGTTCCTTTTGGGGCTTGAGTCTCGCGTGTTTCGAGACTAAGCGCTTCAGACAGGGGAGAAGGTTGTGGCTGAGAATAGTAGCATCTTGAAGATCAACAACATTGAGGTGAGGTACCACGAGGTGATCCTGGTACTCAAGGGCGTTTCCATCGAGGTGCCTGCTGGTGGAATCGTGGCGTTGCTTGGAGCAAACGGAGCAGGGAAAAGCACTACATTGAAGGCTATTTCAGGGTTGCTCAACCACGAGGATGGCGAGGTCACTGACGGCAGCATCGAGTTTATCGGTGAAAAGATCCATAAGCTACCTGCCGAGGACATCTCAAAGAAAGGCATCTTCCAGATCATAGAAGGACGTCGAGTATTCGAGCACCTCACGGTGGAAGAGAATCTTCTAGTGGGAGGGCATCTCAGACCCACAGGTTTGAAAGAGCGGCTGGACATGGTGTATCATTACTTTCCCCGTTTGAAAGAGCGGAGAAACGTCATGGCAGGTTTTGTCAGCGGTGGGGAACAGCAGATGTGTGTCATCGGCCGCGCCATGATGGCGAAACCAAAGCTGATGCTGCTAGATGAACCGTCTATGGGTCTCGCGCCTTTGCTCATCAAGGAGATCTTCGAGATTATTCAACGCCTCAATCACGATGAAAAGATACCGATTCTTTTGGTTGAACAAAACGTGAAGCTTGCATTGACCGTGGCCCCCTACGCCTACGTCATGGAGAACGGCCGAATCGTCATGGATGGACCGTCTGAAAAATTGAAGGAAAACCCCGACATTCGTGATTTCTATCTAGGGTTAACGGATGTAGGCGGCAGGAAGAGCTTTCGGGATGTGAAGCATTACAAGAGACGCAAACGTTGGTTAACTTGACCCATTGAGGGTAAAGGAGGAAACATGAGGAAAGCGCTTACGATCTCTGCGGTTATGCTCGTGGTATTCGGTTTTTGCGTAATGCCGGCCTTGGCCGTAGAACCGCCTGTTATCACACTTGAAAGGGTTGATGTTGCGAGTATTCAACCGTTCTATGTAAAACCTCGAATTGGGTACAAGAGTGAGAAGGAACCAGGCAAGGAACAGACGTACGGGTACAGCAGTACGTTAAGCCTAGCTTACATTTTCAACATAAAGAACCCCAACAAAGGTCCCCTTATGCTGGACGAATTTCAATTCACGGCAGATTTTGAGGGATTCGACGTGAACACGG
>Ga0172371_10009962_pt1 | contig 12955 bp, 15 predicted proteins | sample Lak12m_FD_114543 | JGI IMG/M metagenome (GOLD analysis project Ga0172371, IMG submission 114543) | Freshwater microbial communities from Kabuno Bay, South-Kivu, Congo - kab_022012_12m | ecosystem: Environmental > Aquatic > Freshwater > Lake | place: Democratic Republic of the Congo: South-Kivu... | reverse complement strand
TGATGAATGGCTCGAACAAAATATAGGTCCTTGGATTCAAGTTAGAAACTTGGACAATGTAATGAGAAAATCTATAGCGTACATGAAAACTACAAAAGTAACTGCAGAAAATGCAAGTGAAGTAGTTGAAAGAGTTCGTCACATGATGTCTCATGAAACGGCCATTGACTTTACATTTAATATGGGAACAAGTTTCTTTGATCCCGCATCACACTTACAAACAAGATTATCGAGAACTCCTTCAGGTTATGATTACATCGATATCTGTACTAAAGGAGGTTATTGGAAAGGAATGTTAATGGTTCTCTTTGGAATGCCAAAGTCAGGAAAATCGATGTGGATGTGTAATATGGCGGCAAAATCAGTTCAGATGGGATTTAATACTGCATATATTACACTTGAACTTCAAAGGGAATTGGTTCATATGAGAATTGGTTCGAATATGTTAAATGTTCCTTTGGATGATTATGAAAAACTTGTTGAAGATCAAGATCTTTTAAAACAAAAATTAAATGCTATAAGACAAAGATCATTAAGACCAATGGGTGAATTACACGTTGTAGAATTTCCATCATCATCAGCATCTGCAAATGATATTGAAGCCTATTTGAAAAAAGCTGAAGAATTATTGGGATATAAATTCGATAACGTATTTATCGATTATCTCAATATTATGAAAAACTGGAGAAATCCTAATAGTGAAAACACTTACATCAAAATCAAACAAATATCTGAAGACATAAGAGGAATTGGCCAAAGAAATAACTGGGCAATGATTTCCGTAACTCAAACAAATAGAAGTGGATGGGAAGCAAATGATTTAAGTATCACATCTATTGCAGAATCTGCAGGTCTTTTGCATACTGTAGATATATTATTTGGAATAGTTACTAATGCCGAAATGAAAGCAAAAGGAGAATACTTCTTAAAGTGCTTAGCGAATAGAGTTGCAGGATATGAAAACACAAGAAAAAGATACTTAATTGATTGGAAACACGCAAGAATTGAAGAAGATAGAAATTCTCCAATTCAAGATATGGAATTTTTTATCAATCAAATAACTGCAGGATATACACATCCAAGAGGACAACAAAGAAAAACATCAGTAAGTCTTTCGGAAGCAATTAATCAAGATATTAAACCCATAGAACCTCCGGTTCCTGAAAATATCGATTTTGGCGATATCAATATTACAGGCACAGGTTTATTTAACGTGTAAAATTAAATTTATTAGATATGAAACCAAAGAAGGATAATGAACTTCGAGAAGATAAAATCATAAACAACTCGTATAATCAAGGCGAACAAACATATGAAGACTTTGGGTCGACAATGAAAGTTCATGATAGTGTTTTTAATCTTTACGAAGATCAATTGGGAGATAACATTGTTGAAAATCGAACATTAAAAATGTTAGATGATGAAATGTATGAAATTTTTGAAAAATCACCTTATTATGAAAAATATAAGAAACCAAAAAGAGCAGATGGAAATGACAGGATAAAAATGTATTATTACTTTAAGGAACAGATTTTAAAGAAAAGAAAGTATACAAACATGGAAATTTTTATAGCCTTTGCAGAATTTTTCCAAGTTAATTACGATCAGCTCTATGCTGAAGTTGGAGTCCTTGATAAAGAAGGACTATTAAGAGAGTTAAATGAAAAATATGGATTGTCGCATAGAATTAAAACAAAAAGATTGTTTTAAGATAAAATAAAAAAGATTTTATGGCTGATTTAAAACCCTACAAAGTTGATATTCAGGAAATACAATATAAACGCATCTTTTTATTATCAGACTTACACTTTGGAGTAAGAGCAAACGCACTTGAATGGTTAGAAAACCAAGAAAGCTTTTTTAGAAATTTTTACATCCCTTTTCTAAAAAAGAACGTAAAGAAGGGAGATGTGTTATTTATACTTGGGGACTGGTTTGACAATAGACAACTATTGGACATATACGTGATGAATACATCAATAGATCTTGTATTCGATTTAGCGGATATTTTGCCGGTATATTTTATGACCGGAAACCACGACATTTACAAAAAATATAATACAGATGTTAACTCAATTGTTACATTTCGATATATTCCAAATGTATACGTTTTTGAGAAGCCTGTAGTAATTACAAATGGCGATTCAAAAATACTTGTATTGCCTTGGATAGGAAACGGAGAAACTGAAGAAAGTTATGTTCGTGCAAATAAATTTGATTATGTATTTGCCCACGCAGAAATAAGCGGCTTCAAATATGATAATGGTCGAGATATCGGAAATGTAAGAGCAAACTTTTCAAAGTTCAAGAATATTAAGAAGTTATTTTCAGGACATATTCACAAAAGACAAGAGATAGGAAATATAATCTATATTGGCTCTCCTTATCATACGAAAAGGAGCGACATTGGAAATGTTAAAGGAATATATACCTTTAACCCGGCAGATAATTCATTCTCGTTCACTCCAAATGAATTCTCGCCTCTTTTCCAAAGAATACCATTAGAGTCGATATTAGAACTTACTCTAACAGATACTTTAAAATTGCTCAACAATAACTATACTGACATTGTAGTTCCTGATAAATATATACATTTGTTCAACCTTACTAAATTTATAGATATATTAAAGGACTGCAAATACAAGAAGATTGAAACTATTGGTGAGAGAAGAAAAATTGATGATGAATTAACTGATGCTCTTGAAGGAGTTGACATTAGAGATATTTTAACTTTATTAGAAATGAGCATTCAAGATTTAGGACATCAAATGGAAGTGTTAGTAAAATTAAAATTAATGAATCGTAGATATTATGAAAGGGCCAGTCGTGAAGATATTGATTAATTTTTGTATTTACACTTATCACCGTGCCATCGCCCATAATTTAATGCAGTAGTAATTAAATTACAGTGTATGCACGTCTTATAAATTGGTGTTCTTTTACGTTTTTTTAGATTTTCGGATATTTTATGCCTTTGTTCAATAGATAAAGGTTTAATTTTAATGCCTTTATTCCATGCTTTACGTCCAAGTTGAGATCTGCTTATTTTTGCTTTTGTTTCTTCTGTTCTTTTAGTACCCACATGTGCATTTGCTCTTTTTTTGATATGTTCAGGGTTTTGTTTTTTTCCTTTATGTGATTCACTTATTTTTTATTTAGCTTCTGATTTATGACGAAATGCTTTCTTTTTACGAGTAGTTTCTTCTGAACAACAACCACTTACGTTCATTCCACCTTTAGGACTTATATTATATCCGTTAGGAACTAAAGTGTTATAATGTTGAATATATTTTTCTTGAGCATCGAAAGCTTCTTTTTTTGTATCAAAAAACTCTAGAATCTCTCTTTTAAAATTTTGCCGGCCATATTTTTTAATAGCATTTTTAAAATAAGGCCTTCCACTACCAATATAATATGGATCAAAATTTTCTTTATACGTTGAATGATCACCTACATACTGTTTTCCATTTTCAGTATTAGTTGTAAGATAAATAAAATGATATTGATTAGACATTAAAACTAAAATTATTTTAAGCATATAATTTATATATAAAAAATAAAATTTACGAAAGAGCTTCAAAGGAGGATATAGAATAATGTCAGATAAAGATTACATACCACCTTACGAACAAGCACAATCTGAATTCGAATCAGATCCAGGATGCTATGTTCTATTTGCAACAAATGGTCTTATGATGGGAAGAATGATAGGAGCGTCAAAGAGCACTTATTGTCAAGAACATCAAGGTGAATTAGTTATTTTTAACGCAAATGTTTTAACAAGAACACATGGCAAGATCTGGTATGGTGATTTGAATGTTACACTGGATTTTGATAATCTTAAAAATGTTGCTGATCAATTGGGAGAAGATCTTTATATTTTAATGGAAGGCGACGCCCGATTTGGGTATGAAAATGAACCCATTGCTACTTTAATTGCAAAAGCACGAACAGTTATTAAATGTAACAAGAAATTGAAAAAAACTGCTAGTAAAAATAAAAAATCAAAATAAAATGAAAACAACAGTTATTGAAGCTCCTAAAAAATTCTTTAAAGCAAATTTAACATCGTTATTTTTGGCTGGCGGAATAACAAATTGCCCAGATTGGCAAAAAGAAATGATAGATATGTTAAAAGGTGAAGATGATCTAGTTATCTATAACCCAAGAAGAAAGAATTTTCCTATTCACGATCCTAATGCGGCAAAGGACCAAATAACATGGGAATATAATTATTTATTTAAAAAAGTGTGACATGATATCCTTTTGGTTTTCAAGGGGGTCATTAAATCCTATAGTTTTATATGAATTGGGAATACACGGAAATTCTGGCAAAAGACTTATTTTTATAGGAATGGATAAAGAATACGAAAGACAACAAGATGTAATTATTCAAACTAAATTAGCACGTCCAGACATTAAAATAGTGTATAGTTTAAAAGATTTAGCAAATCAAATAAAAGGGGAATTGTAGTAAATTATGCTTACAAATCACGAAGAAATGGATGAAAATGTCATAGCAGTCGCTATGTACAAATTACGAGATGTTGAAGGAGTTTCAAGCGTTGAAAGAATAATCATCGAAGGGCCTCCTACTCCATATCCGATGATTGGCTTTGACCCAATTGCTAATGCGGGAATTTCTCTCAAAATTAATGGAATTTCAACATTTCTTCCTTATGAGCATGCTCGAGATATGTGTTCTTTACAATTTGGAAAACAAATTGCTGAAAACTTTATCAAAAAACTCTTATATAAAGATATATAAAAATATAACCTTGTGATTGAAGGGTTAGTGTCCTTGTGGCATTTGAGTTGGAGAAAGACCAACGAATAACTTTTCAAATATAAAATAACGTAAGGAAAATGTCAAATGTAAATTTACAATCACAACGGACGACTGCGCCTACACTCTTTGTTACCAAAGGTAGACAACGAGTAAAGCAGTATGACAATAATGTCATTTATCTAAAAAACGGAGACGAGTTCGAATTTGAACTCTTTAATCCAACATCTTTTAAAGTTTTAGCAAAAATTAGTCTCAATGGAAAGTATCTTGGAGAAGGACTTGTGTTACGCCCAGGCGAAAGAGTTTTTCTTGAAAGATATTTCGATGAGGCTCGAAAATTTTTGTTCGAAACATATGAAGTTGATGGAAACGACTCTAATGTTAAAAAAGCCATCGAAGAAAATGGAAAAGTAGAAGTTGAATTCTATGCTGAATATCAACCGTCTTTTTATTCTCCTACTTATACATATTATCCTCAAGAACCTTGGTGGTATTGGAATCCAACGCATGTATATGTATATTCTTCTCATACTGGAGGATATTGTCATCCATCGACAACAGTTAATTATTCGAACAACTCAACATTAACGACATCAAACACAAAATTCGCAGATGGATATACGTTTACTTCTTATTCATCAGGTGAAAATATCTCTTATATGAGTAATTCTGTAAATGAAAATCTTAATGATGTAAAAGCTTGTTACGCATCTATTGCTCCTATTGAAACAGGAAGAGTTGAAAAAGGATCGAATTCTGATCAATCATTTAAATATGATAACACATCTTTTAATTCTTGGTACACTTGGAAAACTGAGTGGAAAATTCTTCCTGAATCAAGAAAAGGAGTTGTAAAAGAAGATCTTGTAGTTTATTGCTCTAATTGTGGAGCAAAACGTAAAAAATCATCTTTTGTTTTTTGTCCACACTGTGGAACAAAATTTTAATTAATAATGTATCGTCACAAGGTTATATAGAAGAGGGCTTAGGCCCTTTTCGTTTTATAGAAAATTAGGATATTTTTTATATAAAATCATAAAATAATTAAATCCTTTTTTTATCGTAGCTTTTCTTTTTTGTTCTTCTTCTTTTTTATTTAGTGTCCATGAACTTTTAATTTCCACGATAAGATTTAAAGAAGGAATATAAAAATCTGGATGATATGTTCGTTTTCCATATTTTATAGATGGGCCTCTTTGTATGTCTGGATATTTATTGTAATATTTTTCTAGAAAATCTAATTCATAAGTTCCTTGATACCAAAGTTTTTCGTTAAATTGTTTTAAAGTTTTAGCAGATTTTTGTCCTTTTTCTAAAATATCTTTATTTTGTGTAGGCCAATTAACACCATTATTTTTTAGATTTGTTAATCTTCCTTTTTCTTGTGTTTCTTTAGTTTGAGAAGCATATTTTACACCGTATTTTTTCATATTTGTTTCTTGAATTTTAACTATAAACTTAGGAGATTCAAAAGGGTTTTTTACACCGTATTTTTTCATATTTGTTTCAGATCTTTTAATAAAACGATATTTATTGGAACATTTTTTAGAGCAACACATCATATATCCTGAAAAATTACCTTCTAACTTTCCTGTAAATTTGGTAGAATTACCACATATTTTACATTTTCCTTCACTTTCTTTTCTTAAAAATTTATCATAATATTCTTTAATATCATGGTATTTAATAATATGATTATGAAATTTAATCGAAGATTCGAATTTTTCGTTGCACTCTAAACATATAAATTTAAATGCTTGTTGTAATTTTTCTTTTTTAAGTTTATTATTAATTTTAGCATTATTTGATCTCTGTTTTCCCGCACCCCTTTGTTTGCATTTTATAGAACAATATTTTTGCTTAATAGAAATTGGTTTGCCGCATTCTTTACAAAAACAATCTCCTTGTTCTTTAAACCATTTTTCATAATAATCATTTAGAAATAAATTATGATATCGTTTAACATGTTTAGATACACTTTCTTTACACGTAAAACCTTTTCCACATTCTTCACAGATAAATAATCCTTTTTCTTTTCGGAAATCTTTCATAAAACTATTTTTTTATTTTCTATATAATATATATCTAAATTAATTTTAATGAAATTAACAAAATTAAAATCGTAAAATATGAAACTCCGTGAAATTTCCTGGCGCAATATCGGTCCTTTCGGAAATAAACTTCAAACTCTTGAAATACCCGATGAGGGTGGTTTATGGATGGTTCTTGGAAAAAATGGAAACGGAAAATCATTTTTTGTTAATTTGCCAAAGATTCTTTATTATGGAAGGCTTAATAGATTCAAAAAAGACGAAATAGCAAATCGACTCAATAAACATGGATTCATCAGAGGTATAGATCAAACTTCTCCAGATACAAGCGTAACTATTGAACGTACTTTTTCTCCATCATCATTAATGGTAGAAAAGAACGAAGAGGACATAGGAAAAGCGGGAATCACAGATTATCAGACATATATAGATCTCGAAGTCACTGGATTACCATATCATATCTTCTCGAACATTATTTCTTTAAGTATTAATGACTTTAAATCTTTTATTTCAATGACTCCACATGATAAAAGAATCATTATTGATAAGTTATTTGCTATGGAGATCATTAATAAAATGAATGAACTTGTAAAAAAAGATCTTCGAGACGTTAAGTTCAATATGGACCTTTTTGATAGAGAAATAATTTCTCTAAAAGCAAATATTGATGTAGCTGTAAAAGAACTTCAAAGATTACAAGAAAAGGTTTTTGAAGACAATTCTTCGAAAATATTAAATCTTGCAAAACAACTCGAAGAATACAAGCCCAAACTTCGAGAGGGATATGACAAGAAAAAAGAATGGGAAAAGAAAAAAGATGATATTGTTCAAGCCCAAAATACATTCATGAAACAAAAGATTAAAATTGTTCATACTATTCAACATATACAAGAAAAACTCGATCTTTTTAATCAGGAAAAATGCCCAACTTGTGCAACTCCCTTTAATGATACAAGATTTGATTTGATTAAGGGACAATTACAAGAAGATATCGATATTCAAACCGGCAAATTAGAACAACTTAAAGGTGAAGAAGGAAAGTATACTACGATGCTTGAAAAGATTAATGCTGGGTTAACTACCATCAATAATTTCATTATAAACGTTCAAACTACCTATCGTACTCTCGAGTCTGAAATGAATAAACTAAAAATGGATAAGCCTCAAGAATTTACAAGCATTCAAAATATCATATCTGAAAATACTACAGCTTTAACTTCAAAGAGTGAGGAAAAAGTTAAGTATGATGAGGACTATAAATACCTTTCAATACTTGAACAACTTTATTCAGACACAGGTGTTAAAAAGAAAATTCTTGAAAGCTATCTTCCGACACTTAATAAGGAAATAGAGTATACATTACATGAACTTCACTTCCCCTATTCATTGTATTTTAATTCAGAATTCGAGCCAAATATGACTCATATGGGAATTGACATCGGCGTAGATACTTTAAGCACTGGTGAAAAGAAAAGAGTTGACTTGGCAGTTCTTATATCAATTATAAGAATGTTAAAACGTAAATATCCCGGGCTTAACATATTCATGTTGGATGAAGTTCTTTCATCTATCGATGGCGATGGTATCTTTGACATCATTGGATTACTGCAAAAAATCTCAAAAGATTTGCAGATGAATATCTTTGTAATAAATCACAGCTCATTGCCAATTGAACAATTTGATTATCGAATAGAAATAAACAAGAATGCAGGGTTTAGCAATCTAACAATCGAAAAACTAAATGAAGAAGGCACAGGAGAGTAATTACTCTCCTTTTTTATTTTAGATAAATAAAATAAAATACTCCTTATGCGAGCTAAATCTGTATTTGAAAAGTTTAGTGATAAAAGCGATCCTGTTGTTGATATGGGCATAGGGGGTGTGAGCATTAATGGCATTTATAAGAATATTCAAAAGGAAGCGGCAGAAAAATTCATAAAAATTATGTATGATACGCTCGAAGGAAAAACAATAAGAGCGACTGCAATGCGTTGGGGTGGAAGACATGATTGGAATGAGTATACATTTAAAGTCGTAAAAGTTCTAAATACATATAAAAAAGATGGCTTTTCTCGTGAAATTACTGTGCAAGATGAGGATGGATATACATATACGTTGCTTGGGGGCAAAAAAGTAGATATAATAAATGAAAGTAGAACTCAAAATTTTCGAACTCCTTTCGCTTCACACAGTACAATGAGAAACAATCAATTTAACTCCCATTACCCTTTGAATAAATTACAATATGAGGATGCAGATAAACCAGAAATGTATGATGATTTAGATAAAATTCCATGTGATGTATGTGGAACTCCAACAAAGCCCGAAGAGTTTATGAATGGCGGAGTTTGCGCTAAATGCGCAAAGCAAGGATTTTGGATAGATAATTTTGGAAAAATACACAGACAAAATTCACGAGTACATCCAAATAAAAATCTTGATATTTAAAATAAAAATATATATGAGAAAAATTTCTATGATCGAAGAATCTTTATATGAATTCGCAAAACGTGGTAGAAAACCCGGAAAAAGAGGCAGAAAACCAAAAGTAAGTCCTACGAGAATCGATGCTACTGATAAATGGGATGTTCCTGAAGATGAGGATGAAGTAATAGATCCTGATGAATTTGATGTTGATACGTCCGATATGGAAAATGCAGAAGAAATTGAAGTCGAAGAAGAAGATGTTTTTGATGATCGATTAATCAAAGCACTTCGTAACGAAGTAAAAGTATCTGAACCATCTAGAAGAATTCTTAAATTTAGATTAAAAGGTGATACAGGTAAGCTTCTTCACGGAGTTCCTATGGTTCAAATGGGAAACAATGCCTTTGTTTTTAAACTTCAAGACGGAAAATTAAAGAAGATCTTCTTAAGAGATATTATTCTTGAACAGGAAAAAGCAGGAAATAGAGCAAAAATGGTTAGCGAATATTCTGAAGATGCAAACTCTTACGATTGGGTATCTTTTAGTAAAATGGGAGATGATAAACCTCGTAAAAATCGAGAAGAAGATCATGATTGTCTTGAAAATGTTGATAAAAATGGAAGATGCCGAATATGCGGCAAATGGTACAGACCACGCCAAGATGATATTTAAGCTATGAAACTCGTTAAAGAATCATTATATGAAATAACAAAAGCTGAAGATGATTGGGCAAACGCTCAAATAGATAATTGGCTTGAAAGCCAAAAATCTTCAGAAGGTGATCTTGAAGAATACACCACAAATATTGTGAATGCTATTTGGAAAAGATTAAGAACAAAGTTATCTCCAGAATTTCTTAAAACAACTGGAACTAATAAAAATACTCTGAGAGAATACATTACCAACGTTGATAGTCCTTACGGACTTTATATGAGTGTTCCTGATTATTGGGAAGAAAATATTCCTTGGAGTGAAGCTGCAGATACAATGTTCGATGAAGTTTATCGATCTATAACTGCGCAATATGATGCAATGTAAATTAAAAAAGCCTTAAGATTAAAACTTAAGGCTTTCGTTTACATAAAATCTCTATAAATATTTACATAATGACCATCGAACAATTAAAGCTGAAACTCGATGAATTTCGCCTTACATTCTTTGGCGAAGATTTTGAGTGGCGCAAAGGGCAAAAAGAAGCTGTAATTGAAATAGTTGAAGCATATTACAAAGGAATTAAGACTGTAATACTCGACGCTCCCGTAGGATCAGGAAAGTCTATCATAGGAATGGCTGTAGCTTGGATTTTAAATCAAGAAGGCAAAGATGGTTATATTTTAGCTTCTGACATAGCACTCCAAGAACAATACGAAAAAGACTTTAACCGTGCGAATATTCGGTGGGGTTCAATTAAAGGTATAGACAATTATCTTTGTGTCGATAATATGGAAAAGAATTCATTAGGAACTTGTCGTATAAGAAATAAAGCTCCTAATAAAATGCCATGCTATCATTCTTGTCCTTATTTTAATGCTCGTGAACAAGCTTCCCGTACTCCTACTTCATTATTAAATTATGCGTATTGGCTAATAATGATGAATTACGTTTTTTCACATGTTGGAGAAGAAGCAATCTTTAAAGCAAGAGACTTTACAATCTGTGATGAAGGACATAAACTTCTTGATCTTATACAAAATCATTATTCTCCCAGATTTGATTCAAAAACACTTGAAAAAATAGAAAAATTAACAAACTTTTTTGCAACTTATAAAGTTCGTAATCATTTAAATAATTACAATAGCATTAAAGAAAATATTGAAAAACTTTATAAGACTGAGAATCAGGACACATTGCATGAAATACTAACGAAAATTGAAGAATCGATGGAAGTCTTTTTTCCATCTGTGGATCTTTTAAAAGATAAAGTTAATAGAGAGTATCCTCATGAAGATCCTCCAAAAGAATGGAGAGAGGCACTTTGGCTTTGTGATTGGTTAAAAGATATTCATTGTAAAGTTGAAGATTATAATGACATTATAGAAAAAACTTCTACACGAAATATGGTTAAAAATCCTACAGGAGAAAAAGAACTTACGTTCAATTGTTTAGAAGAATCATACATGATGCATAAGTATTTTCATCGATGGACGGGGTTCACAGTATTAATGAGTGCAACATTTGCTGATCCATCAAAATATCTTAAAAGCATTGCGCTTAAAGAAGCAAAATATATAAAAATGGATTCTCTCTTTAATTTTGAAAAATCACCAATTTATTTTTATAATACAAGAAGAATGACATATAATCAAATTGAGGGAAACTTGCCCTGGTTATATTCAAAAATAGATGAAATACTTGATAAGCACCCAAAAGAAAGCGGAATAATACATACAGCGTCATATGATTTGACACTAAAAATCTATAATGGAATTTCTAAAAAACATCAAAAGAGAATATTAATATACAGCGGAACTGAAGAAAAAATACAGGTTCTTGAAATGCTTAAAGTTAATAAGAATAAAGTTCTTATGGGGCCTTCACTAACCACTGGATTGGATTTAAAAGATGATTGGTGTAGATTTGCTATTATCGCAAAAATTCCATATCCAAGCTTAGCAGATAAATTTATTGCGACTAAGCTTAAAATAAATCCTGATTGGTACCGATGGAAGACTATAATTGAGGTCCAACAAGCTGTAGGACGTACTGTTCGTCATGAAAATGATTGGTGTAATACATACATATTAGATGGAGCTTTAGCAGATCTTATTCATAATAATAGAAGAGCGTTTCCTTATGATTTTCTAAATAGAATTATTGTATGCTATTAATTTATTAAATTCCTCATAACGCTTATCTAAAAATGTAGTTTTTTCTCCGCATATTTTACAAATTTCTTCTCCTTCAGTTTTAAGCCATTTATCATAATAATTTTGATAATTATGATATCTTTTTATATGTTTACTTAATTCTAAGCAATTTTTACACAATTTTTCGCACTCTTCGCAGACAAAAAGGCCATTTTCTGTTTTTTTAAATTCTTTCATTGAGTTAACTCTTTTATTTTAAATAAATAAATTAAAGCAGGACAGCTAGTTCATAACTCTCTAGTTGGCTTAGCAGAGCCTTACTGCTTTTTATATATATTTGCGTTTCCTCTCGAGTTTATGAAACGAATCATTGTCGTTGAGTGAATAAATAAAACAAACACAACAATTGAAACTCGTTAGAGAACATATTAATGAGAAGTTCATGCAAGACTCGGATCCAATTTCAGATCTCGGCATAGGTATGCTTGAACAAATCAAGAAATTCGTTAAGTCTCGAGGATGTGACTATAATCTCGATGACGCTCTCTGGATTTGCGCTCTACATGGCAAAATTGACTATGTCCAATATCTACTTGATGCTGGAGCAGATGTGCATGCAAGAGATGATTGGGCTTTACGATGGGCAAGTGAAAATGGACATGAGAAAGTAGTTAAGCTCTTAAAGGATCATATCGCTAAAGAAAAGAGAAAACTAGTTAAAGAGAGTTTAGACGAGAAATTCGTGCAGGACTCGGATCCAATTTCAGATCTCAGCATAGGCCTTCTTCCTGAAATCAAGAAATTCGTTAAGTCTCGAGGATGTGACTATAATCTCGATGACGCTCTCTGGATTTGCGCTCTACATGGCAAAATTGACTAT
>Ga0172371_10009961_pt1 | contig 12956 bp, 13 predicted proteins | sample Lak12m_FD_114543 | JGI IMG/M metagenome (GOLD analysis project Ga0172371, IMG submission 114543) | Freshwater microbial communities from Kabuno Bay, South-Kivu, Congo - kab_022012_12m | ecosystem: Environmental > Aquatic > Freshwater > Lake | place: Democratic Republic of the Congo: South-Kivu... | reverse complement strand
TCCGATTCCGATTTTTCCGCCGCCGCCGAATTTCGTTTTTCGCTTTGCGAAAAGCGCCGCCAATAAAAAGGTGGTTGTGTTTGCCCCTCCCGCCCGTGCGCACACAACACAAAATATCTCCCTTTTGTATTTACTATTTTTAATTTTTGGTTTAGCATCAAAGTAGTTGAAAAGAAATAGCACTAATACTATAATTCTACTACTACAATATCAGTATGTCAAATATTCAAAAAACACTCCGAAAATTACGGGAATCAAAAGGATTATCACAAGAAAAATTGGCAAGATTGGCTGATGTTGCCAATAACACAATTATCAAAATTGAAGCTGGAAAAAATCAAAATCCAACACTTGATACGCTCAAGAAAATTTCAAAAGCTCTTGAAGTCAGTATTGATAAAATTATTGAATAACATTTTAATTTAAACTCTATGCATCTGGTAGATGAAATATTTCGTGATTTTAAAGACTTTGGTTATTTTGATGATTTAAAAAAAATGGAATCTCTTAAAGAAAGGTTTGACAAGATTGCCGAAGTTGTCAAAAGGGTTAATGTTCTCAAAACTGAAATCCAAGATCTTACCTTGGAAGAGCAGCTGTATCTAGACTGTAAAATTCAACAAAAAGGTATTGATTTGGGACTATGCCCGCTTTTTTATATATTTTTTTCAAATAGAAATATGAAATTTCACCATGTTTGCAAGAAAGATGATACCAGGGCCTTTTGCGGTGGTAATTGTAAAAAATGTCACAAGAATGTAAAAAATGAAAACAATTGTTAATCAGGTAGTGTTTCAAGTAATAAGAGAATGTGATCAATTTTGTCCGCATTGTTTTTTTTGCTCCGTTCCAGGGGCAAAAGAGAAGCTATCATTGTCCCAAATTGAAAAAGGATTAAATGATTTGAAAAAAGCGGGAATCAAAAAGATAAATAAATTTATTATTTCTGGTGGAGAACCGATTCTTCATCCTGACATAATTTCAATAATTAAAATAATCAGGGTTAGCTTCCCAGCTTCAAAAATTAGAATAGACACAAATGGACTAAAATTTTTTGAAAATCCAACATTATTTGGATTGTTAAAAGCCGATATTTATGATATTAGTGTGGACATTTTTCATAATCAAGGAATGTTGAAAAAAGAAAAGAAATTTAAGGAAATTTTTATTGAAAAAGATGGCAAATCTAGATTGGTTGATTTTTTTATTATGCTAAGAAAAAAATATAATTTTGAGCTGAATGTCCGATGGACTTCAAACAGGAAGGACAGTGCATTATTTAAAAAGTTTATAAAAAAATACGCAAAAAAAAGAATCAATATTAATAATAAAATGGTTACTGCTACTGGTAGAGCAAAAATGTTGTCAGATTCAACCAAGGGGCGCGGATACCTTATTGGAGAAAAACCAGAAAATTTTAAATGCTTAATTGGAGATTCGTTACTGCTTACAGTTAACGGCTATTGGCATGGCTGTTATCATTCCGTTTATCTTACGAAACTTTCTAAGTCTGGACAATCCCTAATATTTAAATCTAAATTGGAAAAGTTATTAGCGTCTGAATTGGGGAAAGGTCTACCTAAAAAAGGAATAGAAGCTGTTTTGAAGTCTATTAAAAATGAAAATCCGAAATTGAGCCTAGTTATTTCAGATATTTTAAAAAATAGATATTGGTATAGATGCCAACCTTGTGAGGATGCCTGTAGAAAAAATGTTTTTAATCAATAAAAATTTTATTTATATGAAAAAAACAATAAATATCAAACCTAGTGGAAAATATATTAATAAGTGTGGCGAAGAAGGTATTAGATATAGTTGGGAAGTTGATGGTAGAAATGACTATTATGTTGAAAGCGGTGCATTTTTAAGGAGAACTAAACTGGGCAAGGGAACTAAAGATGAAAACATAAGAGCGTATACCACTTCAGTTTCATTGGGATGCTTATTGTCGAAAAAGGGCAAACAATGCAAATTTTGTGTTACTGGAAATACTATTCCATTTATCAGATTGTTGAGCAGTAGAGAAATAGCACTTCAAAATGTATTTATGATGTTAGACGATGAGGTGAGCGATTTATCCAAAAATAAAAGAGAGTTTGCCTATATGGGTCAGGGAGAGCCAACTTTTTCCTATGAAAAAGTGAAAGAGGCTATTATTGGTACGGAAGCTATAGTCAAGAAATTAGGAACAAAAACATACAGGCATATTTTTGCTACTTGTGGCAATCCACATATTATAAAAAAATTAGCAAATGATTTAAAAAATGGGGATTACGGAAATACCAAAATACTACTGCATCTATCAATACATAGCGTTAATGATAGAGATCAAATCATGCCAATTAATCGAAGTTATCCGTTAAAAGAAGTTCTTTTATCTTCGGAAGAGTATTCAAAAGTTTCAGGAGATAAAGTTGTTATAAATTTTTTAATGTTTAAAAAAGCAATATTAAGCAAGTCTGGTCCTTTCACAACTGTATCAAAAAAAGAAATCAGAAATCTAATCAAATTATTGAATCCTAAATATCATAGAATAATATTATGCGAGTATAATCCTAGTAGATTGATTGGCAGTAATAAATCCATTAATGTTAGAGAGTTAACGGAGCTTAACAAGATAATTAAGGACGCAGGATTTGAAGTAAAAAAATTCGTATCATTTGGAAAAGAAGATAAACTTGCCTGCGGACTCTTGGGTGGCAAGGCTTCTCCAAATTTGAATCAGGATAAAATCAAATTTACTTTGGATAGGGCTGTAAAATTAGTTAATGAAAATGTAAGAAGTGTATAATTTATTAACTCATGCCAATGTCTAATGACTATTATGGATTCTAAAAAGGTTATTATAAAAACATCCGCAAGGTTGCATTTTAATAGTCTCAAGATGAATCAGGCGGGCGGAAGGGGGTGTGGTGGTGTAGGGGTGGCTTTAAGCGAACCAGTTTTGGAAATGGAATTTTCTTATAATAAAAAAGTTATTGTATCTGGCGGCAATGATTATTTGGTAAATAAAACAATTATTTTTGCACGAAGTATTATAAAATATCTAGGCTTATTATCCGGAGTTAAAATTGAAATAAAAAAATTCTTTCCGAGCCATATCGGCTTAGGTAGCGGAACACAATTAGGACTGGGTGTGGGCAAGGGCATATCATTGCTGTATGGAAAAGAGATTGCTCTAAAAGATATAGCTTCGATCAATAAGAGAGCGGGGGTTTCTGGAGTAGGATACTATTCGTTTATGCATGGAGGGGTAATTATTGACGGTGGCTACAGAATGGGCATCAATGAAGATAAGAAAACATTTGGCGATCATGCATCTCACCCGCCTTCACTAATTGGTAGGTATGAATTTCCAGAAAATTGGAAAATATTATTAATAACACCTACTTCTCCCTTAGTGGATAATGAGGTAGATGAAAGCAGTCTTTTTATAGAAAATACACCAGTTTTGCTAACTGAAGTTGGGGCAATATGTACAAATACTTTAATGGGTCTAATCCCAAGTTTATTGGATAAAAATTATTTTGAATTTATAAATAATCTGTTTGATGTTATAAGATTTGGAACTAAAAAAATTGAATTGGAATTAAACAGAAAAGCATTGGCAAAGGTCATGAAATCTCTGGATGACATGTTGGTTTATAAGTGGAAAAGATTGGATAGTTGCAAATATATTTTAGTTTCAGATGAGCATGGTTTGCCATATAAAAGAAACAGTGAACAACTCGATCCGTTAAAAAGGTATGAGGTAAGGGATGAATTTAGCTGTGATATGAAAAATTTTTCAAGGAATAAAATTCCTTTTTTGGGAATAAGCTCTTTGGGCCCAACTATGTATTCAATATTGCTAGAAGGATATCATAATCCCGATTTCCTATTAAAAACAATGAAGGAAAAAATTGGTAGTGAATGGGATGTAAAAATAGTAAGTGCTAAAAATGATCCTTATATTTATGAAATTATAAAATAATGAATGTCGTATTTATTATTTTCAATTCACTAAAGGCATGCAGCAAAAAAAAATAATTAAAGCAGAAAGGTTAACCAAGAAATTTTTTGAGAGCATGGGAGGAAAACTACTTAGTTCGCGATGTACAATGGTAAAAACCTATTCATCTCAGAATCTGATAATACCATGCGTTAATTACTATATAAGTTTTAATAACAAGTACTTGTTTGGTAAAGGAAATTTTTCAGATGAAGTTTATCCAAGATATAGAAGAATGAGAAATGATTGGAAAAATATTCTCAAAAAATCAGGAATAAAATTATATTCCGATATCGCTGTTGGATTTGTCCCGCTATTGGGTTCAGCTAATTTAAAAAAGAATGAAAAATTTAAGTACAAGAAGGATCAAAAAAAGCCTATAGGAACAAAGATAGTAAACATTACTAAGGACAGCCTCTATTATTATGAGAAAATGGCAGCAAGGTTTAATGTTGAATTTGCCCTAAAAGAAAGCAGGGGTATGTTTGTTGGTCCAGAAAAAGGCATGCTATGTGCGCTAGAAGCCGCATGCAATATTCTTAAAAAAATTGATTGTTTTGTCGATGTCGGGGCCGGAACCGGTGAGATGAGTGCATATGTGTTAAAAAATTATAATCCGAAAAAAGTTGTAATAAATGAAATAAGCCAAAATCTTAAAAAACATTTGAGGAACTATTTAAAAAAAATATCAGGCAATAATAAAACGAAGTTGATTTTTAGTTTTCAAGATTGTCAAAAAATTAAATTTCCAACAGCATCCGATGTGATAAGTGTTGGAGTTTTTTATGGAGTCCAACCGTCACTCATTCAAGATAAGGGATCTGAAATGGCAAAAAGTCTTGGAAAAAGGGGTCTATTGCTTATTCAATCGGCTATGCCAGAAACACTTTTTAATCAACATATTTTGATGGGAGACGAGGACAGATTAAATAAATGGCCATGGTACTCTAAAAAGTTTATTTTATCGAATTATTTTTCTTGTGTGAAAACTTTTTTCATTGATAATCAATTTATTACACTAGCTTCACAGTCTCACTATTTAGTGAGCAAGATAATCACAAAATTGGATAAAGAAGTTATTTCATATAGTGATTTCATATCAGGTGACAAAAAAATAAAAATCAAATAGATTGTTATCATACCCAGGCGGCGCTTTTCGCAAAGCGAAAAACGAAATTCGGCGGCGGCGGAAAAATCGGAATCGGAAAGCGAGGGCGGGCAAAAATTCCTTTTCCCAGACCCTTTCCCTTTTTGCCCGCCCGAGCGGAAAATCAAAAATTCTTTTCAAAAAAAGTTCGAGCTTCTGCATAAAAACAGCTCAAAAAACAAAAAATCCTCTTTATGAGGATTTTTTGTTTTTATGGCAACGGGAATCGAACGGGCAGCAGCGAGATAAGCCGTCTCGGCGCAGGCGAGCGCCGATGAATGCGGATGAGCATTCAGCGCTGCCCAGGGCAAGAAACGAAGTGACGCGAAATTCCCGTTACCCGCTCAAATTTGAAAGAGTCTTTCCGTGGAAAGACTTTTTTTGAGTTTTTGCTTTGTTTGGGGCAATATTTAGACGAGCAACAAAATAAAATGCTTTATTTAAAGCAAGATTATGGGCCAGCCTTTGACTTATTGCTCCAAATCTGCTATACTATTTGGTCGGTGCCAAAAGGCCTAATTTAAGCCGGCATTAACAATTAAAAGCATTCAATGCGTATCATTAGAATCCTAATGGTGCTGCCATTACTCTTCGCGACAATCGTTCCTGATCAGGCTATGGCAGCCAAATTGGTCTCTGATGAAACACAAATAAATTTTCAAATAAAAAGCGATATAGCAATAAACAACGGCATGGCATACAGCCGATATGAACTCAAAACAAATATTCCGCGAAACTTTCCCGGCTACGAGCCGGTAAAAAGCCCGGAAGAAATAAAAAGAGAGGCAATTCTGGCGCGCTTCAAGAGCCAGCTGGAAAAAGCCGTTCTTCCAAAAGATAAGTTTATCATCAATGCTTCGGCGTATACTGCCGCGGCTGATGAATGCGGCAAGTCAGATGGCATCACGGCCAGCGGGGTGAAAGTCAAAGAAAAAAGAACACTAGCCTGTCCTCCGGTGTTCCCTTTCGGAACCAAGATCAATATCGAGGGTCAGGGAACCTATGTTTGCGAAGATCGTGGGGGAGCGATCAAAGGCAATCACTTCGATATTTATGTGGAAACGAAGAAAGAAGCTTTCGCTTTCGGCCGGAAAAACTTGCTGGCCGAAGTGGTTAGATAAGACAAAGCACAAAAACACTCCAGCCGGAGTGTTTTTTGCTTGACCGGAGAGCCGGTTCTTGATAGTTTTTATAAAGCAATTAAAATTGTATAATTAAAATACGGTCCGGTGGCCGAGAAGTTAGGCAAGAGTCTGCAAAACTCTCTACAGCAGTGCGATTCTGCTCCGGACCTCAAAATGATATGCCCATGTGGTGGAACTGGTAGACACAAGGGACTTAAAATCCCTCGGCAGCAATGCCATGCGAGTTCGAGTCTCGCCCTGGGCACCATCTATTTGGTTATGTTTATTAAGACAATTAAAACTCGCATTTTTCAGGAAGGTGAAAATCTTGCCGTTTTTGTCGCACATAACTTAAAAAAAATACCGGAAAATTCGGTGATTGTGGTCGCTTCAAAAATAGTGGCGTTATCTGAAAAAAGGACAGCTATCGCTAAAAATCTTAAAGCCAAGGAAAAACTTATTCGTTCAGAAAGCGAAATAGCCATAAAGACCAAATATGTCTGGCTTACCATCAAGGATGGAACAGTGATGGCGTCAGCCGGAATCGATGAATCCAATGCGGACGGAAAATTGATACTTTTGCCGGAAGACAGTTTTAGGTCAGCCCACAAATTGAGAGATTATCTCAAGAAAAAATACAGGCTTAAAAACATCGGGGTGCTTATTTCGGACAGCCGGACGATGCCGCTCCGCGCGGGAGTAACCGGAGTTGCCCTTGGGTACGCTGGATTTCGCGGCATAAGAGATTATCGGAAAAAACCTGATATTTTTGGGAGAAAATTCAAAGTTTCCCGCACGGATGTGGCTGACAGCTTGGCCGCGGCCGCGGTGCTGATGATGGGCGAGGGAAATGAACAGCAGCCATTAGCAGTTATTGAAAAAGCGGCGATTGAGTATTGCGATAAAATCGACTGTAAAGAGTTGCATATTGACATTAGGGATGACATGTATCTCCCCCTGTTTTCAAAATTTTGAATTGAAAATTTTCTTAATAAAAAAATCCTCCCTACTGGAGGATTTTTTAAAATCATTTTTACAAAACCGTAATAGCGCTAACCTTGTCTCCTGCCTGTGGCCGCATCACCCGCACGCCTTGCGTCGCCCGGCCGAGAATGGAAATGTCTTTGAGCGGGAGGCGGATAATCTGAGCCTTTTCAGAAGTGACAATCAGATCGACTTCAATATCATCGACGTTAATAATCAGCGCGCCGACCACGCTGCCGGTTTTGGCGGTGACGCTGGCCGTTTTGATGCCCGATCCTCCTCGTTTCTGAATTTTGTATTGTTTTAAATCAGTTCTCTTTCCGTAACCGTTTTCCGTGATGACCAGAAGCTGATTGCCCTTTTGATTTTTGAAAACGACATCCATGCCGACTACCCGGTCGTCTTTTTTCAGTTTTATTCCGCGGACTCCCGTAGCGGTCCGGCCCATCGGGCGGACGTCTCTTTCTTTGAAATGGATCGCCTGGCCTTTGGCGGTTGTCACAACGACTTCGTCTTCTCCGGCCGTGGCCTCCACCCAACGGAGCGAGTCTCCCTTTTGAAGGTTGATGGCGATAAGTCCGCTTCTGCGAACCTGGCCAAAATCATCCAGCGCTGTTTTTTTGACTGTTCCCATTTCGGTCATCATCACAAGATATTTATAATCATCGTCTTTGTTGAAGGGTATGACGGCGGTTACTGATTCACTTGATCCAAGCTGGAGGAAATTGACGATGGACTGGCCTTTAGCCACCCGGGAGGAAGCTGGAATTTCATAGGCCTTGGTCTGAAAAACTTTACCGGTGTTGGAGAAAAACAAAAGATCATCATGAGTCATGATGCCCATTACTTTTTTGATCGAATCTTCTTCTTTAGTAACGGCGCCGATGACGCCCTTGCCTCCCCTTTTCTGAACTTTATAAACAGAAGGATCCATCCGTTTGATGTAGCCTTGTTCGGTGATGGTGATGATTGCTTCTTCGTTGGGAATGAGATCTTCCTGCTTGAATTCACCAATACCTGATTTAATTATGCGGGTGCGCCGGGCATCGCCGAATTTTTCTTTGACTCTTTGCAGATCGTCTTTGATAATGCCGAGAATTTTTTTCTCGCTTTTCAGGATGGATTCCAGTTCCGCAATCAGCGCCAGTTTCTCCTTGAGTTCGTCTTCAATTTTTTTCCGCTCCAGTCCGGCCAAAGTCTGCAGCCGCATCTCCAAGATAGCTGTTGATTGTTTGTCGGAAAGCTTGAATTTCTTTATCAAGTTCGCGTGGGCGACTTCTTTGGTGGCGGATTTTTTGATGGTTTCAATCACCGCGTCGATGTGGTCCAGCGCCTTTTTCAGTCCTTCCAGGATGTGGGCGCGGTCGCGGGCTTTTTCCAGATCGAATTTTGTTCGGCGAGTAATGACCGTTTTTCGGTGGTCAATGTAATATTCCAAAATTGACTTGAGATTCAAAACGGTCGGTTCAATGCCGTCCACCAGCGCCAGCATATTAACGCCAAAATTTTTCTGGAGATCGGTCATGGTGTAAAGCTTGTTGAGAACTTTTTGTGGATAGGCGTCTTTTTTAAGATCAATCACGAGGCGGATTCCGTCCCGATCCGATTCGTCCCGGATGTCTCGAATGCCCAAAATTTTACCGTCGCGCACGGATTCGGCCAGCTTTTCGATCAATGCAGCCTTGTTGGTGGCATAGGTCATTTCCGTGATAACGATCTGAAAAGAACCAGATTTGCTTTCCACAATGTCGGCTTTGGCGCGGGTTAAAATTTTTCCCCGGCCGCTTCGGTAGGCTTCCAGGATGTCCTTTTTGTTATAAATCATGCCACCGGTCGGAAAATCCGGTCCGGGGATAAATTCAAACAAGTCTTCGACTGAAGCATCCGGATTGTCGATAAGATGGGATATGCCGTCCACCAATTCTCCCAAGTTATGCGGCGGAATGTTGGTAGCCATGCCGACCGCGATTCCCATGCTGCCGTTTAAAAGCAGCTGAGGAAGATTGGAAGGCAAAACGGAAGGCTCTTGGTGCTGGCCGTCAAAATTGGGGACAAAATCAACAGTATCCTTATCAATATCGAAAAGCATTTCTTCCGCGATGGCGGAAAGCTTGGCTTCTGTATAACGGTAGGCGGCGGCGCCATCCCCGTCCATCGAGCCGAAGTTGCCCTGTCCGCGAATCAATGGATAGCGGAGGGAAAAATCCTGCGCCAAGCGCACCATTGAATCATAAACCGCCGTGTCGCCATGCGGATGAAATTTTCCCAACACCTCTCCGACTACGGTGGCGGATTTTCTGAATTTGGCATTGGAGCGCAGCCCCGTGTTCCACATGGAATAAAGAATTCTTCGGTGAACCGGTTTCAAACCGTCGCGCACATCTGGGAGGGCGCGCGAAACAATCACGCTCATCGCGTAATCCAAATATGACTGTTGCATTTCAGTGGTCAGTTCTTGAGGTTCAATCTTGCCGATGTTGGATGTGATTTTTTTATTGTCCGGTGCCATTGCTTGGATTAGTTACGTTTTGATTATTCTGGCTGTCCGCTTGCGGGGAACTTGGCGCTGTATTTTCCAAGGTAGATAATGAATTTTGCATATTTTGCTGGGTAGCATCCAGCGCCTTTTTTTGCTCTCTGAACTGATTGAGAATATCTGAATCAAAAGGATTGCCCTTTGAGTTTGCCGATTGGCTTTCCTGCTTGGATGCTTGCAATGAAAAAATCCAAAGGATAATGACGAAAATCATTGAAAGAGCGACAAAAAACCAAACATACCTCAGCCGAATGTTTTCCGGTTTTTTTCGTATTTCTTCAACTTTATCCATTATTCCCATATAATTCGTGCTTTTTAGTCAATGCCCAGGAGAAGCACTTCCATTCTTTTTTCTTCCAGATCCTTTCTTTTTATATTGATCTTGGATGGCCGCTCTTTCGGGCAATTGCCGATTTCGTTGCAGAATTTTTTTTCATCGGCGATATCAACCGTCGATCCGTTTATCTTGTAATGCATTGGGATGGCGATGGCTGGTTCAATTTTTTTGATCAGTTCCACTGCTTTCTTATGGTCGATGGTGTAATTTCCGCCGATGGGGATCATCAGGATGTCCACCCCATTGATTTCTTCCAGCTGTTTTTCAGAGAGATCCGTTCCGAGATCGCCCAAATGGCAGATCCGCAGGTCTTCCGATTCCAAGAGGAAAATGGTATTTATGATTTTTTCCTCGCCTGGCTTAGGTTCCTGATGAAGAGAGGGTATGCCGACCAAGGAAATTCCTTTGACCGAATATTCTCCGGGGATGTTTATCACGGCCGGCTCTCCCTTGAGTGCTGCTACATTATTATGGTCCCAATGATCGTGGCTTACCAATACCAAGTCGGCCTGGCCTTGCGGCGGGCGCAAGCCCAGTTTCTTGTCAAAGGGGTCCAGAAATATAGTGACATCCTCTTGTCCGCGTCCGGCCGGTTTAGTGGTGATTTTGAAGCAGGAATGGCCGTAATAACTGATAATCATACCCCATAGTAGAACTTTGATATTTACAATGAATAAACATTAAAGCTCGAATATCCCCGTTTTATTATACAAATGCCTCCGGTTTACTTTTAACTTTCCTGCGGAAAGTGATCAAAGCTTCACTACGGGGCATAGAAAAAGTCCATTTAGTAACATAGTAAGTTTAGCATTTATCCTGTCGCATGTCGAGTGTTTGGTAGCTAATAAAACTGGACAAAAGGGCAAAAACCTGCTATAATTAATCTTAGAATAGTATAAAAGACGGGTGAAATGCCGTCTTTTTCTTTTTTTTTAAACACTAAAAATAAAATTATGAAAAGTATGGAACAGCCTCAATCAGAGGACAAGAAAAAATTTATCGAAAACGAAGATAAATTAGCCGCGATAAAAGCCAAACCGGTGGAGGATTTAACTATGGAAGAATTCAAGGCACTTCAAGTGGCCAAGGCGGAAAACGCAGCCTTGGTAGACAAAGCCCAGGAAGAAGCCGGAGCAGAAGACGCGGAAAGAAAAATATACGATGAGGCTAAGGCGGAAGATGCGGAAAGAAAAATGTTTGACGAAGCCAAAGCGGAAGACGCAGCTTTTGAGCAAAAAAAGGCAGCGGAATCAGCGTTGCAATTGGCGGAAGACGCCAGAGTGAAGGCGGCGGAAGATGCAGAAGCGGCGGCGAAAGTTTTAGAAGGGATACAGGGGGCAAAAACTGAAACGGGACAATTGGATGGAGTTGGTGAAAATCCAGAACAAACAAAAGAAAATTCTAATGAAGACCTGAACAGGTTCCAAAAATATATAGATGAAATTATGGCTCATCCGGGCTATGAAGGAACTCGGCTGACTTTTATGCCTGAAGAAGTAAAGGCAGATGAAGCATTTTTGTTAAAGGTTGCTGAGGTTAATCCAAGCGCGGCTTTTAGCCATGCTTCCAAAGAGTTGCAACACAATAAGAAATTTATTTTAAAACTCATGAAAGCTCAGCCAAATGAAAAAGCTGATAAGGTGAACTATCATCGGGTCGATTTTTACGACATAGAAAGAAAAACTCCTGAATTAATGGGAGACAAAGATTTAGCAATGGCAGTAATTCAAACTGGAAGTTATGAAACTATTCCGGCAAAAATGCTTAATGACAAAGATGTTCATGAGGCAATAACGCAAAGAGAGATATTGAAATTGAGTAAAGAAGCGCAGGAATTTGCTCGGGACAAAAAAAATGGATATGCCCACATTGCTAATTTTAAACTCAGAGATGATGGCCAAACCGTTGGTGGTGAGCGATGGTCCTTGTCAAATGATGCAGTATTTGTAGAAGAATTAAAGAGGGCGGTTAGTAAATATGTTGATGTATCAATAAGAAAGGGGGAACTTTACTTTTCTTCAAAAGACAAGCAAGCAGCATAATAAATAGTATATTCATAAAAAGCGGAGAAATCCGCTTTTGGTTTTTTCACCGAAAAAGCGGTTTGACGCGAAAAATAATGTGTTGTATTATTTCCTCATGCAACAAGCTACTCAAAAATTTCAAATCATAATTTCGCTCCTAGGTATTCTCCTAGGTGGAATTCTGCTTGGGAAAAAATTTGGGTGGCAAAAAATAGATTGAAAATGAGATAGGTTATAAACAGATTGCGAGAATCAGCCACCCAAATGAAGGGTGGTTTTAAGTTCTTTGGCGAAAGTGTCTTCAATGTAAGACAGATTGGGCAACTGGCCCAGAGGAGGCAGGAGATGGGGGGACTTTGGAAGAACGATTTAAGGGACCATCAACCGGAGCTGTTTGACATTCCAACCAAGTGCTGTCTATGCGACAAGGAAGAGATTACTGACGAAAAAGGAATATGCAACAAATGCAATGAGGCTAGAAAAGGAAGATGCAGTAACTGTCTTATTGAGAAAGCCACGGCAAGAGACGGTCACTGCGATGGATGTCGAAAAGTGTTCGCGGTCAAAAATATGAGGGTGCGAGCATAAAGCTCCGTTGGAACTCCAGGCGAAAGCCCGGCAGGTCATCCGACCTCCCGGGCTTTTAAATTATTATTGACAGAACTTGGATATCAATATATAATGCTTTAGAGGTTAATTATTAAGAAAATAGAATATAAGGATAATTTAATCCTTAATAAATTTCTTAATAATTTCCCAAAAGGAAATTATTTTTGTTTTTCCTGGCATCACTTAATAAATAACGCGGACCGG
>Ga0172371_10009958_pt1 | contig 12961 bp, 10 predicted proteins | sample Lak12m_FD_114543 | JGI IMG/M metagenome (GOLD analysis project Ga0172371, IMG submission 114543) | Freshwater microbial communities from Kabuno Bay, South-Kivu, Congo - kab_022012_12m | ecosystem: Environmental > Aquatic > Freshwater > Lake | place: Democratic Republic of the Congo: South-Kivu... | reverse complement strand
TGCGCTCAGCCGCCATCCAGTCGGCGCTCAGTTCATCGACATCATGGTTAGCCAGGTTGAGGAAAGCCTTCGCCGGGGGCAGGCGATCGGCGTCTACCGCACCGACATCAACCTCCATCTAGCGGCGCGCGCGGAAGGCCACATGAACTTGGGGTTGATCTCCTGGTGGGTGGCGCACCCTACCCTGGCGACCCGCGAGGAAATTGTTGACACGCTGGTCAAGTTCCGCCTGTCTGGGTTGTACGCGCAGGCTAAAAGCTGAGCGATTACTGGAGATGAAATATGGCTAAAAACAAAACGCTCTTCTGGACGGATATGGCCCTGCTTGCCCTGTTGGCGGCAACCATCCTATCCATCACAACGGAGATTTTCACACACTCATTCATTCACGTAATCTTTGGCCTCTTATTGAGCGGCAGTGCGCTGCTTCACATCATCTTGCATTGGAGTTGGATCAAGAACGCCTTCGAGCGCATCAATCGTTTGCCAGACCAGGCACGCACCAACGCCTTGTTGAACCTGGCGTTGTTCTGCGGCTACATCGTGTGCGGGGGTATGGGCTTGATCGCCAGGGCGCTGTTGATCGTTCTCCCGCTTCCCGTTCTGCTGGGTTGGTTCCATGCACTCCTGGCGATCCTGGTGATCACTTTGCAAGTCGTGCATATCGCTCGCCATTGGAAATGGATCACAGCAACTTCACGAAGGATGCTCATGCAGCGGAAAGGCATCATCACGCCATTGCGATGGCCTGGCTAGCCCATCATAGTTGTGGATAAATCAGGATTCCGGGATCCGTCATTTCTCATCATCGGAGGCAGATCATGTCGGACAATATCAGAATTGTAGGTCTACGTGGCCCTGTTCAACTTGGAGCAGCACGGTTAGGAAAGTTGACCAGGCAGAATTTGATACACACAGGTTTCTGGGTTGCAAGAGGACTTCGATCCATATCGTCCCCCAAAATTCGGCGAGTGGGATTTATTGGTTTGGGACGGATGGGCTTGCCGATGGCATACACCTTACTGAACTTCATCGCGCACAGGGCAAAGTGTATCTTGCGGCCCCAGTGGTTGGTAGAGGCGATGCAGCAAAAGCGCGTAATCTCACAACATTCGTCGCAGGCGATCCGGATGCCATCCGGAAATGTCGTGCTATTTTCGATGCTTACTCATTGATCGTTCTCGACATAGGCGCCGATCCTGCCTCAGCGAATGTGCTGAAACTTATCGCTAACTACAGCGCGTTAAGTGTGATTGATTTGGTGGGACAATTGTTCGCACTTGGTGAGAAGACTGGGATGGATGCCGCGACGATTACGCTTGTGCTTAAGACGACGTTTGATAATCCACATTTCCATTATTACATTGACAAAATCCGATCCCGAGATTTTGACCACGTCGGTTTTGATCTACGGGGTGGGTTGAAGGACGCACAATTGATGATGAAAGTGGGGGAAGATACACAGGTCGCCCTGACGAATGCTGAAAATGCATCCAAGTTGACTTTAGCGAACTTTACATATCAATTTTTGGCGCTAACCTGTTGTGCGTGATCCAGGCTCCCGGAATTTTGGAAGTCATTGTAGAAAAATTCGCTTTTGTGACGAGATACAGTCACGGCAATTTGTAGAGAGGTAAAGCAACTGGGGCGCGTGAAGGGTTTATAATAAGACAGTATAACCCCAATATTATAGGAGCGATTGATGACACAGGCACAACTTCAGGCAGCCCTGGCGTATGTCCAGGATAAACGGGAGCGGTTCGAAGCCGATTTGAAGGAATTCGTGCGCATCCCATCTATTTCGACCGATCCCAACGCCAAGGGGGATATTCGGCGGGCGGCGGATTATATCGCCGGGCGCTTGAAGGGATTGGGCTTTCAGCAGGTGGAAGTGTTGCCTACCCAGGGCGCGCCGGTGGTATGCGGCGAGCTGATGAGCGCCGGCGCGGACAAGCCGACAGCTTTGATCTATGGGCATTACGATGTCCAACCGATTGAGCCGTTGGAACTGTGGCTCAGCCCAGCCTTCGAAGCGACGCGGCGCGGGGATAACCTGTACGGCCGGGGGACTTCGGATATGAAAGGGCAGTTCGTGATCGTGCTGGCGGCCATCGAAGCCCTGGCGCAGTCGGGAGGCATGCCGGTGAATGTGCGGGTGATCTTTGAGGGCGAGGAAGAGGTTGGATCGCCCCACCTGGAGCAATTCATCATCGAGAATAAGGCGCGCCTGGCGGCGGATTTTGCCATCAACCCCGATGCGGGGATGATCGGCGAGATGATCCCTACCGTAACGTATGGATTGCGCGGCCTGACCTACCTGGAAATCCGGCTGCAAGGCCCCGATCACGACCTGCATTCGGGGATGTTCGGCGGGGCGGTGCATAATCCAGCCCAGGTGTTGTGCGAACTGATCGCCGGTATGCACGACGCGCAAGGCCGGGTGACGCTGCCGGGTTTTTATGAGCGGGTGCGCAAACTGGAAGACGACGAGCGGCGGGAACTGGCGCGCCTGCCGATGGGCGAAGCGTTTTACCTGGAGCAGACCGGCGCGCCGGCGCTGTATGGCGAAAGTCCTTATTCGGTGGTCGAGCGGGTCAGCGCCCGCCCGACGTTGGAAGTGAACGGCATGCTTTCCGGTTTCACTGGCGAGGGGCAGAAGACGGTATTGCCGGCAAAGGCGATGGCGAAGATTTCGATGCGGCTGGTACCCGATCAGGACCCCGAAGAAGTGCGCCAGCAGATGGCGCAGTACCTGGCAGAACACACCCCGCCCACCGTGCGCTGGGAATTGATCAAGCACGCGGGCAGTTTCGCCTCGATCACCGACCGCCAGCTTCCGGCGGTGGCGGCGATGGCGCAAGCGATGGAGCAGACCTGGGGCGTCCGGCCGGTCTTCAAACGGGAGGGAGGCAGCATCCCGGTGGTGGTGCATATGCAGCAGCACCTGGGGATCGAATCGGTCTTGATCGGTTTCGGTCTGCCGGACGACAACCTGCACGCGCCGAATGAAAAGATTCACCTGCCCACTTTTTATCGCGGCATTGAGACGATGGCGCGCTATTTCAGTATCTTAGGAGAAAAATGAGCGAACGTCGTCAGACAGGAAGTCTGTTACCGACCTATGGCGGCCAGGCAGTCATAGAAGGCGTGATGATGCGTGGTTCGCAGAGCGTGGCGATTGCCATGCGCGCCCCGGATAACCAGATCGTGCTGCATAGCGAGCCGCTTACAGGCATTTACCGCTCGAAGTGGATGAAGCTGCCCTTCTTGCGCGGCGTGATCGGCTTGTGGGACGCTTTAGGACTGGGCATGCACGCTCTGACGCTCTCGGCCAACGTTCAGACCGGCGACGATCAGCAGATCGAAGGCCCGACGTTATACCTGACGGTGGGCTTTTCGTTGGCGTTGGGCATTGGCGTTTTCTTCCTGGCGCCGGCGCTGGTGGGGCAGCTTGGGGAGCGTTTCCTGGGCATGAATTCCTGGTGGAGCAACCTGCTGGAAGGGGTCATCCGACTGGTATTTCTGCTGGCATATATCTGGGGGATTGGGAAGATCGAAGAGGTGCGGCGGGTCTTTGCTTATCACGGCGCGGAACATAAGACGATCAACGCTTTTGAGGCCGGCGCGGAGCTGACCCCGGAAAACGTGGCTACCTACCCGTTGGAACATACCCGGTGCGGCACTTCTTTCTTGCTGACGCTGATGTTGCTTTCGATCCTGTTGTTCAGCCTGTTTGGACCATTGCCGGTGTTCTGGCGGCTGGTCAGCCGGGTAGTCATGTTGCCGGTATTAGCGGGCGTGGCTTATGAATATATCCGCTGGACGGCCAGGCATTTGGATATAAAACTGGTGCGCTGGTTGATCAAGCCGAACCTGGCGCTGCAACACCTGACCACCCGTGAGCCGTCACGGGATATGCTGGAAGTCGCCATTGCTGCATTTAACACGATGAAAGCGCACGAAACCGAGCTGGTCGCCTGAACTTGTTCAAGACTGGCGTAGCCTGGTTGACCGGGTGCAGAGAAATATGGAACGGATGCGAGCAGGATGGTAGACGGGCGGGACGGCGAAACGAGTTTCGCGGCGAAACGAGTTTCGATGAAAAATAAGCCGCAGTTTGCGCTACGGCTGCTGCTGCGGACGGCGCTGGCGGCGTGCCTGGTGGGCCTGGCGGCGGGCGCGTGCAACTCTTACCGTCCCAGCCTGCCGGAAGCGCCCAGCCAGCCGGCGCAACAATCGCCGACGGAACCTTTACGGCGCATGCCCGACCTGGTCATTCGGAGCGTGACGGTGTTGAACGATTCGCCGGATGGCTGTCCCATCCCCGACCAAAAACCGCGCACGATTGTCCAGATCGAAAATATCGGCAATGCGCCGGCGGGGCAGTTTGTGGTAAAGCTCAATAACAGCCAACAACTGGTGCATAACGGGCTGGCTGCCGGAGATACACTGGCGATCTCGTTTCCAGGCTACGATTCATTCCCATTGATCGCGGTGGACGCCAGTTCGCTGGTGGTCGAGTTCAATGAAACCAATAATAGCTATTATCGCGGGCTGGCCCTACCCACGCCCGACCCGGCCTGCGCTTCGACGCCCACACCCCAGGTGGCGTTGCAAGAAGCCAAATTTGTTTTCGAAGGCCATACAGCGGCGGCGCTGAGCGTAGCGTTTTCTCCGGATGGGCGCACGGTGGCCTCCGGTTCGGTGGACGACAGCGTGCGCCTATGGAGCATAACCCAGGCCAGACTGGCGCGCGTCATCCAGGAGCATCCATTTCCGATCTGGCGGCTCAAGTATGCTCCCAACGGCGCCACCCTGTATTCTGGCTCGACGGATGGCGTGATTCGCGCCTGGCAGGCTTCTACCGGTCGTCTGGCGCGCGCCTTTGAAGGCCACGTGGGACGCATCACCGGGCTGGACGTCTCAAAGGACGGCCGGCGGCTGGCGAGCAGCGCAGAGGATTTCACGGTGCGTATCTGGGGCCTGCCGAATGGCGTCGTCGAACAAGTGATTGATGAGGGCATGGCTGGAGTTACCGGCGTGCATTTCACACCCGATTCGCAGGCGGTGGTATGGGGAGAAGCGGATGGCACGTTGCGCATCCGCTCGCTGCGCGGTAAGTGGATGCAGGTCATGAAGCAATCAACGCACGCCGTGACCAGTTTGGACCTGACAGCGGATGGGAAACTGATAGCAGCCGGCTATGCAAACGGCTTGATCCGCATTTGGGGGGCGACAGATGGCGCGCTGCTCCAAACTTTGCGCGAATCGCAGGCGGCGGTGACTGCACTGGCCTTCTCGCCAGACGGCAAGTGGCTGATCTCGGCTTCGCAAGATCGCACGCTGAAGGTCTGGCAATTGACCGGTAGCCAGGTTTTGTCGCTGCCGGCGCGCATTCTGACCGGTCACGCGGGAGCGGTGAACTGCGTGGCTTTTTCTCCGGACGGGGAGTCGATCGCATCCGGCTCGGATGACAGCACCGTGCGGATATGGGAATTGCCGCCAGAGTGAAGAAGGAGCGAGCTACTCGCCAATGATCTGGACGACCAACTCGCGCCGCCGCGAGCGGTTATCAAAATCCAGATAGATGACCTGCTGCCATGTACCCAGAGTCAGGGCGCCGGAAACGAAGGGGATCGTCAGCGAGGCTTTGAGCAGAGCGGCGCGCACGTGGCTATGCCCGTTGCCATCTCCCCAGGCGGCGTCGTGCGCATACGGGCGGTTGGTCGGGACGATTTCATCAAACAGGCGTTTCAGGTCGCTGACGACGCCGGGCTCGTATTCGATGGTGGTCACTGCGCTGGTGGAGGAGGGGCAGAAGACAGTCAGGATGCCGTTCTGGAGTCCCGCTTCGGCGAGACAGGCGTTCAGCGAATCAGTAATATCATGGATATCGGTGTGACCACGGGTGGCGAGGGTGAGCGATAGCGTCTTAACGGTCATGTAATGCAGTCCTGTTATTCAGGCGCAGGTAAGCTGGTTGCGCCCGGCAGCCTTCGAGCGGTACAAGGCCACATCGGCTACGTCCACTAACTGGCCGGTGTCTTGGGCGTGCTGCGGATAAACGGCGATGCCCTGGCTGACGGTCGGGGAGGGGATGGGTTGACCCTGGTTATTGTATAGTTGAATCTGCGCCAGCCGCTGGCGTAGACTTTGCGCCATGAGGGTGGCTTGCGGCAGATTTGCGCCGGGCAGGCCAATGGCAAATTCTTCGCCGCCCCAGCGCCCGATAAAATCGCCCGCTGTAAGCAGCGTCGAGACAGTCTGCACCAACTGTCTCAGCACTTCATCGCCCACCTGGTGCCCATAGCGGTCGTTATACTCTTTAAACAGATCAATATCCAGCATAATCAACGCCACAGGCGCGTCTTGCTGATGGGCAAGCAGGATCGATTCGTCCAACAGCTTGAGGAAGCAGCCATGGTTGAGCGCGCGGGTCAGCGAGTCGCGGCGGGCTTGCTCTTTCACCTCGGCATGTTGGCGGGCGTTATCCAGCGCCAGGGCGGCTTGGGCGGCGATATTGCTCAAGAGGGTCAGGTCGTTTTCATCGAAGGCATAAGGCGAATAACTGGCGACTGCCATGATCCCCAGGTCGCGCTCGCCGGTTTGCACCGGCACACCCAACCAGGAGGTGGACATCTGCTGCTGACCGAGCTGGATTGGACGGATAGGCAGCGAATCGATCTCTTCGGGAAGGTTGCGGATCAGCAGCGGGCGGCGATTGTGGATCACCCAACTGGAGAGACCCTGGGTGAGCGGGATGCGCTCGGGGGGAAATTTTTTGCCGTTATCAATCAGGATATGAAAATCAAGCGCCTGTTGTTCCGCGTCATATAGCGCCAGGTAGTAGGTGTCGGTAGGGATGACCTTGCTCAACTGGCGATAAATCAGGTCCAGCAGGTCGTCTAACTCAATGGTCGAGCCGATAGCCTTGCCAACCTCGTTCAGTACCGCCAGCCGCTGCGCCTGGGAATGGGCGGCGTGGAACAGGCGGGCGTTGTCAATCTCGGCGGCGATCTGGATGGCAAGCGCCTGCAGCAGGTCAATTTTTTCTTTGGAGAAAGGCTCCCGGCCCCAGGCGCGATTTTCGCCGACCGCGATCAGTCCCAGGGTCTTGCCTTTGGCAATCAGCGGGAATAAGCCCAGGGTCTTAGCGCCTTCAAAAGCCAGGGTGGAGACTAAACTGGCGTCGGTGGGAATGAGGCTATGTAAATCGCTAAAGATCTGGTAGTGGCTGGTTTGGAGCGCCTGCTGGATGGGCGGATAGTCGTTCAGCTTCAGGCTTTCTCCGGTTTCGCCTTTCCATTTCTCCACCGAGCGCAAGGGGGAAGAACCGAAGAGGGTCAGGGTTTGGGCGTCCGGATTCATCAGCAGTATCTTACAGGTCGTCACTGGCAGTTCGACGGTGATGGCTTGAGCCAGTTGGGGGATGATCTGGGCCAGCGTGTCTTGCTGGGAGGCCAGGGCGCCGATGGTGAGCAGCAGCGAGACATAGCGATTTTGGCGGCTGGAATAGAGCAGCCATTGGTGCGAAAGCCCGGCCAGGTTGCTGGTCCAATAGCCGGCCAGGACGATGAACAGCGCTTCGAGGATGTCATTTACGTGCAAGCCGGTGGTGAAAAACCTCAGCAACCCGATGATAAAAAGATAAAGGACGGCGATAAAGCCGGTGGCAATTAAAGCCGTCCGGTTGCCAGACAGGATACCCATGCCGGCAATCAGGGCGATGAATAGAATTTCAAGATGAATATTGTAAGGATAAAGCAGGTAAAAATAACCAGAGATGATTAATAAAGAGCCGCTGGAAGAGAGGCGCAGAAAGCGGTGTTGGGTGAAATTATCTGGCAGTAATAGATGGAAGATAAAATAATTCAACCCGCAGGCCAAAACGGTCAGAACCAACAGGAAGATTTTTTCCTGAACGGTTTGAATGATCAGCCAGGCCAGCAAAGCGGCGCCCAGGAAACCGATGTAATTGCCCACCTCGACGGGCTTGAGCAGCTTCGCTCTCAAGGGAAGCGGGTTATTCCAGTTCAAGCTATCAATCCATATTCTTTCTTTGTGTTATCGATTGCATTCGTGTGAGGCTATTTTCTCATAGTTATGCACATTTTTGCGAGACATTTGGCGTATTTTTCAGCCTTTTTCGGGCGATTTTTAATGTATGAATCGCGATTTGGGATGGTATAATGACGCCCTATTAGAACATATATTCTAATACAGAGCGTTTAGAAACTATTTTGAGAAGGGCCCGTCCACGAATGAAATCAACGAATAAGCGAATGCTCTCTAATATTGTGAATGAGTGAGATGAATCCTGTGAAATACGTTGATAGCTTGACCGTGGCTGCGCTTGGATTTGTAGGTTTGATTGTGTTTGGTCTGTTGCGGGATGCGGGCGTGGCGCAGAGCAGCGCGCAAGAAGCGCTCTCGGTTGCGGCGCCCGGCGCTACAGAGGTCGCGCCGATGGCCGCGCCGCCATTGCTGGATTTCGCCTTCGGCGCGGCGGAGGGCGAGGCAGCGCCCGAGGCAGCCGTTAGCGACCCAAACGACGCGGACGCAATCGCCGCGCCGTATGACCAGTACGTGGTCACTCAAGGGCCGCATGGGGCCTCTTACGGTCACATGGCGGTTGACCTGATGGCGGGAAAAGGAGCGACGATAAAATCGCCGATTAACGGGGCGGTGACCCAACTGTATATTGATGAATGGGGAAATCCTACGTTGACGATTGAGAATACGCATTATAGGATCGAATTATTGCACGGATTATATACCGTCCAGATCGGCGACCAGGTGAGGCTAGGACAACCGGTCGGGAGCGAGAGCAACCAGGGCAATACATTCGGCTGGGATGGGCCGTGCCACGGCAAGGAGGGGTGCGGGTATCACTCGCATATTAATGTGTTTGACAAGTTATTGGGGCAGAATGTGAATCCGCTGCAACTGTTCAGCCCGCCGGCCAACTGATTCACGCGGGGGTAGGCGAATAATCATGTTGACCGGCGACCACGGTACAGCGCGGGGCTATGACAGCGCGCGTCTCCATTTGTCTTGTATGTTATATACAGCTTCAGAGCCTGCCAAATGGGAGTATACTTAGTCATGACGATGGCGATGGATGGTTTGCCGTCCTGATTGGGTGTACTTGACGCTGGGGATGGCGCGGCTAAACGCAATATTGAAAGTGAATAATATACAAGATAAGCAACTAATATGATGAATGTTAATTCCGCACATAAGAGTCGCTGGAAGATCGCAGAAGTCGTTTTTGGGATTCCATTCCTTGCAAGCATCGCCTTGCAATTCGTAATCCCGTTTCCATTATCTCAGGGAATCATTAGACAAGTCCTTATCCCAGTGGGCATCGCTCTCGTAATTATCGGTATGGGTTTTATCGTTTTGGCTCGTCGCGAAATGGCTAAGTATGGTCAACCCACAGACCCCGGTCATCCAACAAGTAAGGTGGTTAAAACGGGCGTGTTCGCTATATCGAGAAATCCACTTTATTTTGGGGGTAGCATTTTTTTGTTGGGGATTGCCTTGATGCTGAATACACTTTGGGCAATAGTAATGCTTCTGCTTTCAATTATTATCTGCCATTATGTCCTCATAATTCCTGAAGAGCTATATTTGGTAACAAAATTCGGCAGCGAATATGAAGAATATAGCTCTTCTGTCAGCAGGTGGCTTTGGCGCAAATGACCCGCAAAAAAGTAGCAATTTATATCAAAAGACCGCCCAACAACAAAATGTAGGTAAATTGCTACCCTTCGAATTTTTGAAGTTGGTTGCGCCAGTGAAGCTGGTTTTGGCTTGAATGTAACCTTGCCGGCCTGCAATCGCCTGATTTTGGGGCGTTAGCCGGCTCGAACTTAATGGGCAGCAAGTGATTTTCAAGTAAATAAGGTAGGTGTCGCCATGGCCACTTACCCATTTGATCTGAACAGCCTGATCAAAGTTTTTCACAACCGGGACAAAAAATGGAAATCCTTCCAACTACATCCGATCATTACCCGGGAATTGCTACGCTCTACAATTCCATTGACCCGGAGCAACACCTCTCCGCTTCGGACTTCACTGAGGGAGACCGTTTGCGTGACCCGAAATTCAAGATTCAACGCTGGGTTGCCATCGAGAGGGATGAGATCGTTGGAGCAGGATATTACACCCAGTCCAATTGGTTCGCCCACCCTCAAAAATTCATGATTTGGGTTGGAGTGCATCCCGGGCGCCAGAAAGGCGGAATTGGTTCCGCTCTTTACGAAACCATCATGCAAGGGTTACAGCCATTTGATCCTCTGGCTTTGCGAACCCGTACAACCGAGGACTGTTCCCACAGTATCCGTTTTCTGGAAAAGCGTGGATTTCAAGAGGTCATCCGCGATGTTCCGTCCGTACTAAACGTTCAAACCTTTGACCTGACTCGCTTTACAGGGTTGGAGGATCGTTTTCGAGGCAACGGCATCGAAATTAAAACTCTCCCGGAGTTGGAAAACGACCCTGAGCGGAATCGTAAGCTGTACGATCTGGATTGGGAAATCAGCCTGTCTGTGCCGGGAGATTTGGCGGCTGGTATGGGACGCAGGGGACTTGAAAATTATGTTGGGTATGCGATTACAGGATCTTCCGTCCTTCCGGACGGATTTTTTGTCGCGGTGAAGGGAGAAGAATTCATTGGATTGAGTCATGTTTTATCGTCCGAGAAAGGCGTTTCTCTTTACCAGGGCTTGACCGGGGTCAAACCTCAATATCGGCGTTATGGAATTGGGTTGGCAATGAAAATACGGGGCATCGCGTATGCTCAGGCTACCGGGCATACCCTCATCATGGCAGAGAATGACGCCAAAAACATCCCAATGCTGGCAATGAACGAAAAGTTGGGGTTTGTACGGAAGCCCGATTTAATTACCTTTGAGAAACAATGCTACCGCCGATAAACAGCAACATCAATACGAGAAATTTATGACGGGAATAAGTTCGGCGCCGGCAACTGCAATGCTCTCTTGGGTTGCGACCTCGGTACTCCCGAGAGTCAGGCAGCCCTCCGCGATGGCAATTTGCATGAGCGGCGCTTTCAATAGCTTGCATCCATGGTGCATTCAGATCGCCAGACCTGGATATGCGTAGGAGCCAAAAATGAAATCTTTGCAAGAAAATATGATCGAATTTAAGAAACAACTGGAAAAGGGGGCAATTCAACAGGCATATCAAGGGCTAATGGAATATATGCTGAGTCTGAAAAATCACTTTGCAGACAAACACCCCAATTTTTCCACCTCCGGAAGCATATATTACGGATACATGGACATGACTTATTTTTCTGTCCTACCAAAATCTTTGAAGGACAGAGATTTGAAGATTGCGATTGTTTTTCTTTACCATGCATTTAGATTTGAAGTCTGGCTATCCGGAAAAAACAAGCAGGTTCTTGAAAAATACTGGAAAATTTTTAAAGGGAGCGATTGGAACAAATACAAAATTGTGGCGCCTGCGAAAGGCGTTGATTCTATCGTAGAGCATATTTTGATAGACGACCCAGATTTCAGCGACTTAGAAGCTTTGACCAGGCGTATTGATCACGAAACGATGCAATTCATTCAGGATATCGAGAGTTTCTTGACCCATGCCCTAATCTAACTATGAATTCTCAGAAACCGCCTCTCCCAGTCCAATGCTGGGGTAAGGCGCAAGAGCCTGGCTTATCAGACATCGCGATACAAAGAAGCCGCTTAACTATTCCAGGTTAAGCGGCTTTGCTAGCAAAGCGGAAAATCAGTTACCGACACTCTAATTTGACTACACTTATGCTTCCGCTTCAGGTCAGGCCGGTCATTCGACGGTCACGCTCTTAGCCAGGTTGCGCGGCTGGTCTACATCCAGGCCGCGCAGGGCGGCGATGTGATAGGCTAAAAGCTGCAATGGGATGATGGCAGTAACCGGACTGAGCAACCAGGGGCAATCGGGTAGCCATAAGGTGTGATTGGCGACGGAGGGGATGCGCTGGTCGCCGTCGGTAGCCAGGGCGATGACATAGCCGCCGCGCGCCCGCGCCTGTTCGATCTGGCTGAACATCTTTTCGTACCAGGGGTCGCGCGGGGCAATGACGATGACCGGCATGGAGCGGTCAATCAGCGCGATGGGGCCGTGTTTCATTTCACCCGCCGGGTAACCTTCGGCATGGATGTAGGAAATCTCTTTGAGCTTCAGAGCGCCTTCATAGGCGGTGGGCATATTGACGCCGCGCCCCAGGTACAGGCAATGGCTGGTGTTCATCAATTGGCGGGCCAGCAACTCGACTTCGGCGTTGCGATCCAGGCAGCGGCCAGCCAGGTCGGGGATCAGGCGCAAATCGGCCAGCAAAGAGCGGCGGGCGGGCGCGTCCAGGCTGCCGCGCAGGTCGGCCAGCAGGATCGCCAGCATATACAGATCAACCAACGGGGCGGTATAGGCTTTGGTGGAGGCGACGCCGATTTCGGGGCCGCTCTGCATGGAGATGAAGCCGTCGGCGATGCGCATGGCTTGCGAGCCGATGGCGTTGACGATGGACCACACGATGGCGCCTTTGCGGCGCGCTTCCTCCATCGCCGCCAGCGTATCGGCAGTCTCGCCGGATTGGCTGATCGCCAGGACGACCGTATCGGCGTCAATGATCGGGTCGCGGTAGCGGAACTCGGAGGCGATATCCAACTCGACCGGCAGGCGGGCGATGTGTTCGATCATCACCTTCCCAACCATGCCGGCGTGGGAGGCGGTGCCGCAAGCGGTGATGACGATCTTCTTGATCCGCCGCGCCAGGCCGGGGGTCAGGTTTAATTCGGGCAGGCGGACGCCGTGACCATTCTCGAAATCCACCCGCCCGGCGATGGTATCGGTCAGCGAGCGCACCTGTTCGTGGATCTCTTTTTCCATGAAGTGGCGGAACTTGCCCTTTTCCGCCGCCACCGGGTCCCAAGAAATG
>Ga0172371_10009957_pt1 | contig 12961 bp, 9 predicted proteins | sample Lak12m_FD_114543 | JGI IMG/M metagenome (GOLD analysis project Ga0172371, IMG submission 114543) | Freshwater microbial communities from Kabuno Bay, South-Kivu, Congo - kab_022012_12m | ecosystem: Environmental > Aquatic > Freshwater > Lake | place: Democratic Republic of the Congo: South-Kivu... | reverse complement strand
CGAAAGGGCCAAGCCTTACTTTTCTTTCGGGCTTTTCTTAAGACCCTCATTCCTAATGGGACTTAAAGCCCCATTGTTAACTGGGCTGCTAACACCGATTCGCGGTAAAGGAAACCTCAATCACATGCCTCTCACACAATCATATATCGCATCACCCCCTTCAAATGCCAAGCTGAAAATACGGAACAATGCCGAAAAGCTGAACCGAATGCGGATGCCAATGGCTGTGCTTTTATTGACGGCGCAGTGCCCACTTTCTCATGGTTTTTAGCAATAGCATTACTAGGTAAATCCGGTCGGATATTTCACCAATCACCCCCTTAATAAAATACTCAAAGAACGAAGTAATTAAAATAATAACAAGAAATTGTTTTCTTGTCAATATCGAAAAGTTTATTTTTTAATTCCCTTGAATTCTGTATAAAAATTAACCTTATCCTCGATATTTTCAAAAACAATGGAATTCGGGCCAATTAAGCAATCAGAGCCTATCAAAACGCCCGGCATTAAAGAACACCTGATTCCTATTTTCGTGTTTTTGCCGACGATTACGCCCAAAGATTTTAAGCCGGTGGCTGTTTCCGGTTTAACCGTAATTTCTTTTCTGTCGATCCTGACATTGGCGGTAATTGCTCCTGCCCCGACCCTGCAATCCTGACCCAAAATAGAATCTCCCAAATAGCCTGAATGGATATGAGCTCCCTGCTGAAAAATTGAACGGCTTACTTCTGCCAAAGCTCCTATTAAAACTTCGTTTTCCAAATCAGAATAATCCCTGACCAAAGAATTGTTGCCGACAACGCAATTGTCTCCTATATAACAAGGTCCCTTAATCACGGCATTTTCGAAAATCCTGGCATTTTCTCCTATAAAAACATTTCCCTCAATAGTTGCACTTTTTGCTATTTTGGCTGATTTTGAAATACAGCGGCCTTTCAAACGCTGATCCATCAATAACTTTGTTATTTCAAACAAATGCCAGGGATATTTACAGGGCATCTCTTTATCGGCTATTACTGCTTCAGATTCGTTTTCTTTAAAACATAAATTCAAAGCCTCTTCGAAAGAATACTGGTGTTCGGATATTTTTTTATAGTATTCAAAAAACTTTTCAGAAAGAAGGTAAATGCCGGCTGCCTTTATGTTTGAAGAAACTCTTCCTTTTTCCGGTTTTTCAATCAACCTTTTTATTTTATCGTTCTCAATTTCCAATATGCCGTACAGCCAGGGCTGCTCGGTTTTAACTCCGAGCAAAACGAATCCCCCTTTTGATTTTTCCGCCATCGGCTTTATAAATTCTCCGGCATTAACTTTGTGGGCATTAAGAACGAAAAACTGTCCCTTTATCAGTTCTTCTGCCTTGGTTAAGGCATTGCCCATTCCCTTGGCTTCAGATTGGACAACGTACTTGATATCAATGCCGAAATCGTAATTCTTCAATTCTTCTTCAATATTTTTTTTGGAATCTTGAACAATAATAATTTCCTTAACGCCTGATTTTTTCAGGCTTTCAATCGTATGCCAAATCAAAGGCCGACCCATTATCTTAAAAAGAGATTTGTGTTTTCCGTTTAACGGCCAAAAACGGGAGGATTCGCCGGCTGCTAAAATTACTGCTTGCATAGTTTGAATAAGGCTTTTGCCAATTTGTCGGAGTCGTGCCTAATAAGGCTTCTTTTTAAAATGTCTCCGGGGATAGGCTTTGTTTCCTTTTTGCTCAAAAAATCTCCCCTGATTACTTTGAAATAGCTGTCTTTTAAATCGTCGATCACCGGAAGTTCTTTAATCTTTCTATATTTTGCCAAAGCGGATTCGGGAAGAGTTTTTGCGTTGATTAATACGTAATCCAAACAATTCTTGCCCAGATATTTTTCCAAAACCTGAATATGGTCTTTAGCGCTAAAGCCAAAAGTCTGTCCGCTCCTTGTCATTAAATTCATGATATAAACCACTTTTGCCTTGGTCTTTTTAAGAACCGAACTCATTCCTTCTGTCAGTAAATTGGCTATTATGCTGGTATACAGATCCCCTGGCCCGATAACAACCAAATCCGCTTTTAAAATGGCTTTCTTTGCCTCAGAATACATTTTGGCCTTAGGCTTCAAAAAAACCTCGTCAATCTTCAGCTTTCCGCTGTGCTTCGGCTCGTCAATCAAGTGCTCCCCGACAATCTTCTTTCCGTTCTCGTAAACCGCTGCCAGATTGGAATCGGTTAATGTTACTGGCAAAACTCTGCCTTTAATCTTAAGAAGCTGACCGGTCTTTTTTATTGCCTCAATCTGAGAGCCAAAAATGTCAGAAAGTGCAGCCAGAAACAGATTTCCAAAAGTCATGCCATTCAAACCGTTTCCTTTTGAAAAGCGGTAAATGAAAAGTTTTCTCAAGGCCTGCTCTTTGCCGTTTTCAGCCAAAGCAACAAAACACTGCCTTATATCGCTGGTCGGCAAAAGGCCGAGCTCATCGCGAATGACCTTATTGCTGCCCCCTGAATCAGTCATGGAAACAACGGCTGAAATATCAACCGAATATTTCTTCAACCCGGAAAGGACGGTAAAAGAGCCTGTGCCGCCACCGATGACAACGATTTTCTTGGTTTTTGACATAAATCAATTTTTATATTAAACTAAAAATACCTTTAAGTCAAAAAGGCTATGAACGACAAATTCTTAATCCAAGGCGGCTTTCCTCTCTCAGGGGAAGTCGAAATCTCAGGATACAAAAACTCAGCTGGCGCTATTTTGGCAGCTGTTTTGCTTTCTGAAGAGCCTTCTGTTATAGACAATCTTCCTCAAGTAACGGATGTTTCAAACCAAATCGAAATTCTAAGGCAAATGGGAGCGGAAGTAGAACAGTTAAGCCCGAAAAAAATAAGAATCAATCCGAAAAACATAGATCCTGAAAAAATACCGATAGACCTTTTTGAAAAAATGAGGGTTTCTGTTTTGTTCATCGCTCCTTTGGCCATTAGATTCAAAAAATTCAAAATTCCCCATCCCGGAGGAGATAAAATAGGCTTAAGACCAATTGCCACTCATCTGGAAGCGCTTGAGAACTTCGGTATAAAAACAGAGGAGAAAGACGGCTTTTATCACTTTGAAGCTCCTGAAAAAATAGAAGGAAAAAATATTGCTTTAAAGGAATTTTCAGTCACAGCCACTGAAATACTGATAATGCTGGCAAGCCGCGCCAAAGGAAAAACCAAAATAGAAATTGCCGCTGCCGAACCTCAAGTCCAGGATCTAGGATTTTTTCTCAAAAAAATGGGAGCAAGCATAGAGGGAATAGGAACCCATACTATTGAAATAGAAGGCAAAGATAAATTGTCAGGCGCTGAATTTTCTTTATGTCCTGATTTGCTTGAGGCCGGAACTTTTTTCATAGCTTTTGCCTTAACCGGCGGACAAGGAAAAATAAAAAACATAAACCCCGACCATATGACTTTTTTCCTGGGAAAAATGAAAGAAATAGGAGTTAATTTTGATATTTTAAACAATGAAATTGCGGTCAAAAAATCATCCGGCTTCAAACCGACTAAAATTCAAGTTCTTCTTTATCCTGGATTTCCGACTGACCTGCAACCGCAAACTTCCGTCCTTTTAACCCAATGCCAGGGAAAGTCCTTGATCCATGACCCTTTGTACGAAAACAGATTTCAGCATCTGCACGAACTGAGAAAGCTGGGAGCTGACATTGAGATTACCGATCCCCACCGGGCTTTGATCTTTGGTAAAACTGATTTGATCGGAAATAAAATCAACGCTTCAGACATCAGGTCGGGCGCTGCCTTGATTTTAGCCGGCTTGATATCAAAAGGCCAAACAATAATCGAAAACATTTCTCAGATCGAAAGAGGACACGAAAGGATAGAGGAAAAACTGAAAAAACTGGGAGCTAGAATTGAAAAAAAATAATGAATTTGAAAACCGCTGGTTGGGCGGTTTTTTGTTTTCAACAGATAATTTTATTTTTCAACCCATCGTAACGCTTCCCACATAATAGAATATGATTAACAGAACAATTAAAGTAACGAATATCAACCCTCCGACTGCCAACGCCTTCTTTTTAAACTTCAACTCTTTGTTTTTCTTTAAAAAGAAGACTATTGCAACAATGCTTAATGCAAGGATGAAAACGACCAAAAATCTCATTATCCAAAGGAAAGCGCTGTGATTTTTAGTTTTTTCTCCGTCAACCGCTAAATTTAACGTCGGAGAAAGAGAAATCCCAGCTCCCACGGTAAGATTCCTTATCGCATTGTTCTGCTCGAAAAGAACTTTCGGTTGCATATAAACTATCTTCCAAACTCCTTCTGTTTTGCGCATTACTGCCACATAATCCATATCTTCATCAAGCGTTTTCCCGGAATCGTCTTCAATCTGATTTTTTAAATGATAAAAAACGTATGCATCGTTCTCTCCCTCTAAAACTTTTTCATCAGAAATTTCATAATATTTCGTATTAAATACTAAGGCCAATGCCTTAAGGGTTTTTTCGGTATCTACTCTAAATTGATCTGACTGAGAACTGCCCATGCTTGAAAAATCAGTCAAGCTCATCATAACGTCAATATTCTCCGCCATATCCGCTTCGTAATACTGTTTTAAAACATCCAATGGGCCATTAGCCGCATTAACGGATAAGCAAAAGAATAATAAGAAAAAGGAAATAAAGAATATTTTTTTCATCTGGTTAATCGTTCAAATTATAATGATAAATATAATTAAAATAAGCGTCTTTCGTTGATTTGAATCCGTCTTCATCGGCAACCTCCACTATAATATGTACTTGCATTTCCCAAGAAAAGGTTTTGGATTCCCTTTCTAAATCAGCCAAAAATCTAAGCCCTGACCGCAAAGAATCGCAGCCATAATCAATCGTTTTATCGCTGACTTTTTCAAGAAAATCCATGAAGATATTCTGTTCTCCATTCTTTGACAATTTCTCAGTTACGAATTTCTTGGTTCCCCAATAAGTCCGGAGGCTTTCCGTGCCCAAACTTAAACCCCTCAAAAATACTTCATAAACAGAAGCAGAACTTTTAATTTGGTTTATGTCTTCCTGCAATTGGGAAACATTTCCTTGCCAAGTCTTATACTGATCGTAATAACTTTTAAGCTCGAGACCGAATATTATTGATTGTTCGGTATCGCCGCCGGCATATTTTCCGATTCCTTGGATAGCGTGTTGAACAGCCTCTTCGGTTATTCCCTGCTTTAAATTCGCTAAATCAGTCCTATAAGCTTTGGAATAATTGGCATAACTGTCAACCATCTCAACTGCTGACTTTGGCGGATTCCAGTTAAAATAATATTCCGGCGAATCAATAGCATCTATAATGCTGTATACTTCTCCGCTTCTTCCTCCTCCGACCGGCATCAAAGTGCCAATCGAAGCGTCTATCTTTATCGTCCACTTGTTGCTGTCTTCGTCTTTTATTTTTATATCAGCAAAATTTACCTCGTTCCCCTCCAGCATACTTCTTTGGCTAAGATTAATTTCTATCAACGGTCTGGGATCTTTTAAATTAATATAAACCCTGCCTCCGGAACGACCAGCTAATGTTAATTCAGAGCTTGCGTTCTTAAAACGTTTTCCTGTTGCAAGAGGAGCAGAATAAGTAAAATTTGCATTGCCTTCGGCATTTGTTGTTATTTTTGTCGGCGCGAACTTACCCTCAGAATCAAAGGACTCCAAAAATTGCGGATTTGTCCTTGAAGAAATATCAAAAATCATTCCCTCAACCGGCTTGCCGTATAAAGTAACTTTAACCGAAAAATCCTGCTTTGATTTGCCGTCGGCGAATAAATCAACTTTCGAAGGAGAAATTTCAACCTGATAGTTGCACGGAACACACGGACCTCCGCAGTCGACATTCTCCTCTCCTTCGTCTTTTATATTATTCTTACAAGTATCAATTTTCTGGCCTTTGTCTGTTTTTACGTCTTCACAGCCCTTTTTAAGATCGTTATCGCAAACATGTTGGGAAATAATGCATTCCTCTTTGCAATCATTATGATCTCTGAAATCTTTATGAAGTTTATCGCAATTATCTATGCAAATCTTTAAGTCTAGATAACAGCAATACCAAGCCGAATACTGACAATCGTAAAGAGTCGCAAAGTTCTGGCTATTATAAACTCCGTAAGCTCTGTTTTTTTCCGATACGAGATTGTCGAATACGTTTTGATAGCAAGATTGTTCTATTCTCTCGCATTCCTCTTTGCAAGATGGATCAACTACAGAACAATTTTCCGTAAGGCAACATTTTTTCTTGCAAGATTGCGCTTCACTGAAACAAACACTCTCCTGACAATTTTCCGGCAGATATTGATCTACGACATAGCTGCCTTGAAAAGGATGAACGGCTAAAATCGTCTGGTTTTTTATAAAAACGCTGGGGAAAATGAAAAAAAATAAACAAAGAGAAAAGGTCAAAAGCAAATAAGTTGCGCTTTTTTTTGAATTTATTCTCATAGAGTCATCAAGTCCTTATTTTTATTTATTATACCGTAAAACGCTGATAGAAAGAAGCAATCAACCCACTGCCAGCCAAAATAAAATAAAAATGCCCGAAAATATAATTCTCGGGCATTTAATATTGAAGAAACCTCTGTCGTTGAAAAATATTCACCGCTGTAAGAATCTCGAATTCTCCCGGCGGAAACGCAAGAATAATTTTACGTACTTCTTCGGCATCCGCCTGGCTCATTCTGAAATAAGAATCAACGCAATTGAAATTTTGGCAAAGTTCTGGCCTTTTTTGATATATAAGGCATCCTCTTTTGCCGTTATCAAGATTGCCAAAATAGCAGCAAGGCCGAAGTTTGCAACATTCAACGCACCAGTGTTTCTCGTCCGGCCGACAAAGCAAAATGCTCATTATTCACCTCCTTAGCTGAAAATTATCTTACTATGTTTATTTAAAAAATCAAGTGTTGTAAAAAAACGGCGATTGTTTCGCCGTCTTTATAAAATTAACAATATCCACATCGCTAATTATTCTTGGCTAATTCAAACGCTTTTAAATTCAATTCCAAGTGCTTTTCCGGCATCAGCTTTTTAATGGCTTTTTGAATTGATAAAGGGTTTAAGGCTATAAAATCGTTAAAAGCAGCCAGGCTTATAAGATAAACTCCTGAAACAACGCTGTTTCCCAGTTTTTCCTGGCAAATTTTATCAGCCGGAACCAAATGAATGTTTTTTGTCTCTTTTTTCAATTGAAGCAAGATTTCAGCTTCTGACAAAGATTTTTTCAATGGAATCGGAACGATAAACTGGTTTATTAAAAAAATTGTTTTGGGATTGGAAAAATACAATCCATTCAAGGCTTCTTGTTCCTCCAAAGCCAAAACCAAATCCGCTTTTCCTTGGGCGACCATCGGAGAAAAAATCTTTTTGCCGAACCTGATATGGACTTCGACCGAACCCCCTCTCTGGGAAAGTCCGTGCAATTCAGAGGTCTTGATATCATAACCCTCCAAGACGGCTGCTTCTGAAATAATCTGCAAAAGAGTAATCAGCCCTTGTCCTCCAGTGCCAACGATCATCATATTAAATTGTTCTGCTTTTTTTCTCATTTTTTTGGAATAACGAATTTGCAAGGATGTTTGGAAATAATTACCGAAACTTCATCTTTTTCCAAAAACTCTTTAACAGTATCAATAAATTCTTGCTGGTTTACGGGATCAATGGTCTTTGCATGTTTTACGCCGCAAGCCCTGACTAATTTCTCGATATTAATGTCGGTTTCAGCGCCGGAAGAAACAGGGTGAGGCTGGTGGCCGGTCATAGCCGTGGTTTCATTATTCAAAATAATAATTAACGGATTTGATTTGTTAAAAACAGTATTGACCAACGCCGGAATGCCCGAATGAAAGAAAGAAGAATCGCCGACAAAAGTAATCAGCTTTTGCGAAGTGGATTTTTTAATTCCATGGGCGATACCGACAGAAGAACCCATACAAGACAGATAATCCTGCAGATTGATCGGCGAATTTCCGAAAAGCATATAGCAGCCTATTTCTCCTCCGAATACCACTTTGTTTACGTCAACCGCTTTTTTAACGGCATTGATAACCAGCCAATAAGGACAACCAGGACAAAGCTGAGGAGAACGTTTCAAAATTTTCAATTCAGCTTTTTTAAGCCTGTAAGCCTTGCCGGTTATTTTTGAGACAGCTTTCATAACATATTCCGGTTTTAATTCCCCGACTACGGGCAGCAGATTCTTGCCGAAAACTTCCAGCTTGCAATTGGCTTGCTTTGCCAGTCTTTCAACTTCTTTTTCCAAATGGGCTTCAAGCTCTTCGACAATCAAAACTTTTTTCAGGCCTTTGATAAACGATTTTATTCTTTTTTCCGCCAAAGGATAGGAAAAAACAAGTTTCAAGACGGGCAGGTCGAGCTTCAGCCCTGACAAAGCTTCTTTTACATACAGGTAAGAAACGCCTGAAGTGACTATCCCTATCTCCTGTCTTCCCTTTTCTTCTTTTATTAATGTTTCAGAAACAATTCTGATTTTTTCTATTTTTTCGAACAATTCTTTTTTCATTTCCAGGACCCTCGGAGGCAGGGTAACGAATCTTCTGACGTCTTTAATGAACAGTCCTTTTTTTGAAGAAGATTCTTTTAAGGCGGATGTCTTAACGGGCATTTTCTGGTGGGCTACTCTGGTGGTCGTCCTGACCATGACCGGAATGCTGAATTTCTCGGATATTTTAAATCCTAACTTTACGAAATCCAGACATTCTTGAGGATCAGACGGTTCCAAAATCGGTATATGAACGAGATTGTCCATGGACCTGGTATTTTCTTCCGACTGGGCCGAACTGTGACAGGAAGGATCGTCTGCCACAATGATGACTGTCGGACCCTTGCTGCCGGTATAAACAAAAGGTATCAAAGCTTCCAGACAAACATTCAAGCCGAAATTCTTCATAGCAACCAGGGTTTTCAATCCTGAAAAGCTGGCTCCGATACCAACTTCCAAAGCCACTTTCTCGTTGGTCGAAAACTCAAAATAAACTCCGGCTGTTTTGGCTATTCTGTAAAAAACATTGCCGATTTCAGAAGCAGGAGTCCCGGGATACGTTGAAACAAAATTGACGCCTGATTCCAAAGCTCCCCTGACAATGGCTTCATTCCCTAATAAGATAATTTTTTCTCCGCCTTTTTTTGAAAGGATTTTTTCCATATGGAATTATTATACAAAATATTGCCGGACTATTCCACTGTCACGGATTTTGCCAGATTCCTGGGTTTGTCTACGTCGTTCCCAAGAGCCACGGCAATATAATAAGCGAAAAGATGCAAAGGAATCACCGACAGAATCGGCGTCAGCATTTCAAGAGTTTTAGGAATATAAATCACATCGTCAGCCAGTTTCTTGATATCCTCGTTCCCTTCTGTCGCTATGGCCAAAACCAATCCTTTTCTCGCTTTAACTTCCTGAATATTGGAAATTGTTTTATCGTAAACAGAATCCGAAGGGCAAATAGCGATTGTCGGAAAACTTTCGTCCACTAAAGCCAAAGCGCCGTGTTTCAATTCGCCGGCCGGAATGCCTTCGGCGTGCAAATAAGAAATTTCCTTCAATTTTAAAGCTCCTTCCAAGGCAACAGGATAATTGTATTTTCTGGCCATAAACCAGAAATTTTTGAATTCTTTATATTTCTGGGCTATTTTTTCTATTTCAGAACTTTGGCTTAAAACCTTTCTGGATAAGTCGGGCAATTTGGCAAGTTCAGAAACAATTCTTTTGCCAGTAACCAAAGACATTTCCCTTTGTCTGCCCAAATAAACAGCGATCATGGCCAAAGTGGACAGCTGCCCCAAAAAAGCCTTGGTCGAAGCCACAGCCACTTCCTGGCCTGATCTGGTATACACGCCGGCTGATGTTTCCCTTGACTGGCTGGAACCGACGACATTGCTAATACCTATGGTCAAAGCTCCTTTTTCCTTCATTTCTTTTATCGCTGCCAAGGTGTCCGCTGTTTCTCCTGACTGGGAAACAAAAATCCCGGCTGTGTTCTTGTCGACAATCGGCTTTCTGTAACGGAATTCAGAACCCAGATCAACTTCAGCCGGCAGGCCCGCATATTCTTCCAGCATATATTCGCCGACTCTGGCTGCGTAAGAAGCTGTGCCACAAGCGATCAAAAACACTTTCTTGATTTCCCTTAGTTTGTTCTCTGCAGAACTCAATCCTCCAAGCTTTACATTTCCCTCTTCTGCCAATAATCTTCCTCTGATAGCGTTTTCAATGGCTTCGGGCTCCTCCATTATTTCTTTCAGCATAAAATGAGGGTAGCCGCTTTTTTCAGCTTCTTCCGGCGTCCAGTCTATTTGGACAAAAGGTTTTTCCTTTAAAATATGGAAATTGTCCATTTTTAAAACAGCAATTTCATTATCGTCCAGATTAATAACTTGTCTGGTATGCGTAATGACAGCCGAAGGATCGGAAGCAATCAGGATTCCCTCCTGGTTGACTCCCAAAATCAAAGGCGAAGAAAGCCGGGCAGCCACTATTTTCCCGGGATCTTTTTTGGCAATGACAACCAAGCCGTAAGTGCCCCTTACTTCTTTCAAGGCTTTTCTGACCGCTTCTTCCAGATTTCCCTGAAAATGCTTCTCGATCAAATGGCAGAGAACTTCGGTATCGGTTTCAGAAGAAAACTTATGCCCTTCTTTGAGCAGTTTTTCTTTCAGTTCCCGGTAATTTTCAATAATGCCGTTATGAATTGAAAAAATCTCTTTTTTGCAGTCCCAATGCGGATGGGCGTTTTCGTCGGTCACTCCGCCGTGGGTCGCCCAGCGGGTATGCAAAATAAAAGGGTTGCCTTTCAATTCCATATTGCTTTCCGCAATCAGTTTTTCCAAATCATCTATTCGACCTGCTTTTTTCAAACAAAAAATCTCCTTTTTTTCAGGATTATACCAGGCAACGCCTGCTGAGTCATAACCGCGGTATTCAAGTCTTCTTAAAACGTCCAATCCTACCCTAACGTCTTGATTTTTGCCAATGTAGCCGACAATGCCGCACATAAAGCTAAATTACGATATTTATTAATCTTCCCTGAACGAAAATCACTTTTTTAATTTCCTTATTCTGTATCCACTTCTTAACATTTTGACTGGAAATTGCAAGCTCTTTTGCTTTGCCTTCCGGAATGTCAACCTCAACCAAAATCTTATCTCTGACCTTGCCGTTAACCTGAATGACCAAATTTATCGTTTCATCCTTTGCCAGGTTCTTGTCGTATTTCGGCCAGGACTGCTCATGGATAGAGCCTTTGTTTCCAAGACTACTCCAGATCTCTTCTGCAATATGGGGAGCGAAAGGAGCCAGAAGAATCAAGAATAAAGAATATCTAAGAGAAGAAATCTTATCTTCTTTTTCAAAAGCATTGGCCAATATCATCAAAGACGAAACCGCAGTGTTGAATTTGAATTCTTCCAAATCCTGGCCCAGTTTTTTTATCGTCTTATGAATCAATCTTTCCAATTCCCTGTTATCGGTTTTCAGCTCGGAAGATAACTTATAATGCATTTTCCAGACTCTGTCTAAAAACCTGTAAACTCCTTTAACTCCCTGCTCGCTCCAGCTGATTGCCTGATCAAAGGGGCCCATAAACATTTCATAAATCCTTAAAGTGTCAGCGCCGAAAGATTTCACGATATCGTCCGGATTCACAACGTTGCCGAAAGATTTCGACATTTTCCTCTGGTCTTCGGCCAGAACTATGCCGTGGGAAGTCCTTCTTTTGTACGGTTCAGAACCGGGAACCGCGCCGATATCAAAAAGGAATTTGTACCAGAAACGGGAATAAAGCAAATGCAAAGTAGTATGCTCGAATCCTCCGTTGTACCAGTCAACCGGCATCCAGTATTTCAATTTCTTTTTATCCGCTATTTCTTTGTCATTGTCAGGATCGATATAACGGATATAATACCAGTTCGAACCTGCCCAGTTGGGCATGGTATCTGTTTCTCTTTTGGCTTGTCCTTGACATTTCGGGCATTTTACATTGACCCATTCTTCAACCTTGGACAAAGGAGACTCGCCTGTGCCTGTAGGCTGGTATTTTTCAATGTAAGGAAGCTCGACCGGCAAATCCTTTTCCGGAACCGGCACTGCTCCGCATTTCTGGCAATGGATAATCGGTATGGGCTCGCCCCAATAATGCTGCCTGGAAAAAACCCAGTCTCTCAATTTATATTGAATGGTTTTTCTGCCGAGCTTTTTCTTCTCTAACCATTCGGCTATTTTTTCCATCGCCTGTTCGGACGTTAATTTGTCGAATTCTCCGGAGTTGACCAAAACTCCGCAACCGACAAAAGCTTCTTTTAAAATGTCGCCGCCTGAAACGACCTCCCTAATCTCCAATTTGTATTTCTTGGCAAAATCATAATCTCTTGTATCGTGCGCCGGCACCATCATAACTGCTCCTCCTCCGTAAGTGGCTACCACGTAATCGCCCACCCAAACAGGCACTTTTTCATTGTTTATAGGATTCAAGCAGTAAGAACCGGTGAACACGCCTGTTTTATCTTTTTCCAGTTCCGTTCTTTCAAACTCGCTTTTCTTTTTTGCTTCTTCTATATATCTAAGAACTTCTTCTTTCTGTTCTTCTTTTGTTATTTTCTGAACCAACGGGTGCTCAGGAGCTAAAACAACCGCTGTCACTCCGAAAACAGTGTCTATCCTGGTCGTAAAGACCTTTATCGATTCCGGAAAATCAGCAAGCCTGAAACAAGCTTCGACTCCGCAGCTTTTTCCTATCCAGTTGATCTGCTGAGTCTTGATTTTCTCCAGATAATCAACCTTGTCCAAATCCTTGATCAGCCTGTCGGCATATTCGGTAATTTTCAGAAGCCACTGCTTTATTGTTTTTTGCTCCGTTTGAGATCCGCATCTTTCGCATTTTCCGTCAATCACCTCCTCGTGGGCCAATCCTATTTT
>Ga0172371_10009955_pt1 | contig 12962 bp, 12 predicted proteins | sample Lak12m_FD_114543 | JGI IMG/M metagenome (GOLD analysis project Ga0172371, IMG submission 114543) | Freshwater microbial communities from Kabuno Bay, South-Kivu, Congo - kab_022012_12m | ecosystem: Environmental > Aquatic > Freshwater > Lake | place: Democratic Republic of the Congo: South-Kivu... | reverse complement strand
TGCGGGACAGGGGAGTCCGGGTTCCCCAGGACCTGTCTCTCACCGGGTTCGACGACATCGCCTTCGCCCGCCGCACCGTTCCCCCTCTGACCACGGCCCGCGTCCCTCGGCACGAGCTGGGGGCACAGGCCTGGCGCCTCATGCAGTCCGTCCTGGCGGGAGAGCCGGCGCTCCTCGACCGGCCTCTGCTGAGCGTGGAGGTCATCGTGAGAGAAAGCACCGGCCCGCTCTCCCCGACCTGAAGAGACTCCCCGTGGACGGCGCCACGAGATGGCCGGCGGGCCCTCCCAGGTCAGGACTTCGTGTTCGACGACACCCGCCTCGCAGTGGACGCTGCCGGAGGTTGGGGACGGCGAATCTCAATCTCCCGGCAACAGGGTCTTCTCGAAGCCCAGAGCCGCCTTCCCCTCCCGGTAGCCCAGGGCCCGATAGAAGGCGTGGGCGTCGAGTCGGGTGGCCGCCGATCGGAGCCGGATCACACCCGCCCCGGCTGCTCGCGCCCAGTCCTCCGCGGCAGCCATAAGAGCCCGGCCCACCCCGTTGCGCCGCGCCGTCGCGCTCACCACCAGTCCCTCGACGAAGGCCGATGGGGGGTCGATGAGCAAGAGCCGGGAACAGATGTGCACCCAGCCGAGCAGCGAACCATCCTCCCCGGTGGCCCCGAAGACGGCATGATCCTCCTCCGACCGCAGGGCGGAGATGCGGGCCTCCATGGAGGCCGGGTCGGATGGGTAGCCCAGGTCGTCACTGAGGGCGGCTACGGCGGCGCCGTCCTCCGGGATGAGGGAGCGGATGGTGATCGGCGCCGGCATGGGGCCTCCGATGCGGGCCGCGAAATCGGGGCGCCTCGGCGTGGAGGCACCCCGGTGGAGCTGAGGGGATTTGAACCCCTGGCCTCTTGCATGCCATGCAAGCGCTCTGCCAGCTGAGCTACAGCCCCCGGTGCGGGCGGCATTGTATCAGTCGGCGCGGCCAGGGCACCCGGGGCGCGACCCGCTCAGGGGGGCGGGGGCGGGCGCCGATGGAAGGGCGATGGACACCGTGACCCCGTCCCCCGGGGCCGCTCGCCGCGCCGTCGACGCCTCCGTAGTCGCCGCCTGGGACGGCCTTGCCGACCGCACCGCGGCAGTCCCCTTCGCCCGCCCAGGCTGGCTGCTCCCCTGGGCCGAGGCCGCCGGCGCCCGCCTCGAGGCCCTCACCATCTGGCGCGGCCCCCGGCTGGCCGGGATCCTGCCGGTGATCGCGGATCGCCGGCACCTGCGGACGCCCGCCGACTGGCACACCCCGTGGATAGAAGCCGCCGCCGAGGACGCCGCCGCCCTCCGCGCTCTGACGGAGGCTCTGGCCACCTCTGGGTTCCCCCGGGTCACCGTCGACTTCGTGCCGGAGGGAGGGCCGACCGCTGCCGCCGCGACGGCCTCGCTGGAGAGAGCCGGCTACCGGCTGTCCCCCCGGCCCCGCCTGGAGTCGCCCTTCCTGGCCGTGGAGGGCACCTGGGAGCGGTACCTGGCCTCCCTGTCGGCCCATCGCCGCAGCGAGTTGCGCCGCCGCACCCGCAAGCTGGAAGCCGCCGGCGCCGTGACCCGCGAGGTCCACGACGGGAATCAGGGCCTGCCGCGCCTCCTCGACGAGGCCTTCGCCGTGGAAGCAGCCGGATGGAAGGGACGCGAGGGCACGGCCATCGCCTCCGACCCGGCATTGGAGCACTTCTACCGGCGGGTGGCCTCCTGGGCGGCGGAGCGCGACTGGCTGCGACTGGCGATTCTCCGCCTCGACGGCCGGCCCCTCGCTTTCGACCTGGCCCTCGAGACGGGCGGCAGCCACTACCTGCTGAAGACGGGCTACGACCCGGACTTCACCACCCTGTCCCCCGGCATGCTGCTGCGGGTCCACATGATGGAGAGGGCGTTTGCGCTCGGCCTGAGGTCCTACGAGTTCTGCGGCGCTGCCGAGCCGTGGAAGCTGGAGTGGGCCCCGACGACCCGGCAGGTGCAGGCGATCGAGGCATTTGCCCCCACGCCGGCCGGTTCGCTGGCCCGTGCCGCCTTTCGGATCTCTCGGTTCGCCCGGGTCAGAACCCGCCGGCTGGCCGGAGCCTGACGATCGATCCCCGGGAAGCCTATTGGTCGACCCGACCGGCTCAGGCCCGGGCGGCCGCCGGGTCGAAGTCGGTACGGGGGGCGTCGCTCCACAGCCGTTCCAGGTCGTAGTAGCGGCGGGTGGGTTCGTCGAAGAGGTGCACCACGAGATCCCCGTAGTCGAGCAGGACCCAGGTGGCGTCCTCGAGGCCCTCGCTCCGCAGGGGCCGCCGGCCCAGGCCCTTCAGGCGCTCCTCCACGGCTTCCGCCAGGGTGGTGATGTGCCGCCGCGAGGTGCCCGAGGCGATCACAAAGACATCGGTGATCACCAGGAGGGCCGACACGTCGAGAAGGACGATCCCCAGGCCCTTCTTGTCGTCGATGGCGGCGGCCGCCGACTGCGCTGCGGTCGTCGTTTCGGGATGCAGGGCCTACGCCTCCCCGGCCGGGATGTCCTGGCCCACGATGATACTGACTTCGACCACCAGAGAGGGCGCAGCCTCCTCGAGGTAGACGGCCGCCACTCCCAGGATCCCGGCAACCTCCCGGGCCGCCTGCTGCGCCCCTTCCCCCTGGGCGACGACCAGCGTGGTGGCGTAGTCGAACCGGTCGGCGTTGTCGGTGCGCACCACCCGGAAGCCCCGACGGACCACGGCCTCGGCCACCACCCGGGTGGCGCCGATCCGGCCGTTGCCGTTGAGGACCTCGACGCGGGGGCGGTCGCCGGCCATCAGGAGGAGGTGGCCGAGCCGGGACGGCACGAACTCCGCCGCCGCCCCGGCGGACAGAGCCAGCGCGTCTCCACCGAGGGTGCTCACTGCTTCCACCGGTGGCGCCCCCAGCAGCAACTCGTCGGCGGTCGCCGCCACCACGGCGAGGTCGGCCAGCACCGGGTTGCCCGCGGAGGAGAACACGGCGAGCCGGTCTGCCACCTCCGGGTCGGCGCCGACGGCGGCGAGGATGCCGCGCCACGCCGCGCCCTGCCGCTGCAGCCACTCGAAGGGGTCCCCCGACCCCGGGTCGACGAGCAGCATCTCGACCTCGGCGGGGGCCAGCGTCTGCACCCCGGCGCCCAGAACCTGAATCAACCCCCCGTCTTCGGCGGTGAGCAGCGGCACGGGCAGGTCCACCGTCACCGCGGCGGGCAGGGCCGCCGCCAGGTCCCCGATCCCCAGCGCCACCACCTCGTCGAGGCGCACCCCGAGCTCGTTGATCACCGTCAGCGCCGCCAGGTCCGGCCCTTCGAAGGCCAGCGCCTCGGCCAGGGTGAACTCCCCGTACCCGGGCACCACACCGAGCAGCGTGGAGGGCAGCAGGGTCAGCGACGGCACCCCGTCGGGCGCCAGTGCCAGCAGGGCGAAGGCGCAGTCGCCCGGGCCCGAGCCCAGCACGATCAGAGCGGAGTGGGAACCGGTGAGGCCGGTGCGCTCCTCGATCTCGGCTTGCGGCACGCCGGCGGCGATCTCCTGGAGGCGGGTGGCCCATCCCTCGACCCGAGCAGACGCCTGTGTGGCGGCCTCTCCCAGCCAGGCACGCCCCAGCCAGGCGCCTGCGGCCAGGGCGGCGAGAGCCAGAGGCACGGCGGCCCACCACCAGCGGGCCCGTCTAGAGAGCGCCATACAGCCCGGCGGACTCGATGTAGTCCAAGACGGCGCCGGGCACCAGGAACCGAAGGCTCAGCCCGGCGCGGCGCCGCGCCCGGAGCAGGGTCCCACTGATGCCCAGCAGCGGGGTCTGGAGCCAGACCGGCTCCCCTACCGCCGCCTCGACGGCGGCGCGCTCGACGCCGGGACGGTCCATGACCGCCAGGCGCGCCCTCTGCAGGACCATCTCGGGCGACCGCCAGGTGAGCAGGCCGGCGGCGGCATCGGCCCCGAGGATCAGCACCAGGTCCTCGCCCTCCGGGAAGGTGGCCAGGGTGTCGGCGGTGTAGGTCCACCCATCGCGCCGTACCTCGCGGTCGTCGGCCTCGAAGTAGGCCGTGCCCGCCACCGCCCTCCGGGCCATCTCCCAACGGTCGGCGGCGGGGCTGACTCCCAGGTCGGCCTTCTGCCACGGGCGCCCGGCCGGGAGGAACGTCACCACATCCAGGCCCAGCTCGCGATAGGCCGCCTCGCCGGCCACCAGGTGGGCGAGGTGCGGGGGATCGAAGGTGCCGCCCAGGATGCCGCGGCGCATGACGGAGAGCATAGAGCGGCAAGGCCGGAGCGAGGCGCCCCGCGGCTCCCGGGGCCGCCAGGCGGCACTCGAGCCACCGCATCGGATCGGCGTAAGCCTCCCTCACCCGCAGGGACAGATGAAGCGCTTCGATGCCGTTGTCGAGACCCGACGCTCCCAGCACCTCCCCCGCGACCACCGACCGGCCTCGCGCCACGAACACAGCAGAGAGGTACGAGTAGGAAGTGCGCACCCCGCCGCCGTGGTGCACGGTGACGCTGAGCCGGCCGGCCACCCGGCCGGCGAAGGTGACGGTCCCGGCCGCCACCGCAATCACCGGCGCCCCCGCCGGCGACGCCAGATCGACCCCCCAGTGCCCGGCGTAGGCGCCCTGGGGGGCAAATGAGCGGAGCACCTCGCCGGGCACCGGCCGGACTGCCGCGCACGGCGGGGTGACCGGAAGCAGGGCCAGGGCGAGGACGAGGGCACAGGTCATACCGGACGCCGCGCCTACCGCGCAACCTAGCGGGTCCCAGTGACGACGAACAGGCGGCCGCCGCCCTCGATCAGGATCGGCGCAGAACCAGCATCATCGCCGCGAAGCCTCTGGACGCCCGGATCGCGATGATGGCCCGCGCCCGCGGCGGTGGGCTCTCAGGCAGAGCCCACGCCGGCCGCGACTCCCCGCAGCAGGCCGAGGGCGATGCGACGCAGGTCGTCGGGGCGGAAGGGCTTGCTCACGAAGGCATCGGCGCCGCCGCGCCCGGCGCGCTCCCGGGTCTCCTCCTGAGCGTGGGCCGTGAGCACGAGCACCTTCAGGTCACGCGTGCGGGGGTCGGATCGCAGGTGCTCCAGGACCTCCCACCCGTCCATGTGGGGCAGGCCCACATCGAGGATCAGCAAGTCGGGAGGAGAAGCGAGGGCGGCGTCGAGCCCCGAGGGGCCGTCCGTACGAGTCTCGATCTCCACACCGGCGGGTCGCAGGCAGACGGCGATGAGACGCTGGATGACCGCCGAGTCCTCCACGACCAGTACTCGCTCCACCTGTGGCTCCTGCTCGATTGCGGCGCCGCAGCCCGGCGCTCTCCCGCCTTGGAGTCCTCATCGTCATGGACCGCCTCCCCCTTGAGAGGACCCCTCGAGGTCGCAGCCGGATTCCGGTCCGGAACCGGCCTTCAGGGGGTACGCGAACAGGTCCGCCTCAGGGCCGGCTGCCGCCCGGCCGTCGGCCGGCAGCCGGCGAGGGGTGGCGGCCTATTGGCGCACCCCCTCAGGTGTGCCGGCGCACCGGGCGGGTGACGGGCAGAGCCACCTGCTCCACGAAGGCCGCCAACTGGCGCAGCGTCCGCACCTCGTACACCCCGTCGCAGAGGGAACGGTAGGCGCCGAGGACGGAGTCGCCTGTGTCCCAGGCCCCCCGCCGCTCCGGGTTGAGCCAGAACAAAGCCCGGCTGCGGCGGGCGATGAGGTCCAGGGCGGCCAGGTTCGGATCCCGGAAGTTGGTCCGGGCGTCGCCGGTGACGATGACCGTGGTGCGCGGCCCGAGCCGGTCCAGGTGATCGGCGGCGAAGCGCCCGAACGCCCGGCCGTAGTCGGAGTGCCCGTCGAAGAACACCACACGGGCCTGGTCGCCCAGGCGCCGCACCGCCGTGGCGAAGTCCGCCCCCGGCCCGAAGTAGCCCGTCACCTCGTCCAGGGCATCCACGAACGCGAAAGCCTGGACGCGGGTGAACTGGGCCGCCAGGGCGTAGACGAGCTGCAAAGTGAAGCGAGCGAAGGTGGCCACCGACCCGCTCACATCGCACAACAGCACGAGGTCGGGCTTGCTGCGGTGGGGGCGGCGGAAGCGGGGATCGACCGGCACTCCCCCCGAAGACAGGGCGGCGCGCATCGTGCGCCGCACGTCCAGGCGCTCGCTGCCGCCCCGGCGACGCCGCGACAGTCGCACCGCCAGGCGCCGGGCCAGCGGGTAGAGGGCCGCCTCCATCTCCGCCAGTTCGGAAGCAGTCGCCGTCGTCAGGTCGGCCTCGTCCACCAGGGGCCGGCGCAAGGCTCGAGCCACTGCGGCCGCCCCGCGGTCGGCCACCAGGAGACGCCGGATCTCCGTCTCGAGCGTTCGGCGGAACTCCTCGAAGCGCTCCTCCAGGGCCTCCTGGGCGAGCCGCCGCGCCAGCCCGTCCCGCTCCCCGGCCACCGCGTCGCGCAGCCGGCCGCGAACCCCCTCGGCATCCAGACGGCGCAGCACGCGGTAGAGGTAGTAGGCGGCCCCCAGAGGCCGCCCCGGCTCGATGCCCCCCAGCGCCCGCACCGCCCGGCGGGCCAGTGCCGCGAGGAGGGCGCGGTCCCCGGAGAGGAGCGCCGCCACCAGCGCCTCCCCCAGCAGGGCCGGGTCGCCCTCGCCTCCCGCCGCCATCCCCAGTGCGGCCAGAAGGGCGGCCTCCTCGGCCTCCCGCGCGGCGTCGGCTTCGGCTTCGGATTCCGGCGCCCGCAGGCCGAAGTAGACGTCGAACGCCGTTCCAAAGGCCTCCAGGTGCCGGCTGCTCTTGACCAGCGTGGCGCAGAGCGAGGCCCGCACCGCCTCCCGGTCGCCCAGGCCGGTGTGGGTCAGGGCGGTAGCGGCATCGATCGCCTCCACCGTCGAGATGGGCAGGCCCGCCGCCCGTAGTTCGCCGATGAAACCGGCGAGCAGGTCGAGCACCGGCTCACCCCCCTCCCGGCAGCTCCAGGTCGGCGGCGGCCTTGTCGATGTCGGGCTGGTGCTTGAGCACGACGTGCAGCGTGCTCGCTGCCGCCGCGGCGTCCAGGTGGTCGATGCCGAGGGCGAGCAGAGTCTGGGCCCAATCGATCGACTCGCTCACCGAGGGGGCCTTGCGCAACGGCAGGCGCCGCAGGCTCCGCACCAGAGCCGCCACCTGGCCGGCCAGAGCGGCCGGCAGCCCGGGAACCCGCTCCAGCAGGATCTCCCGCTCGCGCTCGGCGGACGGGTAGCCGAGGTGGAGGAAGAGACAGCGTCTCTTCAGCGCCTCCGACAGCTCCCGCGTGTTGTTCGAGGTGAGCACCACGGTGGGCCGGGAAGTGGCGGCCACCGTCCCCAACTCCGGGATCGACACCTGGAACTCGGCCAGGACCTCCAGCAGCAGCGCCTCGGTCTCCACTTCGACGCGGTCCACCTCGTCGATGAGCAGCACCACCGGCTCCGGCGAGCGGATGGCCTCCAACAGGGGCCGTCCCAGGAGGAAACCCTCGGTGAAGATGTCCCCCTCCACCTCCTCCCACGCCCGGCCTCGATCGGCCTGCAGGCGCAGCAACTGCTTGCGGTAGTTCCACTCGTACAGCGCCTTGGCCTCATCGAGCCCCTCATAGCACTGCAGGCGGATCAGGCGCCTGCCCAGGGCACTCGCCAGCGCCTTGCCCAACTCCGTCTTGCCCACCCCGGCAGGGCCCTCCACCAACATCGGCTTGCCCAGCCGGGTGGCGAGGAAGACCACCTGGGCAATGGGCGCGTCGGCCAGGTAGCCGTGGCGGCGCAGAGCCGCGCCTGCGGCGGCGGAGTCGGGGAAGGGTTGGTCCATGGGAGCGAGTCTACGAACCCGCGTCAATGGGTCCGGGGCATCATCGCAATGGGCCAGTCCCCAGACCCGGAACGATGATTCGGGGTTCTCCCTCTTGATGCGTCTTCCAAGGGGGTGCGCCCCGGCCCGGAGCAGGCTTCCCGGCCCCGCTACCGTGGCGGAGGAAGAGGGAGTGGCCATGGGTCGAGCACAGGTGTGGGCCGTCCTGGCGCTCCCTCGATGAGGGCCTGCTGGTGGTGACGGTTCGATCTGCCGGTCCGGTCGGCGACTGGTGGCAAGCCTTCAGCACCCGCGACGCCGTCATGCTGGCCGCCCAGGGCTGATCTCCCGGGCGAGTACCCTGCCCATCCGTCGCAAGGAGGCACCGGAGTGACGCAGCCCAAGGCGGACATCGGTCTCATCGGCCTCGCCGTGATGGGCCAGAACCTGGTTCTGAACATGAACGACCACGGTTTCACCGTGGCCGTGTTCAACCGCACCGTCTCCCGGGTGGACGAGTTCCTGGCCGGTCAGGCCCGGGGCACCCGGGTGATCGGCACCCGCTCGCTGGAGGAACTGGTGGCGGCCCTGCGCCCCCCGCGCCGGGTCTTCCTCCTGGTGCAGGCCGGACCGCCCGTCGACCACCTCATCTCGGCGCTGCTCCCCCTCCTCTCCCCGGGGGACATCGTCATCGACGGGGGCAACTCGAACTACGCCGACACCATTCGCCGCACCTCCCTGGTGGAGTCGCACGGCCTGCTCTTCGTGGGCACGGGGGTCTCCGGCGGGGAGGAAGGGGCCCGGCGGGGCCCTTCTCTGATGCCCGGGGGCTCCCCCGACGCCTGGCCCCACATCCGGGAGATGTTCCGGGCCATCGCCGCCCGCACCCCCGACGGCGACCCCTGCTGCGACTGGGTGGGCAGTGACGGCGCCGGCCACTACATCAAGATGGTGCACAACGGCATCGAGTACGGCGACATGCAGCTGATCGCCGAGGCCTACCACCTGCTGCGCGACGCCGCCGGCCTGTCGAACGACGAGATGCACGACGTCTTCGCCGAGTGGAACCGGGGCGAACTGGACTCCTACCTCGTCGAGATCACCCGCGACATCCTGGCCGCCCGCGACGACGAGGGCCGCTCCGTGCTCGACACCATCCTGGACGCTGCCGGGCAGAAGGGCACCGGGAAATGGACGGTGCGGTCGGCCGCCGACCTGGGAGTGCCAATGACCCTCGTGGCCGAGGCGGTTTTCGCCCGCGCCCTCTCCGCCCTCAAGGAGGAGCGGACGGCGGCGGCCCACCTCCTCGGTGGCCCTGTGCCCGCCTTCTCCGGGGATCGCGCCGCGCTCGTCGTCGACGTTCGCCGGGCGGTGTACGCCGCCAAGATCGTCTCCTACACCCAGGGCTTCATGCTGCTGCGCCGGGCGGCCGCCGAGCACGGCTGGGACCTCGACTACGGCGGCATCGCCCTGCTGTGGCGCGGCGGGTGCATCATCCGTAGCCGCTTCCTGGGGGAGATCCGCGCCGCCTACTCCCGGCAGCCCGACCTTCCCAACCTGCTGCTGGACGACTTCTTCCGCTCTGCCGCGGACGGGTGCCAGGCCGGCTGGCGGCGCGTGGTGGCCCGGGCCGCCGAGTGGGGGCTACCCCTGCCTGCCATGTCGTCGGCGCTCGCCTTCTACGACGGCTACCGGAACGCCCGCCTCCCGGCGAACCTGCTCCAGGCGCAACGGGACTACTTCGGGGCCCACACCTACGAGCGGATCGACCGCCCCCGCGGCGAGTTCTTCCACACCAACTGGACGGGACGCGGCGGCCCGGTGTCCTCCACGCCTTACAACGCTTGACCCACCGGCGTCTCGGCGGCGTCAGGGCCGACCGGGGCCCCCGGCCGCTCCCGGATCGTCCTGGAACTCGAATACCAGGTCGCCGATTTGCACCTCGTCGCCGGGCAGGGCTCCGGCGCGCCTCAGCGCCTCATCGACCCCTGCCCGGGCCAAGCGGTAGGCGGCGAAGTCGGCAGCCTCGGGCACGGTGAGGTCGTCGAGCGCCACCGCCCGCTCGGCGGCCTTGCCCCGCACCACCCACCGATCCCCCTCCCGGTGCACGGTGAACCCGGGGGGCGCCGGGCGGTGCAGCAGGTAGCCGGGGCGGTCCGGGGCCTCGCGCACCGCCTGGTCTACGAGATCGGCCACGGCGTGCATCAGGGCGGGCACACCGGCGCCGGTTATGGCGGAGACCAGGTGGACCGGCCTTCCCAGCGCCGCCTCCAGAGCGGTCGCCGACTCCGCGGCACCGGGCAGGTCGGCCTTGTTGACCGCCACCACGCGGGGACGGGCGGCCAAAGCGGCATCGTGGCGGGACAACTCCTCCAGCAGGACCCCATGCTGGCGGGCCACCGGCATCTCCTGCAGGGGTGAGGGATCGAGGAGCAGCAGCAGCGCCCGGGCCCGCTCGGCGTGACGGAGGAAGGCATGGCCCAACCCCCGGCCCGCGGCGGCCCCTTCTACCAGGCCGGGGATGTCGGCCAGCACGAACTGCCGCTCGTCGACTTCGACGACCCCGAGGTTGGGCTCCAGGGTGGTGAAGGGGTAGTCGGCCACCTTGGGACGGGCGGCGGAGACCCGCGAGATCAGCGTGCTCTTGCCGGCGTTGGGAAGGCCGATGATGGCGGCGTCGGCGAGCAACTTCAGTTCGAGGATGAACTCGGCCTCGTCGCCGTACTCCCCCTGTTCGGCGAAGGTCGGGGCCACGCGATGGAGGCCGGCCAGGGCGGCATTCCCCCGGCCCCCGCGCCCCCCTTCCAGCAGCACCACCTGCGCCCCCTCCTCGGTGAGGTCGGCCAGCATCGTCCCGGCGGCGTCGCGGATCACGGTGCCCACCGGGACGGAGAGAACCAGGTCGCTGCCCCGGCGGCCGTGCTGCAGATCCCCCTGGCCGTGCGTGCCGTCGCCGGCCCGCCGGTGCGGGTGCCGCCGATAGTCGAGGAGGGTCGCCACCCGGGAATCGGCCGCCAGAACGATGTCGCCGCCCCGGCCCCCCGAGCCGCCCTCGGGGCGGCCGCGTGGCTTTCCCCGCTCCTTGTGGAACGAGGCCACTCCGGCGCCGCCGTCTCCGGCGCGCACGAGAATGCGGGCTTCGTCTACGAACACGGCTCTCCTGGGCTCGGGAACGGGAGTCGCGGCCTCGTCGCCGAGGACCGTCCCCGCGCCGATGCCGACTCCGGGGAACGAGCCTAACGATCAACCGCCCCGGGCGTCAGTCCTCGGGGACGACCTTCACCAGACGGCGGCCGCGGCGCTCCTCGTAGGCGACCCGGCCGGCCGCCGAGGCGAACAGCGTGTCGTCGCCGCCCTTGCCGACGTTGTCTCCGGGATGGATGCGGGTCCCGCGCTGACGGACCAGGATGGCCCCGGCCTTGACCTGTTCGCCGTCGAAGACCTTGGGCCCAAGGCGCTTGGCCTCCGACTCGCGGCCGTTCTTGGTGGAGCCGCCACCCTTCGTCTTCGACATCAGGACTCCTTCTTCTTGGCCGGCGCCTTGGGGGCTGCCTTGGAGGTCGCCTTCGCTGCCGAGGCTTTGAGGGCTGCCTTCGGCGCCGCGGGCTTGGGAGCGGCCTTCGGCGCCGGGGCCGCCTTCGCCTTCGGAGCCGCCGGCTTCGCCGGGGCTTCCGCCGCCGGGGCAGCCTGGGCGGCAGCCTCCTTGGGAGCGGCCTCACGGCGCTCGGCACCCGCGGGACCCTCGATGAGGGTTACCTCGAGCGCGGTGTACTTCTGGCGATGCCCCATCTGGCGGCGGTAGCCCGTCTTGTTCTTGTACTTGAAGATGTCGACCTTGGGGCCGGCCGAGTCGCCCACGACCCGGGCGACCACCCGGGCACCCTTCAGGACGTCGCGCTGGGAGAAGACCGTGCCGGCATCGTCGACGACGAGCAGCGGGGTGAAGCTGACCTCACCATCGGCATGGAGGCGCTCGACGTCGATGACGTCGCCCTCGCGTACCTTCGCCTGCTTTCCGCCGGTGCGGATGATCGCGTACATGTCTCGAAGTCCTTCAGGACGGGGGAACGCCCCGGCATGTTAGCGCCCACCGGGGACCAGAGGACGCGCCGGGCGTCTGTCTCAGCCTTCTGCCTCTTCCACCCACGGCACCGGCCCGCCCGAGGTGGCGGCTTCTTCGAACAGCAAGACTCCCCGGCCCCCGCATTCGGCACACACCCGGGAGAACGACTCGAGCAGGCCTTCGGACACGTTCTTGCGCGTCATCTCGACCAGGCCCAGGTGGGAGACGTCGAACACCTGAGTGCGGGTCTTGTCCTTGGCAAGGGACTCCCGCAGCTTCTGCAGCACCGCTTCGCGGTTGCGAGTGACCTCCATGTCGATGAAGTCGATGACGATGATCCCGCCGATGTCGCGCAGGCGCAGCTGGTGGGCGATCTCGTCGGCGGCCTCCAGGTTGTTCTGTAGCACGGTCTCCTCGAGCGAGGAGTGGCCCACGAACCGCCCGGTGTTCACATCGACCACAGTCAGGGCCTCAGTCCGGTCGATCACGATGTGGCCGCCGCTGGGCAGCCAGACCTTGCGGTCGAGGGCCTTGCGCAGCTGGTCCTGGATGTGGAAGCGCTCGAAGAGGGGGATCTCGTCGCGATATAGGTGCACCCGGGACACCAGGTCGGGATCGGTGGCCTCCAGGTATTGCGCGACACCGTCGTGGATGGCGGTGTCGTCGACGAGCAGGCGCCGGAACTCGCCGGTGAAGTGCTCCCGGATGACCCGGATGACCAGGTCGGGCTCCTCGTAGAGCAGACGCGGAGCGCCGCCCTGCGGGATCTTGGCCGAGAGGTCCCGCCACACCTGGCGCAGGCGCTCGACGTCGGCCCGCAACTCCTCCTCGCTGGCCTCCTCGGCGGCGGTGCGCACGATGACCCCGAAGCCCTCCGGGCTCAGGTCGGCCACCAGGCGGCGCAGGCGCTCCCGCTCCGGGTCGGGAAGCCGGCGGCTGATGCCCCGGACCTCGGAGTCGGGCGCCAGCACCAGGTACCGCCCGGGAAGGCTGACCTGGTTGGTGAGCCGCGCCCCCTTGCTGCCCATGGCGTCCTTAGTGACTTGCACCAGGACTTCGTCGCCGACCTTCAGCGCTTTTTCGATGCGCGGGTGGCGCCCGCCGTTGCCCTTG
>Ga0172371_10009954_pt1 | contig 12963 bp, 17 predicted proteins | sample Lak12m_FD_114543 | JGI IMG/M metagenome (GOLD analysis project Ga0172371, IMG submission 114543) | Freshwater microbial communities from Kabuno Bay, South-Kivu, Congo - kab_022012_12m | ecosystem: Environmental > Aquatic > Freshwater > Lake | place: Democratic Republic of the Congo: South-Kivu... | reverse complement strand
CGAAAGACTCCATCCGGAGTTAAATAAGATAATCAGAGAACCTGAGTTGCCTCAAAAACTAAGGGCGTTATTTGTATAACCCGCATCATCTATGCCAACCGTTATTTTCGGTCATAGGAAAAAAGATAACAAAAAACATAGAGATAGAAAAACTTCTAACCCGTTATTCAGCAAAAGAATCCGGCGTTGATATAAACATAGAGCACATTCTTAACGAATTGATCGAAAATAACCGGAGTCTAATGGAAGAATTAGAAAATATCGAAAAACACTACAAAAATATGAGCTTATTTCTTGAAACCCTGCTGCGAAGGAGTCATTTTGATAAAGGATGCTTTACCCTTCTTACCAAGCCGTGTAATATGAATAAAGAGGTAGTTCAACCTCAATTAGAACGATTTATTGAGAAATTTAAAAAATTGGGCATTTCAATAGATGATCGGTTCAGCGGAATACCTAACGAAGAGGTCATAAGCGTTGTGGATATAGGTCTCATTGCTCAGGTCTATGCAAACCTTTTTTCAAATGCATTAAAATACACACAAGAAGTGTTTACTCATACGGGCGAAAAAAAGAAATATATAGCATATGGCCGCGAGGTTATCAAAGATTATTTTGGGCAAGGCAAAGATGGGATCAAGTATAATGTCTTCAGCACCGGTCCGCATATCGAACCTGAAGAGCGGGAAAATATTTTTGAAGACGAATATCGCGGTAGTAATGTCTCGACCATACCCGGTACCGGCCATGGTCTGGCTTTCATAAAAAATGTTATTGAAATACATGGTGGGGTAGCCGGTTACGAGGCTACACAATATGGGAATAACTTCTTTTTTATCCTTCCGAGATAACGCAGATCATTAACTGCGTTTAGTAATTATAACAAAATATTATGCCTAAAGATCTCGGAGTTTTAGAGTCTTTATTTTCTCAAGCGTGTCCTGATAGATATTCTTCTTTGCAGGGTTTAGTTCTATCGCTTTAAATGAGAGCCTCTCTGCCTCATCAAGGTTCTCTCGCTTTATAAAATAAAGCCAGGCAAGGTTGTTATAAGCATCAGAATTTTGCGGATCCTTACTGATAGCCTTTTTATAAAAGGATTCGGCCTCATCAAATTCCTCTTTCTGAAAATAGATATTACCTATGTAGAGATATGCCGCAGGAAGTTTCTTTGATGCTGTTTTATATTCTTTCAGGGCATTCTCCAATTCGCCTTTTTTTTCATAGGTCACACCTAAGTTAAGATGCTCCTCGGGGCTAAGCGGGTCGTCAAGCACAATTATCCTGGGTAAGGCACAACCCAACAACAGTAGGCAGTAAGCAGTAAACAGTAAACAGATAATTAAGACTGCTTTGTTTCTACTTTTAACTCGCAACTTATAACTTGTCATTTTTTTATAAGGAGTGTCCAGAACTTTGTTCTCTCCCATGACTTTATGAAATCCCTCATCAATATAAATTTTTTTTTGTCCTTTCCCGAATTCACAATGATACCATGTTCATTATATCCGACAATAACCATGAAGTGGTTCGCCTGATACAGATAAAAGCCGTAATCAACAAGGACAATAACTGGATAGCCAGACTCTATATTCTTTTTTAAATCTTCCATATTGCCTTTATATTGAGCAACATCCAAACCCTTCCCCTGTGCATAAAGGACCATATCGATGTTTAACGTCCCCTTTGCGGATTCGCTAAAAATTTCTTTTGCTATATCTTCAGGGGGTACATTAACTCCCCAGTAATTCAGCACCCCTGCAAGAGATGCAGGACCGCATTGATAGGTCTCCTGCGGATAGAAGGGAACGTTTTCGACTATGTGATTGTGCTTAACTTCCGGGATTTCATTAGTGGTAGCACATGAATGCAATAATAAAACGATGACAATGAGAATGAAAAAATAAGGACATAAAATAGAGCTTCCCTTTTTTCGATATCCTTGCCTTCTATTTTCGTAATAGTTCAGCCCACTTTTCAGAAAATTAAACATTTTCAAAAACCACTTACATTCCGAATATCCATATGCTATTCTTTAGCGTATGAATTTAGAAGTTTTTCTTTGGCTGGATTAAATCTTATATCTATCGGCTTGTGTGACATTTTACTGTTTACGTTTATCCTTTATGTAAACTGCTTTGGATTGCCCGCCGCCCACCGGACGTTCTTCTATTTCAAAGAGTTTCGTTGCAGCAACCAGTTCGCCGAGTTTCTTGTAGCCATAGTTTCTTGGGTCAAAATCCGGAACCTGCTGGGCGATGTTGTTTCCTACTGGTGCGAGATGAGACCATCCACTCTCGTCTGACGATGACTCTACAGCGTTCCTTAAAAGATTGACCAGCTTCGTATCTTGCTTTAACTCATTAGTAGATTTTCGTTTTATGGGTAGACTGTCATCTTCTTTGGATATCAAAACCTCGGTATATATAAATTTGTCACAAGCGGAGACAAAAGCTTCTGGTGTTTTTTTCTCTCCAAACCCATAAACAACAAGACCTGATTCTCTTATTCTTGAGGCTAATTTTGTAAAATCGCTATCGCTTGAAACAATACAAAAACCATCAAATTTATTTGTATATAGCAAATCCATTGCATCAATTATCATGGCGGCATCTGTAGCATTTTTACCTACTGTATAGCGAAATTGTTGCATCGGCTGGATAGAATGCGGAAGCAAAATGTCTTTCCAACTCTTTAAGTGAGGTCCGGTCCAATCTCCATAGATTCTCTTTACATTTGCGGTTCCATATTTCGCTATCTCTGCTAGCAATCCCTCTACGATTGAGGGTTGGGCATTGTCTGCGTCAATTAATACGGCTAATTTTTGTGCTGGCCCACTATTCATAATCCCTCCTCTTCTAATTATTTTTTATGAAAAAAAGAAAAGGTCGAAAAATAAGGCTGTTGAAGAATTTTCTTCAACAGCCTTCCCTGTCATGTATTATCAGCTGTCAATATTTATGTATTGTCTTTTTTACTTAGTTACTATAACCTTATGCCCCGTAAGCTGTAACAGCAGGACAACGAGTATCGCGATAAGAAGAAGCGCAATTATTACTCCAAGGGCGTCCTGCCCAATCTTAAGGTCATCCAATTGAAGGGCAGTTTGATGAATCTGCTGGTCGCTGAGTTGTGCAAGTCTTTTCTGAATCTCATCCTGTGTTAGCCCGAACTGTGCAAGCCTTTCACTTACAGCTCTGGTCTCAAGAACTTTCTGGATTTTTCCAAGGTCAGCCGTTCTGTCTACCTGCGTGAGGGCAATTATCTCTGATGGCGCCAGACCTGCATCTACTCGCGGCGCAATACCTATTATGAACATCGCTATAACGAGATACCATGACACATGCTTCATAAACGGGATTCTCATCTCTTTCACCTCCTTTCTACTGGCCGGGTATCCTTGGCATGGTGCCAAATATATATTTGAAGTCCTCATCTTCAAATCTCACACCGCCGCCAATATATGCACCACGCCATCTTTTGTTCAGTATGTTATCAACTCCGCCTGAAATAAACACATTTTTAAATATAAAATAATCTGCACCTGTCTTGATATGAGGATTTTTTGAGTTAGCTTCATTGTGACCAAAGTCCCAGGCATCAACTGATACCTTTAACTTATCATTCATAAAGAATTGGTCCATGCCAAATCCAAATGTATTCTCTGTAATTCCAGCCCTCAATACCGTATCTTTAAATGTAGCTGATTCCTTAAATCGCCTTGCAATCTGTGCGGTAAACTCTATCCTCTCTTCAACCTCCTCCTTTTTCTCCACCTCGGTTTTCCCGTTAATAGTTTTTGTGGTTTCTGTTGTCTTAACCCTGCCAATTGGGTCTGCCACCACACCCAGGACGTAATACTTTTCTGGCCTTGGCTGAAGTGTCACATAGAAATGTCCCTTGCCATCCTTTGGCTTTGCAAGATACTCTCCCTGAAGTGTTATAAACGTCCTGAATCTTTCCACTGCTGATACAGTTTCCGCTGCTTTATTAATAGACTCATACAATCTCTCATCTTTTACAAGCTTCCCGATAGTGCCCTCACCGCTGTCGATCTTTTTTGCAATATTCTCTATGGATACGGCTGTATTCTTAATGGATGGCCTGTTCTCTTCAACCATCGCCTTAAGCTCTTTTGTCGCCTTGTTGAGGTTCGTTATAAGTTCGGGGCCGTCCGACTTCAATGTCCCTGAAAAATCCCTGAAATTTGCCATCGTTGTTGTAAAAGTCTCTTTGTTTGTCTTTACAAGGTCGTTTATAGATGCTGTGAGGTCATTGATGTTATCAAGAACATTCCTGAGCCTTTTATCGTTTGCATAGATTGTATCATTCAGATTTCTGGTTATGTCCTTCAGGTTAATAACCGTCTCTTTCAACGATGCTTTAGCTTCCTCTGAACCAAGCGCCTCATTAAGTGAAGTTGCAAGTTTGTTTATGTTTGCAGAGACCTCTGAAAGATTCCTGGCCATATCATCGATGTCAACAACCTCTGTCACATTCTTTATGGCATCACCACTTTCCAGGAAAGGCTCTTTTGAGCCAATCTTCACATCGAGGTATTTATCACCTAAAAGCCCTGTCGCCTTTATTGCTGCAGAGGCATCTGAGTATAATTTTACAGCTTTATTCATCCTAATGGTGAGTTTTGCCCGTCCATCTCTGAGTTCTATCTTCTCTATAACACCTGCATCAACACCAGCAACCTTTACCGTTGTCTTTTCATCGAGTCCTGCGGTATTGTTGAAATAAACATAGACTATATAGCCCTCCCTCTTTATCCATTCAAAGCCCCCGACTTTAAATGTCATATATGTAAGGATTGCAAGGACGATCAATGCGAAGAAACCGACCTTAAGTTCTGTTGAAAGCCTTCTCATGGTGTACTCCTTCTATCTTTATTGGACCTAAAGCGCTGCCTGTTATAAACTGTTTTACTATAGGATTTTTGGTATTCTTGATATCATCTGGAGTTCCTACCTCGATTATCCTGCCCTCATAAAGCATCGCAATCCTGTCAGCAATCTTGTATGCGCTGTTCATATCATGGGTTATGGCAACAGAGGTAACTGAAAGATGTTGTTTCATCTCTATAATAAGTTCGTTTATAGCATCCGCCATTATTGGGTCAAGGCCTGTAGTAGGTTCATCGTATAGCAATATCTCAGGCTCATGTGCTATTGCCCTTGCAAGGCCAACCCTCTTTTTCATACCTCCTGATAGTTCGGACGGCATTAAATCCTCCACACCTACAAGACCAACCATTCTGAGCTTTTCTATTGCTATCGCCTTTGCCCCTTTCTCGCTTATCTTATTTTGCCTCATTAAGGCAAAACTAACATTTTCCCACACACTGAGAGAATCGAAAAGTGCAGCGCCTTGAAAAAGCATACCAAATTTTTTCCTGACTTCATAGAGTTCATTTTCTTTCAGTTTTGCTATATCGATGGCATCGATCAGGACAGCGCCATCATCAGGCTTTAGCACTCCTATAATATGTTTTAACAACACACTTTTGCCAGAACCACTTCCGCCTATCACAACCATACTCTCGCCCTTTTCAACCTTCAGGTTAACACCTCTAAGGACATGGTTTTTTCCAAAGGACTTATGCAGATTAATAAGTTCTATCATTTAAATAACCATGCTGAAAGGAAATAGTCTGATATGAGTATCGTCATGAATGAAAGGACTACCGCGCCTGTTGTTGCCTTTCCAACACCTTCAGCGCCGCCGCTTGCGACAAAACCCTTATAACAGCTTATTAAGGCGATACCGGCGCCGAAAAAGCATGCTTTAATCAGGCCATTATTGATGTCATTAAGTTCAAGGTAATTCCATGTCCTGCGCCAGTATACAGTGGAGCTTGCGCCATAAAATCCTACTGTAACAGCATATCCTCCAAGTATTCCGATTATATCAGCAACTACTGTAAGGGCTGGAAGCATAATCATTCCAGACAAAAATCTTGGTACTATCAGGTATTTTATAGGGTTTGTAGCAAGGGTCTCCAGAGCGTCGATCTGTTCCGTGACCCTCATAGTGCCAAGCTCTGCTGCCATAGCAGCCCCTGCCCTCCCTGCAACAATAAGGCCAGTTAGTACAGGCCCCATCTCTCTTGTCATAGATAATGCAACAACTGAACCGACAAGAGCCTCAGCGCCAAATCTTCTAAACCCTGTATATGTTTGAAGGGCCAGGACCATTCCAGTAAAGACTGCTGTTATAAGGACAACAGGTAGGGACTTTATACCTATCTCTACCATCTGTTTGAATGTATTCCTAATCTCAAAAGGAGGCAGTATCACCTGTTTGATGGTTGAACATAAAAGTAACAGTATCCTGCCAAGTTCTCCAGCAAAAACTGTAATATAGCGGCCTATAAATTCAATCAGTCTCAGCATCGATATATTCTTTCCTCGAGCGGCTGCCAAGAGATGTAAGTATCTCATACGGTATAGTATTTGCTTTATATGCAAGTTCCTGAACTGTTATTGACTCTTCTTGTTGTTCGCCGAGGATTATTACCTCAGCGTTTTCCCTGACGTCTTTAATTTCTGTGAGGTCAACCATTGTCAGGTCCATACATATCCTTCCTACAACAGGCGCTCGCTTTCCTTTGACAAGCACCTCTGCATTATTTGAAAAAAACCTGCTATATCCGTCAGCGTACCCTAAAGGGAGCACCCCTATCCTGCTTGGTCTCTTTGTAATAAACGTCCTTCCATAACTTATTGGCGATCCAGAAGGCAGGTTTCTAATGCAGAGAATCCTGGTTCTGATCTTCATTGCCGGCATCAGGTCTGCACGTTCAAATCCCCCCTTGCCCCCCTTTTCTAAAGGGGGGGTGGGGGGGGTAAAATTCTGATTAAAAGGAGAATATCCGTAAAGCATAAGCCCGGGTCTAACTGCATCAAGATGTGCTTCTTGAAAAGTAATGACAGCCGCACTGTTCGCTATATGTGAGAAAATTTTTCTTTTTAATTTTTTGGAGATGGTTTCTCTTATTTTATTGAATCTGTCAAGCTGAAGAAGCGCATACGATCTGTCTGAAAGGTCAGCCTCTGAAAAATGGCTTAGGAGTCCTGTTATTTCTACTCCATCCATCTCCGAGATCTTGAACAAATCTTCGATGATATGATTATAATCGCCGCTTAATCCCAGTCTCCCCATCCCGGTATCAACCTTAACATGAACTTTTATTGTAGCGCCTCTTTTTCTTGCTTCGGTTGATAAAGCTAATGCAGTATCAATATTATAAATAGCAGGTATAAGCTTGAAATCAAAATAATCCTTTATATCTCCCCTGTCAAATAACACTATTATCGGTGCATCAATACCTGCATCTCTGAGTTCAATAGCTTCACCTGTATATGCAACTGCAAGGTAAGAGATTTTCTCTTTAATCAGTTTTTTTGAGACTTCTATTGCGCCATGACTGTATGCATCTGCCTTAACCACAGCAATTACCGGTCGATTTTCGATAATCTTCCTGACAGACCGAAGGTTATACGATATCGCTGACAGACTAATCTCTGCGACAGATCCCCTATTCACCTTCTTTTTTCGCTGTTTCTTCTTGCTTCTGTTCTTGAGATACGCTTTTCCTGGGTGTTACATCTATTTCATCAGGCTCGGATGTAGCTTTCTTGAAGTTCCTTATGGCCTGGCCGATCCCTTTTCCTATTTCCGGCAACCTTGTTGCGCCAAACAGAACAAGAACTATTATCAAAACTACAATCAGTTCCTGCATTCCTAAACCAAACATATTTTTCCTCCTATTTCTTTCTGAAAATCCTCCCTAGTATTTATATTTACAAAAGATCTTCCTTCCATGTCTATAGACCTCACTTCTTCCTCCTCTATATAAAGAACATTCATCTTATGCAGAAATTGCCTTAAGCTTCTTTTCCCTTGTTTTATGATCTCTTCCATGTCCTCAACAACTCTTTTTGAATAAATGCCGAGAAGAGGTTGGGGTCTTTTAGCAAAGATTGGGATTGCAGCATCCCACTTCTCCTGTTCGGAGTTATTAATCCCCCAACGCCCCCCTTTAATAAAGGGGGGATTTATCTGCTGCTCTGCTTTCTTGTATTTATCAATAATATAAGTTATGAGTTCAGATTTTAAAAAAGGCATATCACACGCTGTCACAAAAATATCGGATATCCCCGGGACGGTTAATGCTGAAAATATTCCTATCATGGGTCCTTTATATTTATTAATTATATCTCCTAACATCAAGACACCGAAGGGGAAGTAGAGTTCAGGTTTATCGGTACTAATAATAACCCTATCAAAGATCCTGCTGAGGAGTTCTATATTTGACTCAATAATCCTCTTCCCATTTACCTCAAGGAATCCCTTCAGCACCGGAAGCCTTTTATTTTCTCCACCTGCTAAAATAAGAGCGTCCACCCATATCCCCAGTATGATTATCTTTTAAAAAGGTTAACTTATAATAGTTTATTCAAAAATTACTTTCAATACAAGGCAAAATTCTATGTTCTGCTTTCTTGACAAACATATCCATCTCGAATAAATTAACTAAAATCCACAGGAGGTTAAGAAATGACAAATGCAAAGGTAACATATGTACAAGGACTTCAATTTGTAGGCATGGCATCTTCAGGTCATGCAATAGTTATAGACAGCGACCCAGCAGTCGGTGGACATAATAGCGGCTTAAGGCCGATGGAACTGCTTCTCCTGGGAATAGGAGGGTGTTCAGGAATGGATGTTGTCTCTATTCTCAAAAAGAAGAAGCAGGATGTGACAGGTTTTGAGATAAATGTAAAGGGCGAAAAAGCTGAAGATTACCCCAAGAAGTTTACAGAGATAAACTTAGAGTTTATTGTGAGAGGCAGAAATATATCAGAAGATGCAGTAAAAAAAGCAATTGATTTATCAATGAATAAATACTGCTCTGTAAAGGCTACTCTCGAAGGCTCTGCAAAAATAAGCTTTTCTTACAAAATAATTCAAGAATAAGGCTAAAACAAAGGAGATGCTCGTCCTTAAGTACATTGCTACTCTCGGTTTTATAGGTTATCTTCCATTTGCGCCGGGAACTTTCGGATCCTTAGCTGCGTTTACTGTCTTTGCTCTTTTAAAGCCATCCATTTTCATTCACATCATTATATTGTTGTTTATAATTCCTGTTGGCATCATATCTTCTCATCATGCTGAAAGGCTCCTAAATGATAGGGACAGCAGACATATAGTCATAGATGAATTTTGCGGTTATCTCATTTCCGTACTGTTTATTCCACACAGCACGGGTTATGCCATAACAGCCTTTTTTTTATTCAGATTTTTCGATATACTAAAACCATTCCCGATAAGAAAAATAGAGTCTGTTTTAAGCGGAGGAAAGGGTATAATAGCAGATGATATTGCAGCTGCCTTATATACAAATTTAATTTTACAGCTATGGAAGCTTATTTAGTAGAAATTGTAAACAGGATTACAGAATTCCTCAAAAGAGAGGGTTGCGGATATGTACTTGAGGTGCTTTATCGCAATAGAAATACCAGAACCAGTTAAAAAAAAGATTAGCGAGTTTATAGATATTCTAAAAAAATACAATGTAGATATAAAGTGGGTAACACCTGAAAAAATCCATCTCACACTCAAGTTCCTCGGCAACACACCAGAAGTCTTATTGCCTAAAATAAGGGAATCCCTTATTAACATTGTATTATCTCATGAGCCGTTTTATATTAAACTATATACCACAGGGGTTTTCCCAAGCAGAAGACACCCGAGAGTAATCTGGCTTGGAGTTGAAGATTCAGGGATACTTAAGAAACTTAAAAAGAATATAGACGATTCCATGGCGCTTTTAGGCTATCAAAAAGAAGATAAAGAATTTACACCCCATCTCACACTCGGAAGGGTTCGTTCTCAAAAAAGGATAGCAGATCTGGTCAGGGAACTTGACAATTTTAGAGAAAAAGATTTTGGATCTGTAAATGTCGAAAGCATAAAATTGATGAAGAGCGAACTGAAACCTAAAGGGGCTGAGTACAGTTGCTTATACGAGATCCCTTTCGGGAGAAAATAAAGACTACCCCTCTATATCCCCCCTTACCAGGAGGGGAATTAAGGGGGGTGTATTTTTATTGCAGTAGACAATTAAATATGGAGGAAAGATGACTAATAATAAGGACAAGGTTAGAGCGCTCGAGATGGCCATCTCACAGATCGAAAAAAGTTTTGGGAAAGGTGCCATCATGCGGCTTGGCGCAGAAGGAATAGCTGAAGGCCTTCAGGTAATCCCTACCGGCTCTTTATGCCTTGATATAGCAACAGGGCTCGGTGGGTATCCAAGAGGAAGAGTAATAGAAATATTCGGTCCGGAATCCTCAGGTAAAACGACGCTGGCTTTAAATGCCATTGCACAAGCGCAAAGAGGCGGGGGTACCGCAGCATTCATAGATGCTGAGCATGCACTGGATATAGCTTATGCACAAAAACTTGGTGTCAAAGCTGAAGACCTTCTTATCTCGCAGCCTGACACAGGAGAACAAGCGCTTGAAGTCTCAGAGACCCTTGTAAGGAGCGGAGCTTTGGATGTCATCGTAATAGACTCAGTTGCTGCCCTTGTGCCCAAGGCAGAGATAGACGGGGATATGGGTGACTCCCTTCCCGGACTTCAGGCAAGGCTTATGAGCCAGGCCTTAAGGAAACTGACTGCCGCAATATCAAAATCTCTTACAACTGTTATATTCATTAACCAGATAAGAATGAAGATCGGCGTTATGTTTGGCAACCCTGAGACAACAACAGGCGGAACCGCGCTCAAATTTTACTCTTCCATAAGACTTGATATAAGAAGGATAGAAAATATTAAAGAGAATCAGGAAACTATAGGGGGAAGGGTAAGGGTTAAGGTAGTAAAGAACAAGGTTGCTCCTCCTTTTAAACAGGCCGAGTTTGATATATATTTCAATGAAGGTATTTCAAGGGTTGGAGAGATTGTTGATCTTGGTGTAGAAAAAGGCATCATTGAAAAATCAGGCGCATGGTATAGCTATGGCGGCAATAGAATAGGTCAGGGCCGCGAAAACGCAAAATCGTTTTTGAAAAATAATGTAGAGGTTTCGAATGAGCTCGAGAATAAAATTATTGAACTTTACAACCTGAGGAGGTAATCGTGGAGATCAATGAGCTTTTAAATAAAGCGCATTTATTAAATGCCTCAGACATTCATATTAAGGTAGGGTCGCCTCCTATATTCAGAATCTATGGAGAACTAACCCCGCTTACATCAGAGAGAAAGGTAAGTCAGGAAGATACGGTGAAGATAGCTTCCACTGTCATGACACCGGAACAGCGTGAACTATTTAAAAAGAAGAACGAAATCGATCTTGCCTACGGCATTCCCGGGCTTGGAAGGTTTAGATGCAATATCTTCATACAGAGGGGAACGATAGGTATTGTCTTCAGGGTTATACCGACGAAGATACCAACAACCGATGAATTAAACCTTCCTGAAGTTATTAAAAAGATGGCCATGGAACAAAGAGGCTTAATACTTGTTACAGGTACGACCGGTAGCGGGAAATCAACAACCCTTGCTGCAATGATCGATATAATAAACACAACCAGAACAGAACACGTCATGACTATTGAAGATCCTATAGAATATCTGCACAGGGATAAGAAGAGCATAGTCAACCAGAGGGAAATAGGAAGCGACACAGAGTCTTTTGGCAAAGCATTGAGGCAAGCTCTCAGACAGGATCCTGATATAATACTTGTCGGGGAAATGCGCGATTTCGAAACCATTCAGACAGCGCTGGTCGCTGCAGAGACAGGTCATCTTGTCTTAAGCACATTGCATACAATAGATGCCACAGAAACAATTAACAGGATTATTTCCGTATTTCCTCCTTACCAGCACAAACAAGTGCGTATGCAACTTTCATCGGTGCTAAAAGGTATTATATCTATGAGGCTTATACCGAAAGCAGACGGTAAAGGCAGGGTTCCCGCAGTTGAAGTTCTTATAGCTACGGCAACTATAAAAGACTGCATTCTCGATCCAGACAAAACCAGATTGATTCCAGATGTCATTGCACAAGGCGCAATACATTATGGTATGCAGACCTTTGACCAATCTCTCCTGGGCCTTTTAAAGTCAGGTCTTATAACTTATGAAGAAGCGCTCAGAAGGGCTACCAATCCAGATGATTTTGCCCTAAAGCTAAAAGGCATACAATCCACAAGCGACTTTACATTCGAAGATAAACCTACTGAGAAGGATGAGATGAAAATTGAGAGGTTTACACGATAGAGGCTATTCCTTCGAGGCGATAATGGCAGTGTTGAAATACAAAACTTTTGAGGAGGATTAAAAATGAAAAAAGCTGTTCTCTTAATCTTGGCCTTATTATTTCTTTTGCAGGCGGGGTGTACAAAATCAATACGATACACAGAAGAAGAGATAAAGGACTTTCCGCCTTCTATCCATGAGCATATAATAAAGGGGGAAGTTATGCCTGGTATGACTCCACAACAGGTAAGGTATGCATGGGGGTACCCTGATTCTATAAAATTTCTTGAACCATTGGATGGAAAAGCAAGAGAAGAATGGATTTATACCACAATGGGAGTATTCGGGACAAGGCTTCTTGTATTTTTTGACGGTAAATTAGTATACATTAGCCAGGGGCTATGAAGTACCACGAAATAATTTACACTCATATGAGACTCTTGCAAAAGTCAAATTTCGCTGCAAATAGGTCAGGCATCTTGCCTGACAAATCATTTATTTTCAAGATGTTACGAGGCAGGATTCCTCGTCTATTTTCTGATTTTGGAAACTTTTGCAAGAGCGTCATATAGAAGAGTAATGAAAAGTTCGGATATAAGAACCACATTTTTGGAGTACTTTAAATCAAAAGGTCACAAGATAGTCCCAAGCTCTCCCCTTATCCCCCAACGTGATCCTACCTTGCT
>Ga0172371_10009953_pt1 | contig 12966 bp, 13 predicted proteins | sample Lak12m_FD_114543 | JGI IMG/M metagenome (GOLD analysis project Ga0172371, IMG submission 114543) | Freshwater microbial communities from Kabuno Bay, South-Kivu, Congo - kab_022012_12m | ecosystem: Environmental > Aquatic > Freshwater > Lake | place: Democratic Republic of the Congo: South-Kivu... | reverse complement strand
TATGGAGATCCATTTATTCTTGAATCTCCTGCAAGAGGGTGGGTAAATTGCGCATGGAATGAAGTTCTTGGAAAATATTTACCTTTTCCAAGCAGTCTATTGAATTATGCAGGTACACAATTTATGTGTCATAAAAAATTAATTTTACAATATCCAAAAACTTTTTATGCAGATCTTCATACATGGTTAATGTTCACTTCTCTTCCAGATCGTGCGTCAGGAAGGGTTTTTGAATACGTGTGGCATTATATTTTAACAAAGAATCCGATTGATAAAAAATACGAAATAAATGAGATATTAAAAATATGATACAAGGACAAATAAATAGGGGAACTATATTAGGAGATAAAATATATGGAATCGCTCGTCAATCTAATGTACAAACGATAGTAGATATTGGTACATGGAATGGAATGGGTACAACAAAGTGCGTATATGATGCTGTTATAGGAAGTAGTAAAAGGGTTTGGTCGTTAGAATGCAATAAAATAAGATTAGAAGAAGCCAAAATTAATTTAGGATTTTTGCCTCCAAATTTTAAGTTAATTCATGGAACAATTGTTACCTATGAAGAACTGGCTCCAAAAATGAATAATCTTGAAAATGATACACTTAAAGGTTGGTTAAAGGATGATTTAAATTGGCTTCAAAATACCCCCATGGTATTAGATCAATTGCCAGAAAAAATTGATTTATGTATTATTGATGGAGGTGAATTTTCAGGAGATTTAGAATTTTTTAAATTATGGAAACGATGCAAATATATTGTGTTAGATGATACTAATGCAATTAAACATAAGAAAACTAAAGAATTTATATTATCAAATCCTGATAAGCTTAAAATTTTAGATGATAATGTTGCCCATAGAAATGGTTATTTAATATGTGAAGTATGTTAGATTTTATTAATGGAAACAAATTTCATGACATCGCAGATTATGCTATGGATTTTGATCATAACACCATTGGTCTTAATTTATTTAAACAAAATGCTATCATTTTTTGTAAAACTGATTTGTTAAGTCAATTGTTTGATTATATGAGATGGTCTGGAAGAAAATACATTCTAATTTCTCATATGTCTGATTATCCTATCAATGAATCCAGATTTAAAATGGCTCCTAAATCTATTGTTAAGTGGTATGCAGAGAACGCTGTTTATGACCATCCCAATTTAATACCTATTCCATTAGGTCTTGAAAATCACTGGGGAAATCAAAAAGGAAAATTTACCAATCATAAATGGTTTGAAGATAATGTTCATGAGTTAAAAAACGTTGCCAAGGATTGTGCTCTTTACTGTAATTGGAATGTAAATACAAATCGAGAAGCTCGCGGGAATATTATAGAAACATTACAGAAAAATGATTTGCAAATAGTCTTTCATAGTAATATTTCGTATGAAGAATATTGCGAACATATGGCTCATCATAAATTTGTTGTTTGCCCTCCTGGAAATGGGGCAGACACTCATAGATTATGGGAAGCACTTTATCTAGGATGTTATCCCATAACCTTGGAGAATCGTATATACAAATATTATGATCTTCCAATCTTACAAGTAAAAAAGTGGTCAGACATTACATACGAATTGTTGGATGAACATTTTTTGAAATGGAAAGATAAACAATCATTTGATCAATTAAAAATGAGTTGGTGGCAAAACTTGATTAAAGAAGAGTTTTATAAACTAAAAGATGAAAACGCTTTACATATATGGTCATTTAGGAATGGGTGATATGATTTCTTGTAATGGAATCACAAGATTCTATGCAGAAAAATACGAAAGAGTCTATGTTTTCTGCAAACCTAAATATGCCAAAAATGTATTGTGGATGTATAGAGATAATCTAAACATTCATGTGTTGCCAATGGAAGATAATCAAGTACGATTATTTATGAATATTAATCCCTTAAATGAATATCTAATCATTGGTCACGAAAAATTACACGAAGAATTAAGGCAAGATCCAAAGGGAAGATTTGATCAAGTATTCTATAAAATGGCAGGAGTACCATTTGATGATAAATGGAATAGATTTCATTATGAGCGAATTCCAGAAATGGAAAAAGATGTTTATTATAATAAACTTGGTTTAAAAGATCATTCAGAATTTATTTTTGTTCACGATGATAGAGAAAGGCCAATTCCTTGGGATAAACTTCCACAAGAAATACGAATAATACGTCCGGATCGCCAAGATATTTCAATATTTGATTTTTTATATACAATCGAAAAAGCTAAAGAAGTCCATTGCATAGATTCTTCATTTTTAAATCTTATTGACTGCATACAACTGAGACAAGAAAATTTATATTTTCATAAATATGTTAAAATACATTTAGTCGGAGAAGGAGGAACACCAACAACAAAATTACCATGGAAAATTCTTTAAAAACACTGAATGATCTAAAAGAGTATTATAAAAAACTTTATGTAGATCAACATGTCCCATTTGCAATTCGTAGAAATAGTGATGGGGCAATGTTACTTTTAAATAATGACTTTAAAACATATTCATTTGAGGCTCTTAGAGGTCATACAAATAACTATCAGTATACATATGATAGATTATTTAAAGATGTACAACCAGGAGATTTCGAAGTAGTTTCTTGGGCGCCCATTGAAAACTTATTCAATCATCCAGAAAAATATTTTGAAGGAGATCAAGTAAAAGTAAATTATAGGAATCAATTAACTACCAAAAATATGGAAATATTAGTACCAATTTCATTAGGAGAACTTTATGATAAAATCTCTATTTTAGAGATAAAGATGGAAAGAATTAAAGATGAAGAGAAATTAGAATTAATTCGAAAAGAACTATTCTTATTGAATGAAATATCTAGTAAATTTCCAATAGATGATAAACTTTATTTTTCATTAAAAAAGAAAAATGAAGCATTGTGGGGTATAGAAGACAATATTCGAATAAAAGAAGATCGTAAACAATATGATGAAATTTTCGTTAAACTTGCAAGAGCGATATATATAACAAATGATGAACGTAGTCTTATTAAGAAGAAAATTAATGAGAAGTATGGTTCCAATATTGTTGAAGTTAAATCTTACAAGGACTATAAATAATGAAGCATTGCCATTTTACAATCCTATATAATGAAATAGATTTTTTACGTCTCAAGATGCCCTTTTTATATGAGCATTTTGATCAGCTTATTTTTTATGATTTAAGTGCCTTTGGAAATGAAAGAAAATTTTCAGATGATGGAAGTCATGAGTTTATAAAAAATTATCCAGATCCAGACAATAAGATCACATTGATCGAAGAAACAGATTTATCTGGAGTAACTCCATTAGGTGCAGGAAACGAAATCAAATGCAAAATGTTTTCCTATGGAAGCAAATTTGTGCGAGATGACATGGATGTTTTCTGGTGCACTGATATTGATGAATTCTTTAAAAAAGAACTAATTGAAGAAGTTGAAACAATTTTTAAAAGATCTGTAAATTCTATCGGAACAAAATTTTATAATTTCTATAAAACACCTGAATTTTTATTGACATATGACAAATCACTAACTGTAAATCCAAGTGAAAATTGTTCGATTAGAATAGCTCGTCATAAGTCAGGAAATAAGTATGGGCATTGCGATATTGCAAAAAATTATAAGCCCATAAATTTAACTACTAAAAATGCAATATATCATTTGCCGTGGGTTGGTCAAAAACGTGTAAGAGAAAAATTTTCATATTATAAAGATAATCCTGTAACAGGTTTTGTAAGTGTTAAGTACATAAAAGAATGGGAAGAATTTTCAGAAGCTAAATTTAATGCTTTGAATAAGAAAGGATTCTATGGAAATCCATTCGTTGGTCCTGGAAGATTTGATAGGACTCAAGTAACTAAATGTCCATTTGATTTATTTGAAGAGCTTCCATACTTAAATTCCTTAATTGATAATTCAGAACCTAAATTTGAAATAAAAAATACAGAGGTAAAAGAAGAAGTAAAAATAACAGAACCAGTTGAATATGATATTAGTTTTATAATTCCATTAAGAAAAAGAGAAGATCAAATAGAAGGTTTAGAATACAATATTGAAAAGTATTTTAGTGATTATAATTATGAAATCATTTATGTTGTTCAAAATGATGATAAGTTATTTAAACGGGGTCAGTTATGCAATATCGGATTTAAGGAAAGTAGAGGAAAAATTATAATATTTCAGGATATTGATATTCGTCATCTTCGAAAAATAAATGTGCAAGACTTACTAAAAAAATTTAATGGTCCTTTTGTAGCATTTGATAAAATAACCCAAATTTACGAAAAAGAATTAGGGGAGTATGAAAAAATTATAACTGAAGAACGAACTTCTGGTTGGGGGGCTTGTGCGGTTTTTACAAAGGATCAATTTATAAAATCCGGCGGGTTTTCAAATCTTATTTTTGGTTGGGGAGCCGAAGATAATATAATGAATGAAAGAGCAAAATTTAAAAGATACGTACAAGATTTAGGGCATGTTTATCATGATCCATTAAGAAGTGATAAAATTATTCATCAATCTCAATATTACAGAAATAATCAAAATGTTTGGAAAATTAATAAAAATTTGAGTGGTCAAAAGGATGGTTTTGAACAAACAATATTTAATAGAATTTCAAAACTTCAAAAATCTGATAATATAACAATATTAAATGTTAGTGGTATAAAGGTGACTGATGATTATCAATACATTAATTTGTATAATATTTATGCAAAAGAAGATATAAAAAAAGAAGAAATTATAGAAGATATTAAAGAAGTTAAAGAAAATGCTGATTCCAGAAATAAAATAAAAATATTATTATTACCTGACAGACCTCAATGGGCATTTGAAAATATTGCTAATGCAATAATTAAATACAATCCTTATTCTGAAATTGAATATACTAAGCAATTTATTCGTTCCGAAACTACGACATATAATCGTTCAGAATTTATTAAAAATTTATTCAAATATGATGATTGGGATTATGTGTATGTATTTTTTGAAGATGAAAGATCTGTCTCTCATAATTCTAAAAAATTAATTAAAGGGTGTTATTCTTCATTATGGTTAGAAACTACACGTATTACAAAACAATCTTTAGGAGAAAGCTTTAGGACATGTCGAGGAATTATATTTGCTAATGATAGATTAAAATCTTTACTTACGCCCCATTGTGCTGATATAGATAACACTGTTATTAATGATGCAGCGGATCCGAATACTTTTTATCCTACAAATGAACCTAAATTTGAAGAATTTACCGTTTTATTTGTAGGAAATATAGAAAGAGAAATTAAGAGATTTAATATCATCAAAGAAATCTGTGAGACAGCCAATGTAAAATTATTAGTTGCAAGAGATATTCCTCATAATGAATTATATAAGCTTTATAATAAAGTTCATTTATGTATTAATTTTAGCATTTCCGAAGGAGGACCACAAACTTTATTTGAAGCTGCTTTGTGTGGAACACCAATGCTCATAAATAGTGAAATAACTATGTCTGAAAAGGTTCCATGTTTTCGAGCATCATCTAAAGAAGAAATGATTAAAAAATTATTGTATCTTAAAAACAATATTAAAGAAGTATTTAAAAAAGGAGAGGAAGCAAGAAAAATTGTTCTAGAAAATTATACTTATAATGTTGTTTCAAAGAAATTTGGAGATTTCTTTTTAAAAATAGCAAACAAAGATAACAAAATAAACGATGTTACGGCGTTTGTTATAACATTTGGAAATAGCCCCAATTACAAAGATTGTATAGATGCTCTAAATAAACAAACATTTCCATGTAAAATTGAAATTATAAAAGATTATGCACCATCATCAGTTGCATTTCAAGAAATGCTAAATAGATGTCAAACAAAATATTATATACAAGTAGATGATGATATGATTTTAAATCCAGATGCTGTAGAAATAATGTATAATGCTATTACATCAGCAGATGAAAAAACAGCAATAGTAACTCATATGCTTCATGATGTACATTTAGATTTTGATATTGTTGGTATTAAGATTTTTAAACATGATATAACTAAAAATTATCCTTATAATATTGATCCTACTTGTTCAGAAATTCCTACAATGAATCAAATTAAAAGATTAGAAATGGCTGGATATACATGGAATATGGAAAAAAATGTAATCGGAAAACATAGTCCCAAGTGGACCAATGAACTTATTTTTGAGAGATATTTTGATTTAATGGATAAGTATAAAATGTATGGCTACGTATGGTTAAAAGATTTGCCTCAAAAGCTTGAAAAAATGTATAAAAAAAATCCTTCCGATTTAAATTATTATGCAATGATGGGTGCCAAATTAAGCAGTGAGTCAAAAGAAATTCGTAATCGCCAAAAAGATTATAGAATTAAAGATGAAAATTTTCTAAAAATTAAATTACGAAATGGCAAATTATAGAATATTATATATGGGGCAAATAAGTGAGGAAAACGAAATTAAATCATCCACACAAATGTTTTCCTATGGTATAATTCGTGAATTTAAAAAATTAGATGTCGATTTAGTTACATTTAATACAATAAATTATAATTTTCGGGAAGATTTGAATTCATGCATTGATAATCTTAAAAAATTAGGTAAATTTGATTTTGTTTTATGCCATATACTTGATGATAAAAATTTACAATTAATTTATATTGCTCTTAAATCGATGACTAAATATTTAGTTACGGTATTTATAGAAGTACCGATTGGTGAATGGAAGTTTGACAAATATTTTTTATATCAAGATTCTCCTAGATTTATTGATCATAGAAATTATAAAGTTTATCCCGCCCCTTTATTAAAGGATTTATATCCAAATGTAGAAAAAGAAAAAAATTCGATATTATTAGATCATAGATGGCAAGGACATTTAGGAACTAATTTAGAAATATCGGATAAAATAATAGAATGGATTGAAGGAATTTCTAGTGATTATAAAATTTACAAATTAATTAGATATGATGAAAAACAAAATATACCAAATTTTATAACTCCCATTTATCATGCACCATTTAAAGAATATTTACAGCAAATAGCAAATAAAGAAATTTTTATATCTACACATGCTGGATCATATAATTCTACTGTCATAGATATGTTAGCATTTAAATCTAAATGCATCATTCCTAAAATCGATAATAGATTATATGTGCCTGTGTATAATGTAACGCATTTTAATTTGCCTATATTTAGTACAAAACAAGAACTTTTAGATGAAATTAAAAAACCATTAAACACAGAAGAATTATCACAACAAATAAATAAATGCACAGATTTATGTGATATTATAAAAGATATAAACTGTCAATTTTTAGAATTTAAAAATAATCGCAGATAATGAAAAAATTACTTGAAGAAATTAATTTGATGTTAAATCATACCGATACCGAAATTGATTTTAATGATGATATAAATCATATAATTAATCAGCGTCGAAGATTTTTAGGAAGTGGCAATCAATGTTATCATGTAATGTATATGATAACAAAATATTTCAATATAAAACGCATATTAGAAATAGGTACTCATCAAGGGGGATCAACAATCGTTTTTTGTCAAGCTGTTTTAGATAATAACATAATACCTGAAATTCATACGGTAGATAATTGGTCCCAAGCTCAATACGAAGAATTAGCAAAGAATAATATTCAACAAGCCGGATTTTCAAAGTATATTAATATGTACAATGGAGATTCTTTGATTAAAGTTCCTGAGGTTTTTAATCAAATTGGAAAAGTCGATCTTATTTTTATTGATGGCAATCATGAATTAGATTATGTTATCAAAGATTATAATAATTGTAAAAATTACAGTGATAAAATTTTATTTCATGATACTCGTCATGGTGAATTAGAATATTTAAGACTTGCAGAAAAGGATGATTATACTATTTATAATTTTGAAACAAAATATGTTGAGGGAGATGGTCATTTAATAGGCATTGCTCTCGCTATAAAAGAATGAAAACTAATTTAAAAATAGTTGCGTTTGCTAATTGTGCGATGAATTCTGCACCATGGTTGACAAATCTATATCCAAATTCGGAAATAAGTACATTCATTCATACAGAAGGTTTATTACGATTAATGAAAGGTTATACGATTACATGCCAGACTATTAATCCACCATTAAAAAAACAAATGCCTATTTTAACGCCAATTGACGTTTCAAAAATAGATGCATTTATATGGTCTCCTTTGGTCGATGAATGTGTAGGAATTTCTATGTTGCAGGATATAGAACGCTCTCCTTATCCGATAGATTCTGAGGATTCGCATAAATTATTTCCACCTGGCCCTTTATATCATATTGAAACTTTAAAAATTATATGGAAGGAATTAAACGAGGTAACTAAATCAATCCTGCATCGTTTTGTTGTAACATATCCAACAACACATTTAAATTATGATTTAGCTAGTTTCCGAGCCGGAATTCCTGATATATTTAAAAATAGAGTAGAAAAATTAAATGAAACAGCAGCAAATCTTTTAACTTCATTTGGATGGATTCATTATGAATTTGAACCAGAATTAGATGAAACTAAATATTGGTGTCATTTTTCAAAAACTTCCAGAGAAAATGTTTATAAAAAAATAGAAAAGGATTTAAATTTATAGTTTAAATTATGAAAGATATTATTTTAAAACATGTGATAGAACAATATGGAGAAAATAAACCTAAAGAAGAAAGACTTCATCATTATTCATATTGTATGTTTCCAGAAGAAGAATGTACATGTAAAGATTTAAACGAAATAACATATGATACAGGATTAATTACTGGCGGGTATATGGATTCTTTTTCAATGACAGCAACTTTAGTTTTTCTAGAAAAAACGTTTAATGTTAAAATTCCTGATATTGATGCAACTCCAGCAAATTTTAATACAGTAGATAATATGGTTGCATTAATTAAAAGATTTTTATAATGAAATTACTTCCAGAAATACCATTCGAAAAATATAATGATGTTCCGTTTGTGTTAGAATATCTTCGAAATAATCCTACTATAGGAAATGAAGATGTCGAACCTATTAAATATTTTCATTGTTTTTGGTCAGGATCTATTTCTGATCTGCATTTAATGAGTTTAGAATCCTTAAATGAAACCCATCCAAATTGTACAGTTTTATTTTGGACCCCCAATCTTCTGGAGGTTCAGGGATCACTTTCATGGGTAAAGATTAAGCGACTATTTAAAGATAGGATTAAATTACAAGAAGTGACATATGAACATTTCAAAGAAGCTAATGCCTCTATATTATATTCGTCTTATTCTATGTTGATTAATTTTAAATCAGTAAACATATATCAGTTTGAAGAATATAAACGAGCATATCCTAATAAAACAGATGATGAAATTGCATATATGATAATTCAAGAAAAAGAGAAGATTTATAAAGCAGATTTAGCATATGCATCCGATATAATTAGATTTATTGTACTTTATATTTATGGTGGGGTTTGGTTTGATATAGATATTTTATTCCTAAGAAATTTTGATTCCATTAAAATGAAGAGATTCGTTTCTCAATGGGGGACTGATCCTTGTGGAAATGCAGGAATTTTAAAACTTGAAAAGAAACATGATTTAATACAAAAATTAAAAAAATATCCCAAACCCTTTTATCCAACATCCTCTTTTAGATTAGAAAATGATATTGATTTAACAATATTTCCTTCAACATTTTTTGATATTCATTGGCAAGGACCAAATGAATTTATTTCATTTCAAACATGGGATGAATTTTTACTACAAAAGGAATTAAATCTACCAAAAGAACTTTATGCCTATCATTGGCATAATCGTTGGGAAAAATCCCCTCCTCCATTTTTTACAAACAAAAATTTAAAATGAAAGATTATTTAGGTACACCAATTCATGTGGGTGATTTAGGAATAAGAGTGCAAATACAAAAAACTTATAGGCCTCTTATACAATTTAAGGTTGTAAAAATTGATGAATCTAAACAATACGATCAAATAGGAATCTTAATTGAAGGCGGAGAGAGAATGAGCTGGGTTGATGCTGATAAATGCATCATACAAGGCTCTTTATCAGAAGAAGCACGTCAAAATCTTAAAGCTTGGAATAAACGCTTCAAATTGAAAAAATGAAAACATATTTTATTTTAAATTTACAGAATGTAGATTTTCTATTTAAATATCTTATAGATAATGAGTATCGATATGGGTATGGAGAATTAGCGTCCTGTTATTCAATGGAAGAAATAAAAAGAGACGTACGAAATGAACTATTAAAAGAGAAAAGAACAAATCTTAAAAAATGCATAGCTATTCCTTATTTAGAATTAGATAATGAACGTCATCGTTATATGCTTTATACCAAATGGTGGACTGGTACAAATGATATAATGAACTCAATATCATCGGAAATTCTAGAATTACGAGAACTAAATATTCGAAATTATCTTAATAAGAAAGGGACTCAAATTTGAGTCCCTTTTGATTTTTTATCTAATCACTGATTAAATTAAAGCACCAGTAGATGTCTTAATATAAAGTGTAAGATATTGAGTTTCAGGATGCCAGCCAGCATCAACAAGAGCGTATCTTGATTTGATGATAACTTTAGGAGCACCTGTACCTTCAGTGATAAGCTTAACGCTTTCAGCCATTAAGTATGGGCAGAATACGATCCCTGGTTCATCAGCAGCACCTTTACGTCCAACAAGAACTCTAGTATCTTCGTAAATCATGTTAGGATCAACATATAATGTCATTCCGCCGATGGTTCCGAGTGGATAAAGTGAACCGTTAGTTTGATTGAAAGTGTTTGCTAATGGTGAGAATGCGTACTGTGCATTTACCTGGAGAGCGGTAGCTATCTTAATGTTGGTAACAATAAAGTTAGCAGGACCTCTACGACCTCTTTGTGCAACTGCGTTACCTGCTGCCATTATACGAGCCATAATTCTCTTGATAGCTGTATCTTCGTTTTCGAAGGTAGTAGTAGCGGCAATTGGAACAGCCTTGAAGCCAGGAAGTACCATTGTAGCGGTGGTAGGAGCTAATGAAGTACCAGCTGCATCTGGATAAGCGAATGCAGGAGTTATACTATCAGTTGCGTTGTCAGTTCTAAGGTTGAAGTTCATACCTTCAACTTCGTTAGCTCTGATGTGGTTTATCCAACCAAGACCAAATGCTCTTGAGAGGATGTGTTTGTTAATGCTCTGGCTAATTTCGTTGATACCAGCGTTTTCAACCATTGCGATAACATCAATACCCCACTGTTTGTTAAGGTCTTGAATTTGTTCCTGAGTTACAGAAACAGATACTTGGTAAGTTCCAACCTGAACGAATTTGGTGAATACCTGTAAACCAAGGGCTCTTGGGTATTTCATTTCACCAACACCACGTTCCATAGGTTCGTAAAGTTTAGTACCATCTACGAAAGTACCATCCCAGTTAGCTTGGTCATATTCACCAGCACCAGTAAAACCTTGAACCTGATCTTCAAGAGTTGAAATAAGTGATGGGTAAGTTGCAACAACAACATCTGTTAAAGTCGAAGTGTCAGCAAGAACCTCAGTACCATCAAATACCTCTCCTAAGTTAGTAGCAGGAGCACCGAATGCACCTGTTTTAAACATTGCGAATCCGTCGATACGTGATTTGCCAATGTAAGTAGCAGCTACAGTACCACCAGAAGCAGTGTTAGCAAATAAGATACCATCACCGTTGGCAAGGTCAGCTTTAAGTGATGCATCAGCTACTTGAAGTTTGAAAGCATGAGGAGCCTCGTAAGCCTCCCAAGCCGGATCGTATTTACCATTGTGAGGTGGGTTAGCTGTTGCTGGGCTATTTGCAGGCTGTGCGCCGTAAGGCTGCTTGCCACCAGCATAAACATAATCCAAATAAGAGATAACTCCTGTTGGACCTGGCATAGGAACTACGTTCACAATGTCAAAACCTATCGTTCTTGCAGCCACCTGAAGTGACATAGGAAGAAGTGCAGGCCATTTGTCTCCGGAACCTTTGGTTGCGCCTTGATAGAACTGGTTACCAGTTGTTGCAGCTTGAGAAGCTGGAACTGCATTACCAACACCTGGAACATTATAAAGAGTTGCATAAGGAGTGTAAACACCACCCATAGCAGCTTCGTTTAATGCATGAAAGTGTGCGTATTTAGAAATCCAAGATAATTTAACTCTATCTTTTATTCCTGTAACTTGTTCTACCATTGGAGACCATTTTTGCTCAATTTGTTGTTCATTTAATTGATTCATCTTAATTAATTATTTTATCTATTTATTTTTTACTTATTCGGCACTTGTATAACATAGTGCAGAAAATTTTATCTGTTGTATTTCTTCATTGCATCTCCAATGGAGGCAACAAAGGAATCTAATTTCTTGTCAGATTCTTCTGGAGTTTTTGCAGTTACAACCTCGTTAAGTGTTAAGGTTGGTCTCTGAACTAAACCCGAAGTTTCCCAGAAATTATTTATTTGGTATTGTGTATCGAGAGTATAGAATTCTGCTCTAGCATCTATTGCAGCTTTCTGAACGTCTGAAGCGCTTTCATAAAGCTCTCTGAATTTCGCAGGAGCTGCTTTCTTCCATAGAGGATCAGTGCTTGTAGGATTTGCTAATACGGATTCCCATAACTTTCGAAGAACACCAGCGTCAGTGGTAGGGTTTTTCGCTACTTCTTGCGCAACTTTTTCTTTTTGAGTTGAGTCTAAACTTCTAAATTCTTTTCTTTCACTTTCACCTAAAAGGCTTAAGAATGGGAAGCTCTTTATTGTTTCTTCATCAGCTTTCTTCTCTTTTTCAAGATCAGCAATGATAATATTGAGTTTCTCATCTAATTTAGAACATCTAGTTGAAACTTCTGGAGAACCAAAGCTCTCTTTAAGTTTACCAACTGGTTTAGTGTCTAATTTTAGATTTTGTCCTTTAACAATCGCAGGAGAAGGACCATCTCCAGTTATTTTAAC